>Ga0180437_10004407_pt1 | contig 20046 bp, 16 predicted proteins | sample SS_ome_4_FD_132410 | JGI IMG/M metagenome (GOLD analysis project Ga0180437, IMG submission 132410) | Hypersaline lake sediment archaeal communities from the Salton Sea, California, USA - SS_3_D_1 metaG | ecosystem: Environmental > Aquatic > Non-marine Saline and Alkaline > Hypersaline >... | reverse complement strand
TGCTGATGTGTCCCAAACTGGTCCCGATTTAGGAATCACGGGCAGTATGTCGTGATGTTGCACTCGCCCAATGATACCACAAGGAAGGCCAGGAGGGTAGCTGCTCAATCTTGCTATGCTGGATCGAAATTGAGTCCAGTCAGCGCGTCGTCAACGGTGAGCCAGCCGGTGCCGGGGAAAAGCCGCGCCACCTGTGGGACCAGGAGGGGCGAGGCAGTCAGTACGGTGGCAGACGGACCGGCGGCGACCACCTCTCCCTGGTCAAGCACGACGACCCAATCGGCGGCTTGCGCGACCAGCTCGACATCGTGCGTCACGAGCAGCACCCCAGTTCCCTCCGCCTGCCACTCCCGCAGGAGGCGTACCAACTCCCGCTTGGCCGGATAGTCCATGCCCCGCGTAGGCTCATCGAGCAGCAGGAGCCGGGGCCGGGTGATGGTGACCGCACCCAGGGCCACCCGCTGCCGCTGGCCGACGCTCAAGTCGCGGGGGTAGGATGTGGTCAGGTCATCCAGCCCCAGACGCGCCAGTAGATCGGCCGGCGCGATAGGAGGGCTGTCCACGAGGCCATGGTTGCGCAGCGTGACGGCCAGTTCGTCGGCGATAGTGTCGGCGAAGAGCAACGCGTCCGGCTCCTGTGGCAGATAGCCGATGTCACAGCATATATCGGCCGTCTCTTGCCCGACGAGTGACTCGCCCTCGAGGAGGATCTCCCCCTGCCGCGGACTCAGCAGCCCCACGATGCACCTGAGCAACGTGGTCTTGCCGGAACCGTTCCGTCCCATCATAGCCACCAGTTCGCCCGCACCGACGGTGAGCGAGATGTCGTGCAGAGCAGGCGTACCGTCATAGTCGAAGGAGAGGTCCTTGACCTGAAGGAGGGTTTCAGGTTTCAAGGGTTCAGGATTCGGGTTCTGACCTGAAGCCTGGAATCCAAGAGCCGCAACCGTCTCTTTCGCAAACGCCTGTCCCCTCTCGATCGTCAAGGGCAGCGGCTCCCATCCTAGCTCCTTGCCTAGCGCGATCAGCGGTGGGGTGAGATCCATCTGGTGCAAGACCGGGCCCGGTGGACCGCTCAGCACCGGCTTGTCGGGGCCGGGTAGACAGATCAGACGATCGATGTGGGACAGGACGCGCTCCAGCCGGTGCTCGGCCAGGATGATCGTCAGCCCCAGGTCGCGATTGAGGCGCACCAGCGCGCCCAGAACCTCCTGGGCTGACTGGGGGTCAAGTTGTGAAGTGGGCTCGTCGAGCACGAGGACACGTGGACGGAGCGCGAGTGCAGCGGCTATGGCAACGCGCTGTTTCTCGCCGCCGGAAAGCGTCTCCAGTTCGCGGTCGCGCAGTGGCGTCAGGTCCAAGACATGCAGTACTTCCTCGACGCGTACGCGCATGTCGGCCGGTGGAAGACCGGCATTCTCCAGCGCGAAGGCGACCTCGTCCTCGACTCGGTCCACGACGAACTGCGCTTCAGGGTCCTGAAAGACAAAACCAGCGATGCGGCTGAGCAGACGCGGCCCTTCGATGACGGGATCGAGGCCAGCGACAGATATGCTCCCGTTTAGTATACCGCCAGTGAAGTGGGGCACCAGGCCGTTGAGGCAGCGGAGCAGGGTAGACTTGCCCGCGCCGGACGGCCCTGCGACGAGGACGAACTCCCCCTCAGCGATGTCGAGCGTGAGCTCGGTCAAGGTAGCATAGGGCGCATCGGGGTACGTGTAGGTGAGGTGGTCGAAGTGGATCATGTCTGATCTACTCTGTGTGCAGCGCCGATCACCGCTGGCACCACCAGCCCCAGCAGTCCCAGTCCGATGAACAGATCAAAAGGGGGAAGCGTCAGGCGAGGATAGGGTGAATAGTAAAGCGTTCCCCGATCCATCAGCGGCAAGGGCAAGAGTATCACGGCCAGCGTCAGCCCACACCCCAGTGCAGCGAATGTGTCGCGGGCTGTCCAGTGGTGGATCCGGTAGGCGGTGTGGGAGACAGTTCGTCCTGCCAGCCAAACCACGCCGACGATGATCCCGGCCCCTAGGATCATCACGCCCACAGCAATCCCCTTCCAGGTCGGCAGGAACAGGAGCGCCAGCCACCCCGCCAGTAGCAGGAAAAGCCCCAACACCAGCAATCGTTGTGTACGGGGCGGCTGTGCCTGATCTGAGATGGCCCCGTACCCGCGGGAGACCATCGCCTCGGCCAGACCCATCGAGCGCTCCAACCCGCTTATGAGAAACGGCACGACGATGGGCAGCCAGTCGCGCAGGCCGCGCACACGGTGACCGCGCACCGCCTGGGCCTCGCGAATTCGATTCAGGCTGCGGGTTGTCTGGGGGATGAAGGTGAGCGCGATGGAGAGGACAACGCCAGCCTCGTGGAAGGCACGCGGTGTGAGACGCACCAAGTCGCGCAACGGCGTCACCCGGTTGAAGGTGGTGAAACCGCTGAAGATAGTCGTCAGCGTAAGGCCGTTCATCGCACCAAAGATGAGCGCCTCCAGCGTCACCGACCCACCTACCAACGGTAACCAATCGGGTAGATGGAAGAGCACGGTGTCGCCCAGGTGTGCGGTCAGTCCGTTGAACAGGGCAGCCAGCGGAATGGCCACGACAGCGAAGCGCAGCGGCGACATAATCGCCCGCCGATCCCGATCGCCAGCGCAGACACCGCCCACGATCATCGCGATCAGCAACAGAAGGACAACGTAGAGTGGGTTGCGGGTAGACGAGGCCGCCACCAACGCCACTAATGCCCACAGGAGCCACCCGCGCGCGTCAAGCATCGACAGAGCGTACCTCAAAGTGGAAGCGCCGCTGGAAACGGGCGAGTGCCCGCACCGTCGGCGCGCACAGCAGTAGGATCAGCACCATGTTGCCCACCGCCCGTATTAGATCCCACCCCAGCGAGGTGGCCACGTAGAACGCAGTATACCGGACCAGCGTCTCACCCAGACTTGTGCCCAGTGTCCAGGCCTGCTGAATTGGCCCTATGGCAAAGGGCCAGAAGTATAGGTTGATAATCATCCCGTAAGCCAGGCCCCAGATGAAGCCAAAGACGGAGAGGACGATAATAGTGAGCGGCCGGTGGCGATGTGTTCTGGGCAGCCATCGTTTGCTTGGCCTGGTGCGTGGTGTGTGGGGCATAACTCGTGAGAGCCAGCCGGCGGTCATACCAATCCAGCCCGCGGTGAACATCTGGTAGGGAAGCCATGGCCCCACGCCCCCTGTGATCAGCGCAGAGACAAGCATCGTGAATGTTCCCATCAAGAAACCGAAGCGCCCGCCGAAAACGTAGCTGGACAAGATAATGGGCGCGAACACAGGGGAGAAGCCCCCGGGCATAGGGATCGCGACCTCGATGAAGCGCAGCACGCTGGTGATGGCAACCATAACGCCCAGCACAGCGACCGTCTTGGCACTGATCGCCTGGCCCTGTAGTTCTACCAGCAGCGCAATCAGCGCGAGTCCCACCAGTGCCGTGGTCACCAGTGCCGCGTCTTGACCGTGGGCGATGCCGATGGAATCATTGGCTTGGTTGCTGAGGAAGAAGGGGTAGATGAAGGCCAACATGCCAATGGCCCCGCTGAGCGCGTAGATGATCTCACCGATGAACCGACGCACGTTCACTTCCGGCGGGTAACGATAAAGACCAACCATCCCAGCAGTCCGCCCACGATGAGACTAAAGACGATGTAGCCGATCGGAACAAGAGCGGAAGTCGCATTCTTGTCGCTGGCTATTGACTTTCGATCGTCGGTTGTCAGCGGCGTGGTGTTGGGGGCGAGCGGCGTGCGAGTCGGCTGGGTGATGGGGGCCGAAGAGGAGGCCAGCGAGGGCGCGGACGGTAGCGCAGCCTCGTGTGCAGGTGTCGAGGAGGGCGATGTGGTTGCAGTGGACTGAACGGTGGGTAGGGGCGACGGAGCCAGAAAAGCCGCGGCTTGAGGGGTAGCGGTGGCCGAGAGAGAGGTGACCTTCGTAGGCGCTGGAGTGGGCGGCGGTGAGGTGGGCGGGATGGTAGAAGGCTGCTGAGGATCTGTCTCTGTCGGCGCCATGCCGGTCACGCCCAGCAATAGGGTGTAGGTCTGCTCCTCCGCTGCGGCCACGACCCGCAGGCGGTATTCCTGTGATCTGGTAGGGCAGACCTCGCGGCTGCTGTTTGCGCTCACGCTCTCTCCGTCCAAATAGACCTCCTGCGTGTTGCTGGTGTCCCAGCGGACCGTCGTGCAGGCTCCAACAGCAATGGGATTATCGTCCAGCCGGAACCAGACCATGGGCATCGACGGCGGCGCAGTTGCGGTCGGGGGCACGGGAGTGTCGGCGGGCGGCGGAGGCGTGTCAGTGGGGGGGACGGGTGTATTGGTGGGAGGAATGTCAGTAGGTGGTGGTGTGTTGGTGGAAGGCGGTGCGCAGATCTGATCGAACGGGACGACAGGCGGCGGTTCACCAGGTCCCCAGCTCCATCCTTCCACGTCGCCGGTGCGGACGGTGTAGCTGCCGGCGCCAGTCGGCGAGTAGGACCAGGCCCCGCCCACAAGATGCCAATAGGACCAGTAGTCTGGGGTAGCACACGTCAGGCAGTCCTCGACCGGGCAGCCTGTGCCCTCGATGCTGCATACAGCAGCTCCCTTGCCAGAGTCGAAGGCCGCCACGACGTCCAGGCCAGCGCGCGTTAATGCGTCGTAGCCACTGATCCCTGGCTCGCCAAACTCGACGCAGCGGGTGATGATAGAACCGTCGCCGAAGCGGACGACCAGGCCGACGCGATTCGGCACCTGTGCGCGCGCGCCCGGCAAGCTGATCCCAACGGCGCCGCTAATCAGGGCCAATAGTACTGTCAGTGCCACGCATATGGCGCTTATCCTGCTTCTCTTCGCCATAATACATACCTCCGCAAAGCGGTCGGTTCCGGCGTGGTCAGCGACCGCGCCGGAACCGAGTCTCTCAGACCCTAGGAACTTCTCAGAACGATTGGCAAGTATGTCAGGTAGGCCACCCTTGTGGACTCCTCGTAGGTGTTGTTCTCAGGGTATGGGTCATAGGTGGTGGTGGTCGCGACGACGGTATTCGTAAAAGTCTGGGTTACCCAGTCCTGAACTCTAACTCTCAGCTTCAGCACCCGGTTCTCGCCCGCGTTCAGTGTTCCCAAAGCCCACCAGACCTTGCCACCTGGCATGACAATAGTACCCGGTGGTGTAGGCAGAATAAGTGTGCCCGTCGGTGGCAAAGTCACCTCAACAAGCGGGAGAGTGTCGGTAACGAGCACATTCTCGGCCTTGAGCGGTCCGGCATTGTGAACTGTCACAGTGTAGGTCAAAAGATCTCCCGGGAGCACGGCAGCAGAGCTGCCGGTTTTCACTAACGACAAGCCTGCGCGTTCCAACACGACAGTGTCGGTGGCAGCTACGGTTCCGTATTGTACGCTGTCCTCAGAATCAGCGAAGGTAGCCCACAGCTCGTAATCGTCCGTCGCCTCGATGGGCAATGTGGCGGTGTAGTAGCCGTCAGCTCGCTGTGGTGCAGTAGTATTCCAGGCACCCCCTTTGACTCGCCATTTCAGGCTGACACTCCCATCGGCGTCTAAATCGCTGCCGAATGGAATCGTCACGGTGACGCTGTTCCCCCAGGTCACCCTTGGTGGTGCAGCGACCAGGCGATCGGGGTCGGGTCCGCGGTTCACACCAACGAACGGCTGGAGTGGATGCGAGAAGGGGTAGTTTACCCCCAACTGTGCTGGCACCGCCTGGCGGGTGGAGAAAAAGTCGTCAACGAGCAGAAAGGTGAAAGGACCGTCGATCTTCTGGAGATCGGCCAGCGCATTGTAGGCGCTATGGCCATCCTTCAACCACTTCTCAGCGGTCAGGTCCTCACCTGCTGCCAGCAGGCCCTGCATGGCGTAGGCGGTGGAGTTAGCGCTGGGACTGCCAAAAGCGTCCCAGCTTCCTAACGCGTTCTGTTCGTTCCGTAGAGCGCGAGTGCCGCTGACAATGCTGGTGTCGGTTGTGGGCACGCCAGCCGCGACCAATGCTTGTAGCGCCAGGCCCGTGCTGCCCGGTTTATCGAACCCCCATGCATCTACCCAGCTGCCATCAGAGTTCTGAAGGTCCAGCAGCGTCTGGATCGCGCCGGGGGGGATGTCCTCACCGGTTGCTGCCAAGCCCAGTATGGCAAATGCCTGGTACCAGGAATTATCAGCATCGCCGAAAGCCTCCACGGTGGGGCTATACCAGGTGTTGGTGAGCACGTGGACGATGTTCAGACCTCCAAAGTCGTGAGCATCGCCGCCCGCCGCTTCGACGGCTATGGCCAACTTGCCCGCTGACGCGGGATCTATGATCACAAAGCTGGCAGCGGTGTCAGAGAGATAGCCCATAGCTGAGGTGACGCTGCCATAGGCCTGGACTGTGTAGGGATCAAAGCCCGCTGCCGCGTACGCCAGTACCGCGTCGCTCGTCGGTCCGGCAGAGTGTCCAAAGGGAGTGAACCAGGAGCCGTCCGTGTCCTGTAGATCACTCATCCACGTGAGGGCGCGTTTGGCCCGCTGCACCCGCCCTAGGATGGGCCATGGCGCTTCGGCCAGGCCTAGGACAGCTTGGGCGGTGACCAAAACGGACGGATCACCGCTGAAGCTACCGTCTGGTTGTTGTAGGTCAGCGAGCTCATCGTGCGGCGTGCGTTCCGTGGAGGTAGCCCAGCTCGCGCTCGCCGGAGTGTAGCCAGCGGCGACGATGGCTTGGATGGCAAAGGCGGTCGAGTTGGCACTTGGATTGTCCCATCCTCCAGATTCAAGCTGCTCGCGCCGCAAAAAGTCCAGCCCTGCCTGCACGCTGGCGTCTGTTGGGGCCACGTTGCCGCTGGCGAGGAGAGCCTGGATTGCCATCGCCGTAGCGTTCACGTTGCTGCCAGGGATCCACCCCGGGCCCCATCCACCGTCAGGCTCCTGTAGCCCAACGAGAAAGTCAGTGGCGGACATGGGTATTGTCTCCTGCGCCGCTGTTAGGCCGAGAATGGCCCCCGATTGGTTTGGTGTATTGGCTGCACCGTTGATGAACTGATTTACATAGGCGGTGGAGCTGTACGCGCCACTCGCGGGGTTGTAGGTATTGGTCAATTCGTGAACGAGGTTCATGCCGCCAAAGTGATACGGGTCGCCGTCGTTGGCCACAACGGCCACAGCCAGCGCCCCTGCCCGTGCGGGGACGAGCATGCCAGCGGCGTCGTGCGTGTAGGTGATGGCCCGTGAAGATAGGTAATCCAACGGCGTGTTGTCGTCATCCGAGGTCAGGAAACTAACAGGGCGTTGGGCAGCAGCAACCGCCATAGCTCCATAGACAGTAGAGTCCTCGTTGTCGCTGAGGCTGCCGTTGGGCATCTGCTGTGTCTTCAAGTAGGCTAACGCCCTACTGATCGCGTCGCTGTGATCAAGTGCAGGAGCTGCCGAAGCTGGGACAGGTTCAGCCTGTGCCGGAGCAGCGTGGAGACTCAGTGCCAAAAGCAGGCCTATGGTCAGCAGGGTCCCAAGGGTGATGCTGAGTGCAAGTTTATTCCGATACATTTTCTCTCCTCTTGTTTACTGATGGCAAGTTGACGTGAAACGAAAAACCCTTCCCCTCACGTCCTGTGGGGAAGGGCTGGTCTGGTTTGAGTACCCTTCATACGCCACCCCCTTTCCGCGAAGGTTTTTGTGTGCGTCGGCGGAGGTGGGTATCCTGGCTTGAACGCGCATTATCTGCGTTCCTACAGTTGCGGGACAGCGCCGGACTCTGCGTGCGCAGCACGCACCACCGGTCTTCCCCCTTTGCGCCCCTGGCATCCGGGCTTTGGGGCACCTCTGCCGTAGCAGTATGCGATTGTAGGAAGAGTATAACACAGTGGGAATGGGCTGTCAAATTGCGCGGCCCAGACCATCAACTTGCACTCGTATGGCTTCTGTGATAAACTTATCTGCGTCCGGTATCGAGATCATAGGAACGATGACGATGTTACATTACCGCTGTACCTCAGGTATGGCCTGGGCGCTGGTTGACGTCCGCAGGCCGACCTGCACACGTCAGGGGGCGGTGGTGTGACCGCACCCTGAGTTCGGACGTGGTTTCCCGCGTGGAACAACCGCCGCCGCTGGCGTGTGCTGGCGGCGGTTTTGTGTGTCTGGAGGGATTGAGGTATACTGAGTGCCGGCAGGGACATCGAGATGGATACCCAAAGCACAGTCATGGCAAACCGACAGGAAGAGGCTGGTCGCATTCTGACCCAGTTGCGGGATGCCCTTCCGTCCATTCTAGCTGAATATCCGGTAGAGGCGGCCTATGTGTACGGTTCGGTGGCGCGGGGCACAGTGACACCGTTCAGCGATGTGGACATTGCATTGGTGCTGCAGGAACCCTTGCCCTCGTATGACCAGCTTGTGTTGGAATTCACCGTCCAGGGGGCCATTGAGGATGCCCTAGGGCTTTTACCAGTGGATGTCAGAGTCATCAATATGGCTCCTGTGATGGTTCGAGGGCGGATCGTTCAACATGGTGTCCTGCTGTACGAGCGCGATCGGGTTCATCGTGTTGCTTTCGAGGTAGCGACACGCAAACGCTATTTCGACTTCGCTCCCGTTGCGCATCGCTTGCGAGATGCCTTCCTTCAGAGGGTCTATAGAGAGGGCTTGTTTTATGGTTGATCCAGACACCCTGGCCTCGATCCTCGGCAACCTACGTGGTTATGTGGAAAAGCTGGCGATTCTCGCTGCCCTCTCTGAAGAAACGTTTCTCCAGGACTTTACCAATGTGGAAAGCGCCAAGCGCTTGTTGCAGGTCTCCATTGAGTGCTGTCTGGACATTGCACATCACATTGTCGCTGATGAGGGATACCGGACGCCAGGCGATTACTACGACACTTTCGTCGTCCTCCACGAAAACGGTATCGTGCCGGAGGGTTTTATGCCTACGCTGCGCCAGATGGTCAGTTTTCGCAACCGTGTGGTGCATTTGTATTGGGATGTGGACGATGCAACAGTGTATCGTATCCTGCAGAAGGATCTGGGTGATTTTGAGACATATGTCAGTTACATCTTGGACTTCACCCAGGCCGAGACTGCCGAAGAGGAGTAGGGCCATGTTTGCATTGCGCCGCCGCCGCACATGAGATGCGGCCTGGGCGCTGGTTGACGTCCGCAGGCCGACCTGCACACGTCAGGGGGCGGTGGTGTGACCGCACCCTGAGTTCGGACGTGGTTTCCCGCGTGGGAAGACTGCTGCCGCTGGCGTGTGCTGGCGGCGGTCTTTTGCTGCCCACACCGTGGCTCATTGAGCTGCGCGGGGAAACATCGCCGGGATCGAGCCCCCGAAGGTGGGACTGGTTTAGACAGGGAATATGGTATCATATGCCGGGCGGGACTGCACTGTGCGCCAGCGGCCTAAAGGACTCTCGGTGAGCCGCGAGAAGGGGAAAGTCAGTCACCATGATCAATCAAGGAGTCACCTCTTTACCGATAATCGCTCTTTCCGCTCATTGGGACACGTATCCTGACCGGTTCGATTGGGTGTTGGCGCATGGCTTTGTGATAGAGTACTCGCCCAATCCTGAGGCGTTCGACCAGTTGCCCACGCACATAGACCCGCTGCTTGAGGCAGGCGTTCCCGTCCGATACCATGGTTTCTTCCCGCGGTATGAAATCGGGCACGCCGACGCTGCCACCGCCGAGCGTGCTCTGCGCGTCCATCTGTCCGCGTTGGAGGCGATGCACGGACGGGGAGAACAGATCATCACCGTCCACATCGGCCTTGACCGGACGGCCCCACTAGATCCTGGGCGGGTCGTCCAGAATCTTTCGCGGATCGTCGAGCGCGCGCATGCCCTGGGCATCACCGTCTGTCTGGAAAACCTGCGCCGAGGTCCAACCAGCGATCCTGAGACGGTCGTCGAATGGGCACGTGAATCTGGCGCGATGATCACCCTGGACGTGGGGCACGCAGTCTCGTGCCAGCGCGCCCAGAGCGGCGAGTTGACAGCTCTCGATTTCGTCGAGACCTTCGCCGACCGGCTGGTAGAGGTGCACATGTACGAGCGAGAGACAGATCGGCATTACCCCCCGCAGGGTATGACCATCCTCGGACCAATTGTTGACCGCCTGGTGACCACGTCCTGCACCTGGTGGACGATTGAACTTGACGATTGTGACGAGGCCTTGGCCACCAGAGCCTTGTTGCTCGGGTATTTGCAGACGGAATATGTGGCCAACGGTTCGCGGCAGCGTGAAAGTGTCTAACTTTCCCTACAACAAGAGTCTAACTTTCCCTACAGACAAAACCCATATTATCTGGTACAATAGTGTGGTGAGATAGCAGATCTCTGAGGCGTCGGTCGCCTGGCTGTCGTGGCAGATGTACATCCATGGACTGTGCAGGCGCGTCTCGCGTATTCTGGTAATTGGCGTATAATCCTTAAAATCCTAGTGCGTCATTTCGCTAGTGGGTCCGGGTTTGGGATCCTTGGGGATTGGTGGTCCTATTCCTGCTGGAAGGGCCTAAGCGGGTCTTCGGCAGGAGAGCCGAAAAGATGAACTGGCAGTACACACCTTTTGCAATTCTCTTGTTCATCACAACAGCGGTCTCGACTGGGTTGGCCTTCTACTCATGGAAGCGCCGTTCGGTTGTTGGGACAAAGCCGTTCGCGTTGCTTATGCTGGCCGTGGCTGTCTGGTCGTTGTCCTATGCATTCCGACTGGGTGCCAGGGACTTGGCCACCAAGCTCTTCTGGGCCAAGGTGCGGTATGTGGGTATCGTCACCGCGCCGACGGCGTGGCTGGTCTTTATTCTTCAATACACCGGGCGAGACAAGTGGCTGACGCGTCGCAACGTAGCCATGTTGGCGATTGTGCCTGCCCTCACACTGATCCTGACCTGGACGAACAAAGTCCATCATCTGATCTGGCGTGACATCGGTCTGGCTGCGAGCGGTTCGCTGTTATTGTGGGACGCAGAGCATGGCTGGGGATACTGGGTTTATGCGGTATATACCTATCTTCTGGTTTTCCTCAGCCTGTATCTGCTCGCTCAGGCATTTGTCCGTTCACCGCGCCTGTACCGTGGACAGGCTGGTGTCCTGTTGATTGGCGCCGTCGTGCCCCTGGTAGGGGACGCGATGTCTACCTTCGATCTGGTATCGTTCCCTCTGGATCTGACACCTTTCTCTTTTATGGTAACTGGCCTGTTGTCAGCCTGGGCTGTCTTCCGCTACCGGCTGTTCGACATTGTGTCAGTGGCGCGCAGTGCCGTTGTGGACGGCATGAGGGGTGGCGTGATTGTGCTGGATCTGGAGGACCGTATTGTAGACCTCAATCCGGCCGCGGAGGATATCATCGGCTTGTCGGCCTCAGAGGTAGTGGGGCAACCTGCCGCTCGGCTGAGAGCTAGTGAATTCGACGTGCTCGACCGCTATGATGGTGTGACCGAGGCACGCGATGAGATAACTCTGGGGACGGGGAGAGCCAGGCGCCATTACGAGTTGAACATCTCAGCGCTTTGTGACCAGCACGGTCGTCCCAGCGGGCGACTGGTTGTTGTTCACGATGTCACAGGCCGTAAACAGGCCGAAGCGGATTTGATGGCACAGAAACGATTGTTCGAGAGTCTGGTGGCCATGGCTCGGGCCACAGCCAAGCACACGTCTCTCGAAGCCACCCTGCAGGCGGCAGTGAACATGGCCACTGCCCTTACGGGTGCCGAACATGGCAGCATGTTCCTGCTGGATGGAACCGGTGTCGTGACTCACAGTGTTTTGGCGCGTGGCGAAACATCAATGGCGCAACAGCAGGACATCGTGGGAAATGTGATGGGCGAGGGTCTGGCTGGTTGGGTCGTTCGTCAGCGCCAGCCTGCCCTGATTCACGACACATCTCAGGATGACCGTTGGACGGACTTGCCCGATGCGCCGTACGTGGCTCGCTCCGCGCTTTCTATACCGATTGTGAGCGGATCGGCAGTGCTGGGCGTTCTAAACCTTCACCATTCGGAGCCCAACCACTTTGATACCGAGCACGCCTACCTAATACAGTCATCTGTAGACCAGATGGTGTTGGCCATGCGCAACGCTCAGATGTACGACGAGCAGCGTCGCCTGGCCGACTTTCAGACCACGCTTTACGAATCCCTCCGCACCGTGGGGCAGCATCTTGACCCAGAGACCTTGGCGCACGCGGCGGTGGATGCTGTCGCTCGGATGACAGGCTGGCCCGCCGTTGCCATCCTTCTTCCTGATGATACGGCGACCCATCTGGTGATGCAGGCCGGAGCAGGCGCCCTGTCCGAGACTGTGGGTCAATGCATCTCTGTCGATCAGGGCATCACTGGGCGGGCCTTCCGTACGGCTCAGATGCAGTATGTGCCCAATGTTAGCGCCGACCCGGATTACGTGGATTATGAGGGTGCCGGCACTGTCCTCCGCAGTGAATTGGCTGTTCCTTTACAGCGGGGGGAGCGGGTGTTGGGTGTGATCGATGTCGCGGGTGACCGTCCGGCAGCTTTCAACGAAGACGATGCCCTGCTGGCTAGATCCTTGGCCGAAGCTATCTCCCTGGCGTTGGACAATGCCCGCCTCTATGCCGAAATACGTCGATATGCCGCTGACCTCAGCACGCTGTATACCATCGCGCGTACAACCAGCCAATCGCTGGTTTTGGAGGACGTGCTTTCGGAGACTTTGGATTCAGCACTGGCGTCGCTCGGCTTTGATGCTGGCGTGATTAGTCTGGCTGACCCGGATGACGGACACCTATACTTGGCGACCGAACAAGGGTTGCCGCCAGATATGTCCGAACGGGTTCGACAGGAGGGCCTGGAAGGGACTCTGTGTGCCTACGTTCACAAGCGGGGCGAGACTGTGGCGGTCAGCGATGTCGAACAAGAGACGCCCGTGGTGAATAGGCTCAAGCGGGAAGCACCGCAGGCCCTCAACGAGCTGAGCACTTTGGGTATCCGCGCGTGTTCTTCCATATCCTTGTCGCACGGAGAACGTTCCCTTGGTGCTTTGAGCCTGTTTGCTTTTCAGCCACGCGATGTGTCGGCCGAAGATGAGACGCTGCAAGCGACCATTGGTCGGCAGATAGCCACGGCTGTGACCAATGCCCAGCTGTTCCAGGCCATCGCAGATGAGCGGAGTCGGTTGCAGGCGCTAATTGAATCCAGTCGTGATGGGATCATTCTGATCGGAACAGACCAGCATATGTTGGTCGTGAATGCGCCTGCGATTGATCTCTTACGTCTGACGGGCCAGCCCGGTGAGTGGGTCAATCGTCCGATACAGGATGCCTTGAACGTCTTGGAGCCTCAGGCGCCACGTGCTGTGAAGGTGATTCGGACTGAAATGAATCGCGTCCAGACGGGGGATGAGGCACCGGGAGAGGATGAGTGCGAGGTGCCACCTCATGCGATTCACTTGCTGAACTTGCCAGTCATGGCTGGTGCGACACCGTTGGGCAGGCTGTTAGTATTGCGCGATATCACCAAGGACCGGTTATTGGAAAGAATGCGCGAGGATCTGATCCACGCGATGGTGCATGATCTCCGCAATCCGCTCACTGTCATCTACGGTGCCTTGGCATTCCTGACCGATACGCTGGGCGACACCCTCTCACCTACCGACCGACAGTTGTGGGAAATTGCCCAGGAGAACACACAGGGAATGCTGCGGCTGGTCCAGTCCATTCTGGAGATCAGCCGGCTGGAGGCCCGCCAGGTGCCACTGAATCGCACATTGGTGCCTCTATCTGATCTGGTCTCCAGTGTGTTGGATTCGCAATTGCCGTTGGCTGTGGAGCGGGATATCCATCTGGAACATGCCGTGCCGCCCGGATTACCTTTGGTCTGGGTTGATGCGGGATTGGTCGAGCGTGTGCTCCAGAATTTGGTCGGAAATGCCATCAAGTTTACCCCATCTGGAGGCGTGATCAGGGTGACGGTCAAGATCGAGACAACAGAGCAAGATCGGCTCCTAGTGACGGTCAGTGATACTGGCCCGGGCATTCCTCCCCAGATTCAAGAGCGGCTGTTTCAGAAATTCGTCACCGGCGAGCAGAAGGGTCGTGGAAGCGGCTTGGGCCTGGCTTTCTGCAAAATGGTTATTGAGGCACATGGGGAACGCATCTGGGTGGCAGATAGCTCTGAAAATGGCACGACGTTTGCTTTTACCTTGCCGCTGCCTTCGAAGCTGGAGTCTTCCTAACCTGTAGACGATTCGACGAACGTTGCCACATGGATCACGCCCTGTGGCAAACGGTGTGTCTGCTCCAGGGCGCTGTTCCCCAACCGTACCTCCCACTTTCCCCTGTACCTCAGTGCGGCAGAGGCCAGCGCGAAGTGGGCCATCACGATGCCGCCATCTATAGGCGCAGGCCGTATTAGAGCGAGGACCAAGCGATCCGGCGTGGCAACAAAACGCCATGGCTGGCGGTTGCGGGCCGAGGGGGCCAGCCTGGCGTGCTCCAGTATGTTGACCAGCGTGGGGTCAGCGCCATCAGGCGACCAGGGTTGTCCCCAGCGTTCGGAGAAGACGATGCCCATCAGTTGCTTGCGCCGGTGACCGCCGGCCAGTTGACGCACGGCGCGGCTGTGGAAACGACCCCAGCGGTTCTCGGCAGGGTAGCCCAGTGCACACACCGCTGCTGCCACCTCTCCCGATGCCAGTCCCAAGGCGTCTCCAGCGCTCTGCGCGTCGTAGGAGCCGGTCACCCAACAGGTGCCCAACCCCAGTTGGGTGGCTCCCAGCACCGCTTGTTCCAGCACGTATCCCAGGTCGAGCAGGGCTACGTCACTCTCCTCGGACACTACGCCCACCAATAGGTGAGGCGCATTCTGCACCAATCCATAGGAGCCAATCATATAAGTGAGAATATGCCGCGTTCGCTCCACGCCGCTGATCAGCGCGATGCGTGGGGGGACGTCAGTCAGATGGTCGGCCGTGCGAGATAGAGTAAGTAGCTGCTCAAGTAGATCGGGCTCCACCGGATGGTCGTCATAACTTCGGACACTCACCCGGCGCTGGATCGCGGTCAAGATGTCCACTGCTTTGCCTATTCCGTTGCTTTCTCCGCTTGTTTGGCCTCTTCTGCCCCTTCAACGAGGATACCCTCACTCGCCAACACAGCCTTCAAGGCTGCAACTGCGACCTCCAGCATCCCGTCGTCAGGATCACGGGTCGTCAGACGCTGTAGCGCTAGGTTCGGAGCGATCAGCACCCGCATCCAGGGTTTATCGGCCAGGCGTGCCGTGAGACGGATGAATTCATAGGAGATACCGGCGATTATTGGCAGCAGCACGATACGGCTGGTCAGTCGCCAGACCAGTGGCATGTGCCCAAAGGGGGCGAATATTAAGAATGTGAGCACAACCAGCGTGAGAAGAAAGGCCGTTCCACAGCGGGTGTGTGCGGTTGTGAAGCGTCGCACTTCTTCGACGGTCAACCGCGCACCTGCCTCGTAGGCGTGGATCGTCTTGTGTTCCGCTCCGTGATAGGCAAATACGCGCTGTATATCGGGTAAGAGACCGACAACCCAAACGTAGCCCATGATCAAGGACAGTCGCACGATGCCCTCGATCAAGCTGACCAGCCACTCCGAGGGCAGGTGCGGGGCCAAAAGCCCGGCCAGGAAAGATGGCAGTGCCATAAAGAGCCCGATCCCCAGACCAAGACCCAAAGCCACGGTTCCCCAGGCAGCGGGCCCCGAGAGTGATGCCTCTTCACCCGCAGCCGTATCGGCTGACATCATAAGCGCCTTGGTCCCCAGACCGAGCGCATCCCAAAGCATTACCAATCCGCGCAGGAAGGGGATGCGGCTGATTGGCCCATTGTAGAGTGACTCGTTAAGCGGTCTCGTCTCTATGACGATGTGTCCTTCAGGATGACGCAGCGCGACGGCCATCGTGCGTGAGCCACGCATCATAACCCCCTCGATGACCGCTTGCCCTCCGTAGTTGAATGGTTTGCCCACTTTGTCTTCTCCTTAGCACTTGCTCACTAATAACTCTGCATTTTGGCACCAGAATCAGGCGCAAAATGACCACAGGAGTGCGGAGTTGTTCTCGAACAAGTACTTGGATTGGGCTGTGGTCAAAGTCGCACAGCGAGCTATCCGCGCCGTCAAATACGGCGGAAACGTAAAGCGTGAAACGCGATGATTCTACGCTACGCACTCATCACGTTTCACGCGTCACGTTTCACGTAGGAAGGTGAAATAAGACAGAAGATACCCCAGGCTTTGCTCCAGCCTCCTGCGCCGCCTCTACCAACCCTCCAGGTACTTGATCCATACACCATTGCCTGCCGTGTAGCGGCCGAAGAGATACGCCGCCGTGGGGCGGGGTTCGAAAGGCTGGCGCAGTAACTCCATCCTTGCCTCGCTCAGTGTACGCCCACCTTTGCGCCGATTACACTGGGGACAGGCTGCCACCAAGTTCTCCCAGGAATGCTGCCCGCCCCGATAGCGGGGGACGACGTGGTCTACTGTCAGGTGGCTCGTCTCGCATCCACAGTACTGGCAGCGGTGCCCGTCCCGGCGCAGGATTTCCCGCTTGCAAAGCCGCACACGATGTCGAGGTCGACGCACCACATAGACCAGACGAATAACGGATGGGCGCTCATAGACATGGGAGACGGAGCGGATCATCCCTCGACCGTTTTCCAACGCCGTGGCCTTGCCTGTCAGGATCAACCCCATAGCTCGTTTCGTGTTGCAGACGTTGATCGGTTCGTAATTACCGTTGAGCACCAGGACCGGCTCATTCATAGGCTACTCTGGTTGTTGTGGAGCAAATTGCGCACCGCTTGAGTCAGTGATCTCAAAGATAGTATAACATACCTAGCCTAAGCCGTCAACGATTCATGCTTATTCGCCGCCCTGCCATAGCCGCGCCAGCTTCCGGTACTTGACTGCCTCGTAATAAGCCATCAGTATGCTCAACCACAGCCCATGCAGCCCATCTCGCGCTCCCTGTAGCGTCATGAATCGCCACCAGAAATGACGCGCTGCCTGGGAACAGGGGGTATAGAAGCGGGGATGGACTCCCTGGTCAAGTAGGATTCCAGCGTCTATGTCGGTATACTTCTCCTGCCTGGCGACAAAATCCGCTAGATCATCGTAGTTGTAGTGGATAAGAGGATTTTCTAGATATCCTACCGGTCCATCTGTCACAATGATCTCGTGTACAGGGCGCTCCCAGCGGACGCGCTCTCGAAGGAGCAGGCGCGACTGGTGATCGGGGTACCAGCCCGCTCCCAGGGTCAGACGACCGAAGATGTAGTTATGGCGCGGCACCGCCCAGGCCACCTCATCGCGACTTCCGTCGGTCACTGAGCGTATCTCCTCCGCGAGTTCTGGCGTGGCCCGCTCATCGGCATCCACGAAAAAGACCCAGTCCGCCTCCACCCGATCCATCGCGGCGTTATGGAACTGGGCGAAATTCTCGAACATGTGGAGCATCACCTCTGCCCCGACCTCTTGGGCCAGTTCCGCCGTTTGGTCGGTGGTGCGGGAATCGAGAAAGACCACCCGCTGATCCGTCCAGGCCAGACTGCCCAGGCAGGCCACGATGTTGTGTTCCTCGTCCCGCGCCGGGACGATGGCCGTCACTTTCACCGGACTTGCTCCCAGGCATGGATGACTTGCTGGCAGGCATTGACCATGTCGGGGGTAGCTCCCCTCATACGTTGCCGCATTCTGGCGCGAACCAGGGCCCGCGCCAGCCGCCGCGTGAGCGGCCCGTGGTGACGCGCGTAGAGTCGCGCCCGACTCGTCCACAGGTTGACAAAGGAGGAAACTCGCACCTGTCCACTGGACTGACCCGCGTGGTGAATCACGTGCGCAGCGGGTACGCAGTATATGTGCCAGTATGCCTTGTGCATGCGCCAGCACCAATCGATCTCTTCGCAGTACATGAAGAACCCTTCGTCCATCATACCCACGTCCGCTATTACGGCTGACTTGACCATCATCGAAGCCCCCAGAGGATGGTCTATGAGAAAGGGCTGCGTGCCCTGATAGAGGCGATGTGGGTAGCGCCCGTTGAGCGCTGTCTCGTAGAATCGAGCGGGGAGGGGGAACAGGTCAAAGATCAATTGAGTCAGACCAGGAAAGCGGAAGGCGGAATGCTGAAGGGAGCCATCGGGGTATATAAGCTTCGGCCCGGTCATACCAGCTTGGGGATCGGCCTTCAGTGCTGAAAGGAGTGCTATCGTTGCCCCTGGCAGCACCTCTGTGTCTGGGTTCAGCAGCCAGATGTATCTAGGAGTTTGGGATTGGGGGTCAAGTATTTCGTGTAGTGCGAGGTTGTTTCCCCGCACAAAGCCCAGGTTCTCGTCGCTGGCGATGAGGCGAGCGGAGGAGAACGTCTCCGCTACCATTTCTGGCGTGCCGTCGGCGGAGGCATTATCCACCACCCAGATTTGAGCCTCCAGGTCTGATTGCTCCAGATCAACAAAGAGAGACCGCAGGCAAATTGCCAGCAGGCCCCTCACGTTCCAACTGACGATTACGACAGCCAGATCGGGCATTGCCACTTATATGAACCGCCGCCGGATGTCTGCGCCCATATAGTCCAGGGCTGCCACGGTGATGGCGATGAACCAGACGGCGATGCCTGCGGATCGGTAATCCAGCAGACGAATATACTGCGTCAACAGGAAACCGATACCGCCACCGCCTACTAACCCGATGATGGTGGACATACGGACATTGATGTCCCAGCGGTAGATGGAGAAGGAGACAAAAGGCGGGATCATCTGCGGCACCACCGCGTACATAATCGTCTGCAGGCGCGTCGCGCCGGTCGCCTGGATCGCCTCGATGGGACCAGGATCAATCAACCCCACCCCCACCCGGACGGCTTCCTTGCCGTAGATCTCTTTGAATTCCTGATCGGTCATTGCGCGAATTTCCTCCCGGGTGCCCCGGTAGACGATCTGTCCCTCTCGCAGGCCGATCACCCGGGTGGCATATTGTTGCACCAGATCCAGATAGTGCAGGCTACAAAGGATGGTGATCTCTTCCTCCTGGTTTAGGAGTTCCAGGTGCTCCAGGATAGAGTGGGCCAGCACGGGGTCCAGGCTAGCCACTGGCTCGTCGGCCAGGATCATGCGTGGCTGTTGCATCAACGCCCGGGCGATCCCCACCCGCTGCTGCTGTCCGCCGCTCAGTTCGTCCGCCCGCTTGTGGGCCTGGTCGGAGATACCAACCCGTTCCAGTGCCTGCATCACCATCGTCCAATCTTTGTTTGGGAAGCGGTGTAGGAGGCTTGACCATGGATTCACGTATCCCAGCCCGCCCGGAGAGGACGTTCGTGAGCACCGGGGAACGCTTGACCAGGTTGAAATGCTGAAAAATCATGCCGATTTGGCGGCGAATCTGGCGCAACTGAGCAGGTTCGATGGCTGTGATATCCACGCCGTATGTTTGTTAGCATATACCAATTCTCTCTAAAAGGCAAGTCGGGCGTTGCCCGCTTCGGCAGGACTGCCAATCCGGCTCCTGGATCGTCATCCGCGTGCTGGTTTACTAGTGGCGATAAACGGCATTTCTGGTATCATAGGGCATATCCGTATCTAGAGCACGCAACTGCACGGATAAGGAGGCGGTATGAGCTATCTGACTCACCTGGAATGTTCCCTCTGCGGCCAAACGTATGAGGCCCACAAGTTATTAAGACTGTGCCCCGACTGCGCCCGTCCGCTGCTGGCTCGCTACGACCTGAAGGCAGCCAGCGCGCTGGACCGGGATGCGCTGATCACTTCCGAGCCCACGATGTGGCGCTACCGCGCGCTCCTGCCGGTGCAGGATGAGAAGCAGGCAGTAAACCTTGGAGAGGGATTCACTCCCTTGTTTCATGCCACGCGGCTGGGCGAGGAACTGGGGCTGTCCTACCTGTACATAAAGGACGAGAGTCTCAACCCCACCGGCTCTTTCAAGGCCCGAGGGCTGGCGATGGCGATCTCCCGCGCTCGGGAACTAGGGGTCCAGGAAGTCGTTATTCCCTCGGCCGGCAACGCGGCCGGAGCGATGGCCGCCTACGCGGCCAAGGCC
>Ga0180437_10004403_pt1 | contig 20057 bp, 28 predicted proteins | sample SS_ome_4_FD_132410 | JGI IMG/M metagenome (GOLD analysis project Ga0180437, IMG submission 132410) | Hypersaline lake sediment archaeal communities from the Salton Sea, California, USA - SS_3_D_1 metaG | ecosystem: Environmental > Aquatic > Non-marine Saline and Alkaline > Hypersaline >... | reverse complement strand
TTAGAAACTTGTTATAAAAGTGTTGATGAATGGGTAGTTTGTCAACAATAACTTAAAACAAACAAGGAGAAAAATATGAGAAAAATAGAAGTGTATGAAAAAGATGGATTTGTTATATTTGATAATAGCAAACATCCAGTTTGGTTTGAAGAAAATAATAAGAAATATGCGTTAAAATTAATAAATAAGATAAAAGTAAGAGAAGATCAATATGATGAATATTATGAAATAATTGGTTATCCATATCAATTACAATTAGATACTGTAGATGGAAACTGGTATATAGGCGAATATGAATTATGGATAGAAGAAATTGAACAAAAGAGGGAAGGTGTTAATCAATGTTTAAACTAATTAAAAGATTTTTAGATAAAAGATATATAAATAAATTAGATTATGCAATGCTAGACAAGGTAACAAAAGGAAAGAAAAAAGAAAGAAAGACAGAATATATAAAAGATTATGGATGGATTATAAAAAAATAAAGGGATAAAATTATGATAATAGAAGGACAAGGTAAATTAAATTACAGAGGATACTACAGCGAAGAAATAAAAAGAAAATTATGGGAATATGGACTTGATGGAGAATGTGGTAATTTTGAATCAAAAAGAGAATTAAATATAAAAGAAATAGAAAAAATAGCACAAATTATATCTAAACACGATGGAATTTACACTTATTACAAACAATGGTACTCAAAACCTATTCAAAGTTGGCGATTATGTTATAGTTTTGAAAAATAAAAATAATATTTAGGCTGAAAACTGATGCTCAAAGTTTTTAGCCTCTTTGTTATTTCCCCCATATTTATATGGGGGTTTTTTAACTTTTTTTTAAAAAAATTATACTTCTAGTTAATATATATAATAAAGGAGCAAAAATTATGATGATTGAATATTATGAAGAAGATATAAAAAAATGGACTGAAAAAATATCTAATATTTACAGCAACAATATTTTATTTATTGATGGTTCTGAGTTGGTAATAGAAAATTTAGAGAATAATTCTTATAAATCTTCAGGTAATTTAGCAAAAGAATATTCATTTTTTCTATCCTATATACCTGAATCAAAATTCAGAATAGATTTCCATAAAAATATAGCCGTTTTTAAAAAAAGAGAAAATAAAAATGAATTAAGACAAGATATAATTGATGAGTTGATGGAGGAGTACGAATGAGACTTTGGAACTATGAATTATTACCAGAATTACCTCAACAATGGTTATTAGGACAACACAGAGAATGTTGCGCTTTACGCGGTTTAGGTTGGGGCAAAAAACATAAAATTGTAAATTATGTTTTTAATAATAATTACATGACATTATATAAATATCATTTCTCAGTAATGCGATTATTACAAAATAAATATAATAGCAATATTAATGAGAAGTGGTTTAATGCTTTTTATCGTGGAAAAAAATTAAGATACAGCATTATTTTGCCTAATTTTAATATTACAACACAAGAAAATTATCTTGAACATGATAATAATTATTATATTGAATGCTGTAATATTTTAATAGAAAAATTTGAAAATAAGTTTAATAAAACACTAAATATAAAATATTTATATTTAATAGAAAATTTTCTTAATCTAAGAGATATAAAAAATAATACAATAAAGAAGGAATTATGTTATATAACTGTAAATTCTGTAATAAGAAAGTTAAAATGATAGAGGAAAAGAGAATAATTATTGGAGAAAAATATATTAAATTATCTATGTTCTGCCCTAATCACAATGGAATTAGTTATTCTGTTGTTTTTGATTTGAGAATATGGTTAATTGAAGTGAGTCGAATATGTGCAAGCTTCCAAAAGATGAAAAAACATACCGATATATAAAAATGTTTATAGATTGTTTAAATGATAAAGTTCTGACATATAAATTAGAAAATACTATTCAAGCTCGTGAAATACAACACCACCTCCAAATTAATAACATAACTAATGATTACAAAAATAATGAAGCCAACATTTGGATAAAAGAATATGCTAAAGACTTTAGAAATTATATAGACACAATGAAAAATTTTATATTTCATTTTAGAGATCAAATTGGAGATTATGATAATTTTTGTATAATTGTAGATATTTACAACGAGAAAAATAATGATAAATAAAATAAACACGATAAAACAAAAGCTAATAATAACAGGGCTTATTACTAGTAATGAATTTTGTAAAGAGATTATACCAATTTTAAATTATAATAGAGAATTAACAAACGAAATATTCAGCAATTACTATAAAGTTACTTTAAATTGGTGTATTGATTATTACAAAAAATATAATAAATCTCCTAAAAGATATATACAAAAAATATATAAAAATAGTTATGAAAAGGCTGAATATGATGATGAAGATTATAAACTAATTGAAGAATTTTTAAACAATTTATCCGATAAATTTGAAAGAGATAAAAATTATAATGAGCAATATACAATAGATCAAGCATTATTATTTTTAAGAGAAGTTAATTTAAAAATATTGAAGAAACAAATTAGTGATGTTCAAGATATTGCAACAGCTGAGAGAGCCGTTGAAGAATTTCGACATATAAAAAAAGAAACTGATCAAATCGAAAGTTTCGATTTATTTAATGATTTAACTGAAATTGATGATGCTTTTAATGAAGAAAAAGATAATTTATTCAAATTACCTGGTATTCTCGGCAATACTTGTTATTATTTTCAAAGAGGTGATCTAATTAGTTTTACAGCTCCAGCAAAAAGAGGGAAAACATGGGCATTACAAGAAATAGCTATCCTAGCTTTATTAAATCATCTTAGAGTTGTATTTTTTAGCTTTGAAATGTCTAAAAAACAATGCAAAAAAAGATTATATCAATCTTTATTAGCGGAAGTTAAAAGAATAAAAAAGGGTCAAGAAAGTATTGAAGTTAAAATACCTAAATTTTCTTATGATTCAGATATAGAGAAATATATTATTGATTATAATGTAAAAGAAAAATATGGAATTAGCGCAGATAAAGTTAAAAATAAATTAAAAGCGATAAAAACTCAAGCGAGAGGTGGAAATTTAAAAGTTATTTGTCCGCCTGCTTATAGTATGTCAGTTAGACAAAGTGAAAGAATATTGGATGATATGGTATTGGATGGATTTGTGCCTGATGTTGTTATATATGATTATGCAGATATTATCGAGCCTGAAAGAAAAAATGAATACAGGCATCAAATTGATAGTGTATGGAAAGGATTAAAAAGAGTAGCACAAAAAAAACATATAGCAGTATTTACAGCCAGCCACAGCAACAAAACAACTTTCGAAAAAGATATTAATGAAGGGGATGTTGTTGAGGACAGTAGAAAATTGAATCATGTCAGTATAATGATGGCAATTAATCAGAAAGCTGAAGAAAAAAAACTTGGTTTAGCAAGACTATCTATATTAGTTCATCGCCATGAAGATTTTAATAAAACAGATAATTTTGTAATATTACAGAATTTAAGTATTGGCAAATTTATGCTAGACAATAAATTTGAAAAAGATGTTCATTATGAACTGCCTAAAAAAAAGAGGAGATAATTTTAAAATTTTATTTGTTGCGGTTAATATATATAATAAAGAGGGGAATTAAAAAACAAGGTAGTTTAATGTAAGAATACCAATTTTATTTTTTAGGGTAATTATTGGTTTTTTAAAATTGGAGGTGCTGGTTAAAGTCCAGCTCTTGTTTTTATTAAATAAAAAGGTATAAATATGAAAAAATTAGTTATTGCTATTGATTTTGATGGTACTATTGTAGAAAATGAATATCCAGAAATTGGAGGATTAAAACCTGATGCAAAAAAAGTTATAAATAGATTACATAGTAAAGGTCATACTATTATAATTTGGACTTGTAGATGCAATCAACATCCTGAATATGATGATTTGAGTGATATGAAATGGTTTTTATTTGATAATGAAATTAAATTTGATTGTGTTAATCAAAATGATAAAAATATTGTTCAATTTGGATGTTTTCCGAAAATTTATGCTAATGTTTTTATTGATGATAGAAATATTAGCGGAATACCTTCTTGGATAGAAATAGAAAAAATTATAAATGAAATGGCTGAAGGAAAATAATTATGAAAATTACTATTATTGGTAGTGGTATTGCTGGTTGTATGGCAGCTAATTATTTTAAAAATGAAGATATTACTATTATAGAAAAAAATAATAAAGTGAGCTTTAATTACGAACACAATGCTATTATGAGGATGAAGGATGTTAGTGCTGGTTTAATATTAGGAAATAAATTAAAAAAAATAAAAATAGAAAAAAATTATTTATTTAACAAAAAACTTTTTAATAAACCTAATATATTGATGAAAAATAAATATTCTTTAAAAGTGTCTAATAAATTGTGTAATCGATCTATTGATAATTTTGATAATAGTTTTAGATATATTTTTGCTGATAAGAATAATCCACTTGAGAGATTTAATGTAATTTATGGTTCTGAGATTATTAGTTTTAATGAATTTGATGGAAATATTTTTATAAGTACTATTCCATTGCCTGATATATTAAAAATATTAAAAATAAATCACGATATTGATTTCAATATTTTAAAAAAATCAATTAAAATTATTAAATTAAAATTAAATATAAATACAAGCAATTTATATCAAACTATATATATAGTAGATGATTATTATAATGCTTATAGAGCTACTTTACAAGATGGAGAAATAATATTTGAATTTATTTATAAAGATGATTGTGATTATTTTAAAGAGATGTGTGAATTGCTTTATTATTTTGGCTTAAAGTATTGTGATGAGGAATATGAAATATTGGATAATAAAAATGGAAAAATAATAGAAATAGATGATGAATGGAGAAAAGGTATAATAGCAGAATTAACAGAAAAATATAATATATATAGTCTAGGCAGATATGCTATTTGGAAACCTGGATTGATGATTGATGATTTGGTACAAGACTTAAAAATAATTTCAAAAATGATTAATATAAGCAAAAAAAGGAGAAAATATGAAAGTATATTTAATCAATTACACTAAAGATGCAAAAGAACTTTTAATTTTTAGTAAAAAAACAAGATTAAAGATGAATGTTAATAGCTTTGAAGATATTAAAAATATGAGTGAAGAAGAAAAAAATAAAGAAATTGATTATGTTTTTGGTACTATTGGCAGTAGTTGGGAATTTATTGATTATACTTTTTTGATAGAAGGAGTGACAAGAGCTTTCACACACCAGTTAGTAAGACATAGAGTAGGAGTATCGTTCGCACAGCAAGCACAACGTGTTGTAAACATGAGTGATTTTGAATATATTAGTACTGGAAATATAAAAAATAATGAAAAATTTTTTGAGATTTACAAAGATGGAATGGATATGATTAATAAATATTATGAAATTTTAATAAGAAAAGGAGCGCACCCACAAGACGCAAGGGGAATTTTACCAACTAATATAACTACTAATATTTTAATGAAAATAAATTTAAGAAGCCTTTCCAGTATGCTAAATACTAGGCTTTGCATAAAAGCACAAGATGAATTTCAGGATGTGGCTAGAGAATTAAGAAAAAAAACTTTAGAAATACATCCATGGACAAAAAAAATATTACAAGTTCATTGCGTACAACACGGTAATTGTGCTTTTCCTAATTATGAAGATTGTCCAATAAAAAAGAAAAATTTAATTAAAAATTTTGATAGAAAAAAAATATTAAATGTTTGGGAATCAAAAAGATCAGAATATCAACCAAAAGAGGATAAATAACAATGACTGTACCTGATTTATTAAAAGAAAAAGCTGATTTATTTGAAAAAAAAGGAAAAGAATACGGTAATACATATAAAGATTTTGGCAAAGTTTTAGAATCTTTAGATATAAAAATTAAAACAAAAAATAAACATGATTATAATAAGATTGGTATTTTCTTTATGATGATACACAAATTTATGCGTATTTCAAAAACTTTATTCACAAATACTCCGAGCATAGATTCAATCAAAGATTTACAAGTTTATTCTGCTATGCTTGAAGAAATTTTAATTGAAGAGGATTATGAAAATGGATAAAAAAAATAGAGAACTTATTTATAAAAATAAAAAATATAAAAATGATGAAAGATTTAAATTAGATTATAAAATAAAAAACTTTTTTCATGGCGCTTTAAAAATGAAAAGAAAAAATAAGAAATATAGAAAAAATAGCAAATATGAAAAAATTCTCGGATATTCAAGAGAAACTCTAATTTATCATATAGAAAATAGATTTGAAGAAGGAATGTGCTGGAATAATTATGGAGAGTGGCATTTGGATCATATAATTCCAAAATCTTTATTTAATTATGAAACTATTTATTGTCCTGAATTTTCATCTTGTTGGAGCCTTCAAAATTTACAACCTCTTTGGAAAAAAGATAATCTAAAAAAATATAATAAGGTAAATTAAAAATGCAAAATTTTGTACATTTACATAATCACGATGAATATTCTGTTTTGGATGGATACGGAAAATCTGAGGATTATGCTAAAAAAGCTAAAGAATTAGGTTTTACACACTTATCAATGAATAACCATGGCAATATAGATGGTTTAATAACTTTTCAAAAAGCCTGTAATAATAATGGAATTAAACCTATTTTCGGTTGTGAAGCCTATATAGTAAAAGATTTAAATATTAAAGAAAAAGGAGATAAAAGAAAACACATAAATATTTTAATTAAAAATGAAATAGGTTGGCAAAATTTACTAAAATTACTCTCTATTGCTAATATAGAGGGTTTTTATTACAGACCAAGAATTGATCCAAAAGTTTTAAAAAATAATTTAGAAGGGTTAATAATAACTACCGCTTGTACTAGTTCTTTTATATTAGCTGAATGGGGCTTTAAACTTATGCAAGATATTTATTATAAACTCGAAGAAGATTTTTATTTTGAAATAATGCCTCATGAATTAAAAGAACAAGTTGAATTAAATAAATATATAATGACTATAAGAAATTTATTTCCAAAATCTAAAATAATAGCTACAAATGATTGCCATTATATAGAAAAACACCAACACTTAACTCAAGAAGTATTATTAGCAATACAAGCTAGAAAAAAATGGAATGATAAAGATAGATGGAAATTAAATGTTACTGGTTTATATTTAAGAGGTTATAAGGAAATGGTAAGAGCTTTTATAAAACAAAATTGTTTGGATTTGGAAATAATTTTAAAAGCTTTAAAAAATACAAATGAAATTGCTGAAAAATGTGAGAATTTTTATATAAAGGAAACACCTGTAAATTTACCTAAAGTTCCAATTTTAAAAAAAGAAAAAGATGAGGAAGCTTTAAAAAGATTATGTGATGAAGGATTTACAAATAAAATTAAATATAATTATAAAAAAATAAAAAAATTAAAAGAATATGAAGAAAGATATAATTTTGAATTAAATCAAATTATAAAACAAGGATTTGCAAAATATTTTTTAATTGTATGGGAATTAGTTAATTGGTGTAAAAATAATAATATTATGGTTGGTGCTGGAAGGGGAAGCTCTGGAGGCAGTTTAATTTGTTATTTGTTGAATATTACTGCTGTTGATCCTTTGGAGTTTGATTTAATTTTCGCTAGATTTATCAGCCCTGCTAGAATAGATTTACCTGATATTGATATGGATTTTGAAGACAGGAAAAGAATATTGATAAGGAAACATTTAGAAAAATTGTATGGAAAATATAATGTGGCTGGAGTTAGTACTTTTTCCAGAATGAAAGGGAAAGGTGCTGTGCGTGATGTTAGTAGAGTTTTTGATATTAATTTGTTTGAAGTTAACAAGGCTTGTGAATGTATTGTTACTAGGTCTGGTGGTGATGAGAGAGCTAATTATACTATAGAAGATGCTTTCAGTAGTTTTGAGGATGGTAAGAAATTTAAAAAAAAATATCCTAAAGTAACAAAATTAGCCATAGAATTAGAAGGGCAAATTAGGCATAAAGGAGTGCACGCAGCAGCAATGTGTATTTCAAAAGACGACTTAAGAAAAGGATTCAGAACTAATCTTCAAATCGGAAAAGATGGTGAATATATTGTTAACTGGGAAAAATACGACATTGAACATAATGGTATTATGAAGCTGGACGTTTTGGGGCTTAATGCTTTAACTGTTTTAAGTGAAACTAAAAGATTGGTTAAATTAAATCATAATATAGACTTAAATTTTGAAAATCTTAATTTGGATGATAAGAGATGTTATGAGGAATTTTCTAAAGGAAACACAATAGGTTGTTTTCAAGTCGGCTCTTTGGGGTTAGCAAAATATTGTAAACAATTAGGAATAGAAAATTTTGATATGCTTGTTAATGCTACTTCTTTGTATCGTCCTGGTACTCTTAGAAATGGAATGGCTACTGAATTCATTAAAAGAAAAAAAGGAGAAGTGAAAACAACTTATATACATCCAATATTAAAAGAATTAACTAAAGAAACATACGGAATAATTTTGTATCAAGAACAAGTAATGAGATTTATGTATGATTTGGCTGGTTTAGGGTGGAGGACTTGTGATACTGTTAGAAAAGTTATCAGTAAATCACAAGGTGATGCTCAATTCATGAAATTTAAAAAAGATTTTGCTGAGGGATGTGTTAAAAAAAATACTTTGGATAAAGAAACTGCTGAAAAATTATGGGATGAATTAAGTAGTTTTGGTTCTTATAGTTTTAATAAAAGTCACGCTGTTGAATACAGCATGATTACTTACTGGGATATGTATTGCAAAGTTCATTTCCCTAAAGAATTTATTTGTGCTTCTTTAAGTTTTTGCGGAGATGATAAAAAACAAGATTTAATAAAAGAAGCTTTAAGAATAAATTTAGACATAAGACCTCCCAAAGTCGAAATAAGTAAAGCTAAAGATTGGATAATTAAAGAAGATGTGCTATATGCACCTTTTATTGAGATTAAAGGATTAGGAGAAAAAACTTGTAAATTGGCTGAAGAATATAGGAAAAAATATAATAATGAAGGTTTTTTTGAAAATAATAAAAAAAAGAAAGAAAAAATTTTGACTAAAAGATTTGTTAATATATTAGAAGAAATAAATGCTTTTTCTGATGTTGAGATTGATGATGATTTTGCTGAAAAAATAGAGAAATATTTTCAATTTTCTTTTGTTAAAGACCCCAGCAGAAAATATACAAAAATATTAGAAATACTTAATTTAAAATTATCTAAATTATCTGATATAAATTTTAATAAAAATTTAAAAGAAAAAAAATATTATTTTGTTAAAATTACTGAAATAAGATTTAGTTACAAAAATGAAAAAAGTGGTGGTATGGTTTATGGATATGTTGATGATAGAAGTAGCAATTGTATGATAATTTTTAATAGAGATTTGTATGATTCTAAAAAAGAAGAAATTGAACATGCTGCTGAAAAATATGCCATTATAGAAGTAAATAGCACTAACAATAATTTTTCAGCTGTTAATTGTAGTAATATATTTTTTGAAGAAGATTTAATAAATGCTAATTTTAAAGGATTGAAATTAAATTTAATTAAATCTAAAAGATATAAAGTTAAAGATATTATTGAATGTAAGGAGTGTGATTTACATAAAGAATGTATAAACCCTATCGCTAATGATAAAGGTAAATATAATATTATGATTTTAGGTGAAGCTCCTGGAAAAAATGAAGATGAAGGAGGGAAAATATTTATTAGCAAAAGCAATAAATTATTATGGGAAACGCTAGGTGATGAAGGATTTGAAAGAATAGATTTTCACGTTACTAGCGTTATAAAATGTTATCCTTCTATAACAAAAACGCCAACAACAACACAAATAAAAAAATGTTCTAAATGGTTAAATAAAGAAATAAAGGAAATTAAACCTCCTTATATATTAGCATTAGGAAACACATCTATAAAATATTTTTTAGGAGAGAATTCAGGTATTATGAATAAATGTGGCACTACTGAGTGGAATAATGATGTTGGGGCTTGGATTTGTTGGTGTATTCATCCAGTTAGTGTACTTTATGACGCTAAAAATAAAGAATTATTTAAAAAAGGTATAAAAAATTTTATAAAAAAAATAAAAAATGGTTAATATATATAATGAAGGAGTGAAAAATGAATTATGAAAAAGATTTAGAAATAGATAAAAATGATTTAGACAATATATTTGTCAAACAACCAATATTAGCAATGAAATATCAAGAATTATTGGCAAAAAAACAGACAGAAAGAGATGATCTTAAATTAGAATTGGAGGTGTTAGAAGCTGAAATTGATAAAGAAATAAGAAACAAATATACAAAAAAACCTCCAGAAGTTGAAATAAAAAATATGGTAATAATGGATAAAAAAAGAATTGCAAAAATAAAAGAACACAACAAAATTATAGAGGAATATAATATTTTAAAAGGTGCAGTTAATAGTTTCGAACATAGAAAAAAATCATTGGAAAAATTAACTGAATTATATATAGCTGGATATTTTAGTACAGTCAAACAGAATACAAAAGAAAATTCAATTCACAATAAACAGAAATCTAATTTAAAAAGGAAAAAGTGATGGATTTTTTATTTAATTTACTCATGGTAGTTTTAGGAGTTATTTTAACTCCTATTATATTATACATTATTTTTAGAATTATATCCAAGGCGATATTTAAGAGTTTTAATGAAGAAATTAAAGGAGATAAAAATGTCAAAAACAAGAAAAAGATTTAAAAATCTATCTGAAAAAACACAAAAACATTATAAAGATAGAAACAAATACGGAACAGGTAAAAATTATTATGAATTACCTGATAATATGGAAGAATTTAAGCCTAAAGAAGGAGTGAATAAAATTGATATAATTCCTTATATAGTGAAAACAGATCAAGACCCACAACAAGAAAAAGGTGAAGGCGCTTATGTACTTTATGTATGGGTTCACAAAAATATAGGGATTAATAAAAATCAATTTGTGTGTTTGTCTAAAAATTTTGATAAACCTTGTCCTATTTGCGAAGAAGTTGAAGAATTAAAAAATTCTGGTGATAGTGAATTAGAAGAGTTAGGGGAAATATACAAAGCCAAACAAAGAGTTTTGTATAATGTAAAACATAAAGGTGAAATTAAAATATTTGAAGAATCACATTTTTCATTTCAAAAAACTTTATTAGAGGAGTCTTTGGATGATAGTACTGGAGATGTTATTACTTTTGCTGATCCTGATGATGGCAAGACTATCAAATTTACCGACAGCGGTGTTTGGAATGATAGATTCAAAAGGTTTAGATTTTTAGATAGAGAAGAAGAAATAACAGATGAAGAATTGGATGAAGCTGTTTCACTTGAAGAATTATTAACTGTGTATACTTATGATGAGTTAAAAAATTATTTTCATTCAGCTAATATAAAAGATGATGATGAAGAAATTGATGATGAAGAAATTGATGATGAAGAAATTGATGATGAAGAAATTGATGATGAAGATGACAATGAAATCGAAGAAGATGATGAAGAAGAAGATTTACCTAAAAAAAGAAAAAATAAATCAAAGAAAAAAAATCATAAAGAAATTGATGATGAAGATGATGACGAAGAAGAAAAACCTAAAAGAAAAAGAGAAAAATTAACAAGCAAGAAAAAACCAAAATGTCCATATGGTTATTCATTTGGCGCTGATCATGATTCTGAGGACGAGTGTGATGAATGCGATGAAGATTTATGGGGATGGTGTGCTGCTGAGAAAAGAAAAAAATAAGGATTAGATTATGTTAATAACAAGTAATGAATTTAAAGATAGATTAGAAAAAATGAATGTTTATATCAGTAAAATTCCTATCAATAGATTTATAAAAGAAAATGGTGGGAAAAAAATTGGTAATAAATGGTACATTGATGAAGAATATCTTGAAAAATTTTTAGAAGGGAAAACTAATGAGTAGTGCATTGACTAAACAGATAAAGAAAAGAGCAAGATCAAAAAAAGATAATCCAGAACAAATCGTCAAATTTTTTAATACTGGATGTACTCTCCTTGATCTTGCTCTAGGAGGTGGGTTTGCTCAAGGAGCTTTGATAAATATTATCGGAGATAAAAGCTCTGGTAAAACCTTATTAACTGTAGAATGTTTAGCTAAAAATAAATTAGACATGAATAGTAAATTAAAAATTATTTATGATGATGCTGAAGCTGCATTTAATTTTAATACTGAAGAAATGTATGGAGTTGAATTTTTTGATGAAGATTTTCCACGCAGCAATACTATTGAAGATTTTGATCTTAATTTTAATAAAAATATAAATAAATTAAAAGATGATGAAAAAATGATTTACGTGTTGGATAGTTTTGATGCTATTGGTAGTTTAGCTGAGAACGAAAAAATTGTTGAAAATAGAAAAAAACATGAAGACGGTAAAAAAGAAACTGGTGATTATAACATGGCTAAACAAAAAAAATCAGGTCAATATTTTAGGGAAATGGTCAAATATATGCGTAAAAAGAAATGTAGCTTACTAATTATTAGTCAAGTAAGAGAAAATATTGGAGTTATGTTTGGTGCTAAATATACTAGATCGGGTGGTAAAGCTCTAGATTTTTACGCTAGTCAAGCTATATGGCTAGCTGAAACAGCAAAAATGATTAAAATGGATCGTGCTATTGGTATTAGAGTTAAGGCTCGCATTACTAAAAATAAATGTTGGAAGCCTTTTAGAGAATGTTTTTTTGATATATTGTTCGATTATGGAATTGATGATGTTACTAGTAACATAAATTATCTATATGATTTAATTGATAAAATAGGAAAATTAAAAAGTAAAAGAGAAAAAGTTGAATGGGATAATAATGAATATACTGTATCTGGATTAGTTAATTATATAGAAGAAAATAATTTGGAAGAAGAATTAAAAAAAAGAGTAATAGAAAAATGGAATAAAATTGAAGACTCTATTTCCCCAAACGAAAGAAAGAAAAAATATTAATTTTTAAGGAATAAATTTAATGAAAACTAGCAGTCGAAAAGCGAAAGGTAGAAAATTACAAAAATATATCTGTTCTAGGATTGCTGATATTTTTGACCTAAATTATGATCAAGAAGATGATAATTGCGCTATACATAGTAGAGAAATGGGGCAAAGTGGAACTGATGTAGTTTTGAGGGGTGATTTAAATAAAAAATTTCCTTTTAGTGTTGAATGTAAAAATACAGAAAAATTAAATCTATATGAAGCCATAGGACAAGCAAAAAGTAATCAGAAAAATAAATTCTGGTTATTAGTACATAAAAAAAATCACAAAGAACCAATAGCAATTATGGATTGGAAAACTTTTGAATATTTAATAAGGGAGTTAAAAAATGATTTCTAATTTAAATATTAAAAATTTTCAAAGTCATGAAAATACTAATTTAAGCTTTCATAAAAATATAAATGTTATTGTTGGTAAGAGCGATTCTGGTAAAACTGCGATTATAAGAGCTTTAAATTGGTTGCTAAAAAATAGACCTGCTGGAGATAGTTTTATACAATTTAATAAAGATAAAATTATAGTAGAATTAAAAATAAATGATAATAAAATAAAAAAAATAAAATCTAAAAAAGAAAATAAATATATTATAGATAAAAAAACTTATAAAGCTTTTGGTGCTGATGTGCCTGATGATGTTAATAATATTACATTATTTAATCCCATCAATATTCAATATCAATTAGACCCTCCTTTTTTACTCAGCAAGAGTCCTGGTGAAATTAGTAAGTATATAAATAAAATAATTAAATTTGATGTTATTGATGAGGCTTTGTTTGATGCTGAGAAAATGAAAAGAGAATATAAAAATGAAGAAAAAATATTAAAAGAACAAGTTGAAGATTATACTAATAAAATGAACAATTTAAATTGGTTAGAAAAAGCAATTAAAGAATTTAATAAATTAAATATTAAATACAATAATTATTTAAAAGAAGAAGATAAAAATAAAAAATTTTTCAATACAATAATATCATTAAAAAATATAGATGAAGAAATAAAAGAAATAAATAAAATATTAAAAATAAAAAATAAAGTAGACATATTATTTAAAGATGCTGATAAACATAAAAAACAAAAAAAGAAAAATGAAATATTAAATAATATGATAATTAACATAAAATCAGTACAAGAATCTATTGATAAAAAAACTAATAAAATTAAAAATCTAAAAAATAAATTAGATGAAATTATGCCGAATATTTGTCCATTGTGTGGTAATAAATATGAAAAATAATAAATTTATAGTTAATGGCTCTAATACTAATCACAACACACATCCAGATAATCCAATGAGCCCTATAAAAAAATTATATAGATACATAAAATTATATTACAAAAAATATAAAGATTTTCCATCCTTCAATAATATGCGAAAACATTTAGATGTACAAAGATATAAATTGATAGAATTATTAAGAAATTTAGAGCATAGAAATTTAATTATAAGAAAAGTAAGCCATTATTATTTACCAGAAATGCTTCAAGAAAAAGATAATGATGTTAAAGAAATAAAGATAAATAAAAAGAAAACAAAAAAAATACAATTAAATAAAGCTATTTTAATATTTAAAATATTTTGTGCTATTATTGGATTTATTACATTTTATATTAGTATTATTTATAGTTATAAATGGTTTAGAAATTTATTAAATATTCCTAATTCTATATTATTTAGTTTTGCTATTGTTGGATTTTTAATAATCAGTTTTGAATTAATTATATATTTTGTGAATAATAAAAAATATATAATAAGCAGTTTATTTATTTTTTTATGGATAATTACTACATTATTCAGTATGTCTAGCACATTAGCAGGACAGCAAAAAGAAATGTTAAAAACTAAAATTAAAAATTATGATATTGAAGCTAATAATAAATTAATTATACTTAATGAAATAGATAAACAAATAAATGAAACTGAAACTGAAATAAAAGCAAAAAGAATTGAACGAACTAAATTATTACAATTTTTAAATTCTATAGATAATTATGAAGAAAATAAAAAACAATATAAAGATATAAATTATAGAATTTATTTAAAAAATAAAGATTTAAAAGAAATGTCAATTAAATTAACTGAATTAAAAAATAAAAAAATAAGTATGTTAAATAAAGGTTTAAATTTAGATAAAAAAGAAGAAGTTGATTTTTTTAAATGGTTAGAGACTATATTTAAAATTAAAGATTATATATTTCAATTTTGGTTATATTTATTTCCTGCTATATTTATAGATTTAATATGTCCTATTTGTTTTAGTATAGTATTTTTTTTAAGAGGAGTAAAAAATGAGCACAGTACAAAAAATCAATAGTCCTTCTATTTTAAAAAATTGTATTTATAAAAATGGTAATTTTTGTAAATTTAGTAAATTTAAACCTCCTAATTGTAATTTTTATAAAAATCCAGGTTTTTGTATTGTAGATGAGATTATAAAAAATTTTAAAAAATAGAGGAGATAAAAAAACATGCAAAATGGTAATATAATGATATTGCCTCCCCCCCTACTCCAGTTTTGCATGTTTCTGGAGTTTATTTTATAAGGAAATAATTGTGCAATATTTATTACAATTTTTGATTATTATTGTTTTTATTATTTTTGTGTATATATTTAATGAAATATAATTTTTTAAGGAGAAGATATGAAATTAAGTAAAAAAGAATTAAAAGACATTATTTTGTTAGTAGGAGGTGATAAAAATAGCGAAGTACAGCAATATATTGTTGCTTTGGCTTTTGCTGCTGAATGTGATGATGCTAAGGAATGTGCTTGTTTAGCTTTATCAACATTTTTAAGTGAATTAAATAATCCAGATTTATTTCCTCTAACTACTGATAAGAGTTATGATGCTTTAATTCGCTTAAGACCTTTAGAGATAATTTATTTAGGTTATAATGGTAATAAATTTATTGTTGATAAGGGGATGAGTGTTTTGGGAATGGTGTCTATTGGAAGTTATAAAAAAGACAAACAAAAATATCCTAAAATTACAATGGATATGGATGTTGAAGAAAAAAGATTATTACAGATAGCAAAAAGATTACCAAACTCATTATTAGATACAATAATTCCACCAGATATGGCTCCAAAAAAATGGTGGAATTAAATGAATTTAAATGTTGATTATGATGATATTCATAAAAGAATGCAAGTTTTAGTAGGAATATTAGTTACTTCGATTTTATTTATAATAGCAACTAATAATCTATTTAGAATAATAATCAACAAATTAAAATTTACTCATTTATATAGTCATGTTATTTTGTTATATATTTGTTGTATAATATTATTCATGACTATATTTTTTATTAATAAATACATGCAAATTATACAATTATTGTGTTTTATGTTCATACTTATTTTGAGTGTTTATGAAACTTTATTGGGTGATTTTCACGATGTACTTTTTTTGACATTAGTAAGCACATATTTTATAAAATATCATATTGTAAAGAAAAATTTAATTTTTAATTTAATAATTATTTTTATAATATATTGTTTTTTATTGTTTGTAAAAATTATATTTTTCAATAAATTCGATGAATCATTTTTTCAAATAATAAATAAAATAATAACTTCAGTTGGAGTTTTTATATTATTTAATGGCGCTTATTATTTTGAACAAAAAATTATAAATCAAATATTATTACAAGATCAGGTATTAATTAGTATAGGCAAACAATCAGCAATGTTAATGCATAATATTAAAAATTCATTATATAAAATAACTGCGCTAGATGATTCTTTGTCACAAGATGATGATATAATTGAACACCTTAGAATGAGAACTGCATTGGTTGATGATGTAATATTTAAAGTTAGGGATGCGACCGACAGAATAACTTCTAATAATTTAATTCCGAATAAAGTTTCAATAAATGAAATAATAAGAAAAATTAAAAATAGTTTTATGCTTGATAAAAAAAATAGTGATATCAATATTATTATAAAAGATAATCATATTATTATAGTAAATGGAATATATATAATAATTTTTTATATGATTAATAATATAATTATAAATTCAATACAAGCTAATGCAAAAAAAATAGTAATAGAAACTATTGAAGAAGATAAATATAATGTTTTGAAAATAAAAGACTGGGGCGATGGAAATAAAATATGTAATAAATGTTCAGATAAAAAATGTATAAATTGTAAAAAATATAGAGCTGGCAAAACTACAAAAAAACAAGGTACTGGATTAGGGATAATTAATGTGCAAGAGACGATGAATGAATTAAATGGCAAAATGTTAATAAATACTAAATTAAAAAAAGGTACAACTATATATTTATATTTTAGGAGGACAAAATGATCAGGATTTATTATGCAAATGATGAGGAAATTGGCTCAGTTAATTTTAAAATGTGTCCTTATCACCCTTTAAATATTGGACAAAAATTAAATTTTATTTCTTGTATAAATAAAAACGTTAAAAATTATAAATATGAAATAATTGATATTGAAACTGAAATTTCTGTAAACGGATATAATGTTATAGAAACTGTGGAAAGGGTGTATTTATCGCTTATATAATAAAACAACTGCAATTATAGTTAATATAATTATAAAAATAATAACATATACCATTACAACTCCTATTATTCATCTCCGAAAGGTTTTACACCTTGGTGCCATAATAGTTCTTCGGCAAGTTTCATACTTCTTACTATCTCTATAGTTATTTGGCTTAATTCTTGATATTTTTGTATTCCTAATTTTGTAAACCCTATGCCTCTCACAATAAATATTATCATTTCTAATTTTAATTCAAGTAATTGAATGTCGATCTCATCCAATAACCAATGTATTTGTACATCTGAAGCCATATAAGAATCCTTAACATCACTAATTATATATTTAGCTCCTCTTTCTTTTATTATTTTTATAGTTTCGTTTATAGCTTCTTTAAAATTATTTTGATTTAATTCATCTCTCCAAGTTTGCATAACAGCATTCCATTTTTTTAAATAAAAAACACTACAATTATCATTTTCTATCATTTTATACTCTTTTCTAAATAAGATATATCATATTTACTTTCAATAACTACATTATAATAATTAATTAGATGATTTACTAATTCAGTAGCTACATGTAATAATCCAAATTTTCCTTTCATATATGCTTCAGCCCCTCCAAAATTATTACTCATAGCATATTCTTCAATCGTATCTAAAAAATCCATTATTGTATTTCTACTTTTATCTTTTAATATTTCATAATCTCTTGGACTTTGGAATATAAATTTATTTAGTCTTGGAAAAACTGTATCATAGTATAATGGTACAAGTTCTTCTTTTACATTTTTGAATTCACTATAATTTTTATTAGATTCAAAAAATATCATTATCCTTCTTTTTAATTTAACCATATAGCATTCATCTTTACCAACATAACTATTAGCTAATATTATATATTTATCTTTTTCTACACTAATTTGTAATTTTTCTGCAGTAATACGCATAAAATAACTGGCCTCACTAAATGTTCTCATGGCCATTTTAATTTCATCAAGCATCAATTTTTGTATTTCTAATTTTTCTTTTTCAATTAATTTTTTATGTTCTTCTTCTGCAATTTTTTGTTTATTTTGTTTAAAATATAAAAATTTATCTAAATATTTAGAAAAATATTTCACTATTAAATAAATAATTAAAATTATTATCAACAATATTATTGTATTAAAAAATCCTATTTCTTGTATATATCTTATAATATCAAATTTTTCAAATTCCAAAATATTATCCTTGTCCGCTTATTGCCATTAAACATTTTCTTGAAGTTGCACCAGCTCCTCCTGGAAATGTTGCAGGTAAAGTACTATCATAAACACGTGGTATTGCATAAGCATGATTTGTAGTGGCAGTAGCTTCAGACTCATAAACACTAACAGAAGCATTAAAAGCAAATGCTAACCAATATCTTTTCCCCTCTACTAACATTATTGATTCAATAAGGTCTCTTATTACTTCATTTCGTGTATTAGGTGTTGTTAATGTAAGTTCAGCTGTTTCTGCAATTTTCGTTCCTGGATAATATGCACCATTATCTGCATATATACCAACTATTCCTAAAGTTCCACCAGTAAAAGCAGCCATTCCAATTAACATCTTATCAATATTTGTGGTAGCTTTTGAATACCAAGAGTGCGCATATAAATAATTCGTAGTTGTTGCGGAAGCAGATGTATATGTAATTGTCTGTCCGGCGACATTAAAACCTTCAGTGTCTAAATAATTTTGACTTAAACTTGGAGCCTTCATTTTTGCAAATATACTGCTTGGAGTACTATCTGTATAAAATGTCCATAATACTCTATACCAATTGCCTCCAACTTGATATCTTGTATAATTTTTTGTAATTTCGAACATAGTTTCCAAATCTAATTGATCTGTTGCTAGGGTTGGTGACCATGTTGCTGGAATTGTTGGAGTTAGTGTACTTAAAGCTTGTAAACTTACAGCTAAAGTATCCTCTCTAATAACAACAAAATACCAAGCATCAGCAGTTAATCCACTTATAGCCCCTAAATTTTGTTGACTTATAGATGTACCAAAAATTATGCTTTGATTTAATGTTACATTTCCTCCAGTAACATAAAGCCTTCCAATAACATCATCACTAACAGTAGGATCAGCAAAACTTAAAGTTCCATTACCATCAGTTTGCATAAATTCACCAGGTGCTCCATCTTCAATTGGAAAACTATATTTTTGAGGAAAATTATATAATAAAGGAGTAACGCTAGTTACAACAGAACTAGCCACAACGAACTCAGCTATACACTTTTCATCACTAGAATTATAATAACCGCCTCTAACCTCATCTAAAGTAGGTGCATCAGTACTAGCCCCATAACTACCAGTATCAATATTATTATCAATACTATTAGTATTACCATCACAAAATAAATACCAAGTACCGTCACTAATACTAGGAAAGCCCCCAGACCCCCATGTAAAAGTTCTATCACTAGTTTCTATTATATCATATATAATATCATTACTATTAACAAATCTAAAACGACTATAT
>Ga0180437_10004399_pt1 | contig 20066 bp, 18 predicted proteins | sample SS_ome_4_FD_132410 | JGI IMG/M metagenome (GOLD analysis project Ga0180437, IMG submission 132410) | Hypersaline lake sediment archaeal communities from the Salton Sea, California, USA - SS_3_D_1 metaG | ecosystem: Environmental > Aquatic > Non-marine Saline and Alkaline > Hypersaline >... | reverse complement strand
TACATGGCAACTCCAGAGCCTGATGAGGATACCCCTTGGACTGAGACGAATGTTGCTCCTGAAGAGAGCCATTCTTCTTAAAAGATGCGAAGTTTGGGTGGTGTGGAGTTTTGCCAGCGCCATCCTCTCTTTTTTATCGGTGCAGCTCTCTGGATAGGGATTTTTCTCTCATCAAATCTTACCCCCCTTCCATTTCTTCTCTTCCTGATCCCATTTTTGGGGTTTCCTCGCGCTTTATTGGCCTATCTTCTTATCGCTGCTTCCTTTTGCTGCTTTTCTTTGCGTATCTCTTCTCCACCGTCTGGCCTTCATAGTGGCTTTGTAGAGTGTGAGGTGATCGATCGCTGCCTTGAGCAAAAAGGGGGAAGGTCGATGTGGAAACTAACACTTTTTATCCACAGCTTTCGAGATCATGAGGGAAACTGCATCGCGCGGGGAATGCGCGTAACTGTCTTAGCGCCAACACCTTGCCCTGTCCAGGGAGGGTGGGTGTATAAAATTCCCGCTCGTATCTATAGCGGCGAAAGAATTTCTCTTTTTCCCAACTGGTCAGAGCCTATCAAAAAAGTTCGCTCTACGTTTTCCTTTGTTGAGTGGCGCCTTGGCGTGAAGAGAGAGGTGGAGAGAAAGCTAGCCTCTCTTTTCAAAGAGAGCGACGTTCGTTTTTTGGCAGGAGCTATGACATTAGGGCTTTATAAGACCCCTTTATTGCGAGATTCACTCCATCGCCTTGGCCTTGGCCATCTTTTGGCCATCTCAGGCTTTCATTTTGGCTGTATGGTTGCTCTTTTGCTCTTTTTCACAAGGCGATTTTCTGTAAAAATGCAGTTTGTTCTCTCTCTTTTGTGTATAATTTTCTATTTTCTTCTTGTCGGCTCTTCTGCCTCTATACTGCGCTCTTTTTGCGCATCGCTGCTCTTGTTAGTCTCGAGAGTTATCTACCGGCGCCCTACAGGGCTCAATAGCCTTGGGTTGGGATTGATCGTTGTTCTTCTCTACGATCCTGCGATGGCTTTGCAAACAGGGTTTCATTTGAGTTTTTTAGCAACTACTGTGCTGCTACTCTATTCACCAGCTGTGCAAAGAGGGCTTCGAGCTCTATTTGCTCGGCGCTCTCTTGAGGAAGTCTCCTCCTTTTCTTGGATAGATCAGCTTTTTACAGGACTTTTCAACCGTCTTATTCCCATCTTTTCTATTGTCCTTCCAGTGTGGGTGGTGGTAGCGCTCTACCAGTTGGCCTTTTTTCAAGAGTGCTCGCTGTTGGGCCTTTTGTATAACCTCTTTCTCCCTCTTATTCTTTCTCTCGCTATTCCCTTTGTGGTGCTCTCTCTTTTCTCAATTCCTTTTTTGAGCAAACTGTGCGCCTTTATTGCTTCTATCCCCTTGAAGGCGGGGCTCTATCTTATCAATGGAGCGCCAGAGGTGGGAACTGTTGAGATTGCGCCACTGCCTCTTCCTTTTGTATATCTATCCTTTATCCTCATTATTGTTGGGGGTATCTTTCTCTACCAAGAAGAGAGAGATGGATGGAAGGCGTGCTTGTAAGATATCCTATCGATATCGAATAGAATAGGGATGAAAACGATTGGGTCGAGGAGATGGAAGAGACTGACGAGCGCGAGGTCGACAGTCTATTTTAGAATATTTCCAGAGTGAAATCGCTTCTTGTGCTTGAGAGGCACCCAGAAAGAATGACCCATCTTCACTTACTGTGGCAAATGCAATGGGATTTCGTGTTTCACTCTGATATTTCTTGTTTAGAGATCCATTTTCTATTTCCCAGACCTGTATAGATGGGGTAGAGAGGGATGTAGAGAAAAAGGTGTTGTCTTTGCCTGGATAAAGCCCACCTATTCTCTCTGAAAGCTCTTTTGTACACGTCATCTCCATTGAGGGTATAGCGTAGGTTACAAGCTGAGAAGAGTCTGTTGAACAGACTAAAGAGTTTCCTTTCAGTATAAGCTCTGAAACTGGATCGGATCTTGTTTTTTTGAAGGGGGCGGTAGTATTTCGAAGATCCCACAAAGAGACACAATCATATTCTCCTGTTGCTACTGAAAAGGGGCTTATAGCCTCAATTGATAAGGCCTTTGGGCAATTAAAAAGGTGTTCTACTCGAGGATTTCTTATGTCTTTACGAGCAACTCGTGCATTCTCCTGAAAGAGACCTGTTTTTTGTAAAATTGCTAGAGAAGAAGTATATAATGGTTTTACCGAAATAATGTTTTTTATCATTTCAGAATACGTTACTGATTCTGCCTGCCTGTCGAAAAAACCGGTATGTCCCTCCCTCTCTGCGACATAAATTTTGTCACGGGTTACAGGGCATAGATGAGACGCGGTATGCTGAGGGGTGTCGGTAACTATTTGTTCACACTCCCCATCTGGTGTAACTGATATGTTAGCTATGCGGTCCTTAACAGCTACAATAAACTCGTTTCTTTCTGCTAAGTTAGAGGGGATGGAAGCAACAGGTGAGCTTTTTGGGGGGAGTTGTTCCATCCCTGGTGCCGAAAGTGCTTTCTTAAGCTCTATTGAGTAACGGTATTTTGGGGTCCTTGTTGAGCTAAGCGAAAAATTATGCTCAAAAAGAGCGTAAGTGAGTTGATCTAAATATGTTGCTCTGGAGAGGGAGAGATTTTTTTGCTGGTCAACGAGCCTTTCGAGCTCCCACGCTTCTGGTGTTTTCGAGAAAATGAATCGGTCTGTCAAAGTTTTCATTACAATATCCTTATTATTAATAAAAATATTGTAACAGTTTTGCTTATTTTTTTCTATTTCTATTTATTTGTTTGTTTCAAATAAATAAAAAACGCTATAAATCTTCTATTTCAATTTTGTCTATCCACATCTTGTGTTTTGTTGAAGCAAGGATAGTTTCTCCCTCACGAAGAGAGATAGAGTAGGAGGCAAGACCTTTTTTTTCTTTGTATTCTGTATCTTTAATCTCAACCATCATCCAACCAAATTTATTTGCTACAGAATAGGTTTCATGGCGCTCAGATTCATCATTAAACCGAACAGTGACATCGAGATGGGTCTTTTCGCTCAACTCAGGAGCTCTCCAGCGCACCCAAATGCTCTGTCCTAGCCCCTTGGTTGCAATCTGTGGGTCAGGAGTTCCAATAACATAGGCTGCAAGATCGTCTCGGCTTGTGTAGAAAGTTCGAGCAGAAACAGATGGTTTAGAGCATCCTGCTACTAAGAGAGCAGAGAGCGCAATAATGTAGATTCTCATAAGAAAAACCTCCTTTGACCCTAATTGCCACCCAATCTCCTTCGTAAGATGGCTGCAGAAGATAATCTGCTTCGTGTTTTTCCTTGGCAAGGTTTTTAACCTTGCCATCGTCATAACACTCGTATCTTATCTCCTTCGCTCATCCTACGAAGGAGATTGGGTAGCAATTACGGTCTTTGTAAAAAACAGTGTAGCAAAAGGGGATCTTTTTTGCCGCTTTAAACCATAGCAAGGATATAGAGGCAACTTGGGTTTTAAGAGAGCGCGCTAATTCGCTCTTTTGCACTCTTCATCTCTTGTTTTTGTCGCTCTAGAGAGATTTTGATCTTTTCTAAGACGGGCTCGGGTGTACGTCCACTTGCTGTCAGCTTCTCAAGCTGTGCTTGAGATTTCTCACAAGAAATAGAGAGCTTTTCGATATTCTTTTGAAGACGACTAAGCTCTTGAGCCTTGAGCTCTTCTGGAAGAGGAATGATCAGCTCTACATCTTTTAGCATAGCGTGGCTGGCAATGCCCGTTTGGGGCGCTGTATCGAGATATTGAACAGAATTTAGCTTTACAAGTGATGAGAGTAGCTTTTCTTGTTTAGAGAGCTTTTCTCGAGAGCTCTTTTTGCCAACAATGTAGAGATCAACACCGATATTTGGAGAGATCTTCATCTCACCGCGAATAGCTCGGATTATCGATAAAGCCTCTTGCATATACTGAAACTCTTTTTCTGTATCGCTGCAAAGCTCTTCTGGAAGAGGCGTTGGAAATGGAGCGAGAGCCACAAAATCAGCAGAAAGATACGAAAGGGTATTTTGGAGCCGTTTTGATTGACATTTTTTAGGATCTAGATGGCCAAAGCGCTCCTTGCAAAGCGAGAAGAGCTCCTCTGTAATATATGGAGCAAATGGATGGAGAAGGCGGATACAGTCAACGAGTACACAAAGAGAGATCGCCTTTTTGCGATCTTTTTCTTCAGCATTTGAAAAGGCAGGCTTTGCAATTTCAATATAGAATGCACAAAACTCGTTCCAGAAAAAGTCGTAGGCCCTCATTGTTGCCTTGTCAAAGGCGTAGCGCTTGAGATCTTCTTCTATCTGCCCAATAGCATTTGAAAGGCGAGAGAGGATCCACCGATCTTCAAGAGGAAGATCTTCTAGGGGTTGTGAGAGCATCTCGTCGGCATCTTCAGAGAGCTTTGTAAGGACAAAGCGAGCGCCATTCCAGATTTTGTTGACAAAGTGCTGAAACTCTTCAAAGCGCCTTCTGTCGAGCTCTATGATGCTCGCATCTGTTGTTGCAGAGGTGAGAGCAAGTCTCATAGCATCAGCACCATACTCTTGAATAACTTCTATTGGGTCGATGATGTTGCCCTTTGATTTGGACATCTTTTCCCATTTGCTTTTGACATCTTCTGGAAGCTTTTCCTTGCCAAGATCTAAAAGTTTTCTCTCTTCTGGCTCGACATAAGAAATTCCTCCACTAGGGCAATCTCTCCAGTATGATTTTCCGTAGATAAGGCCGTGTAAAAAGGTCTCGTGAAAAGGCTCCTTGCCTAAGGCAAAGTGGCTCATCATAATCATTCTGGCAACCCAGAAAAAGAGAATGTCATGGCCTGTGATAAGCGTTGCATTGGGAAAGAAGGTTTTGAGCTCCGGAGTTTTTTCTGGCCAGCCGAGCGTTGAAAATGGCCAGAGCGCTGAGGAGAACCAGGTGTCTAAAACATCAGTATCCTGCTGCCACATCTCTGGATTTTTCTTTACTTCTTCAGGAAGGCCTTCCCCTTCATAGCAGATGAGAAGCTCTGGCTCTTCCTTGTGATACCAAACAGGAATACGGTGTCCCCACCACAGCTGGCGGCTAATACACCAATCTCGAAGATTATCAATCCACTGAAAATAGGTGTGCTCCCAAGCAGGAGGGATGATATGGACCTTTTTCTCAACGACATACTCTTTTAAAGTGTCTTTGAATGCGCTGAGACGAACAAACCATTGCTCAGAGAGCATTGGTTCAATAGGGGCTTTGGATCGATACGAGATGGCTACTCTGTTTCGATAGGGCTCTATTTTTTCTAAGCAGTCCCTTTCCTTTAATGCTTCGACAACAGCGACTCTGGCCTCTTGAACAGTTAACCCTTCAAATGGACCGCCATTTTCATTGATTTTAGCATCTTTGGTCAAAATATTGATCATGGGCAAGTTGCGGCGCTGACCAAGCTGATAGTCGACAGGATCGTGTGCTGGGGTTACCTTTAAAATACCAGTTCCAAAATCAGGCTCAACAAATTCATCTGCAACAATAGGGATTTTTTGGCCAGTTAATGGATGGTCGACTTCAAGGCCGATAAGATCAGCATGCTTTTCATCATGAGGATGGACAGCAAGGGCAGTATCTCCGAGCATTGTCTCTGGACGAGTCGTTGAAACACAGAGATAGCGATTGCTGCCTACAAGAGGATAGCGAACTGTCCACAGGGAGCTCTGCCTCTCTTCATATTCAACCTCATCATCTGCTAAAGCGGTTCCTGTTACTGGATCCCAGTTAACAAGGTATTGCCCTCGATAGATAAGGCCGTGGTCGAAGAGCTTTTTAAACATGTGGCGCACAGCATGGCTGCATTGATCATCCATGCTAAAGCGAAGGCGCGACCAGTCGCAGGAGCAGCCGATAGATTCGATCTGTGACAAAATGGTTTTTTGACTCTTTTTCGTCCAATCCCAGACATGGTCTAAAAACTCTTCTCGTTCAAATTCAACGCGATGTTTGCCTTTTGTTCGAATAAGATGTCTCTCGACAACCGTTTGTGTTGAAATTCCCGCATGGTCGGTTCCTGGAAGCCACAACGTCTCAAACCCCGACATCTTTTTCCATCGAATGAGAACGTCTTGAAGAACACTCATCAATGCATGGCCCATGTGAAGTGTGCCAGTAACATTTGGAGGGGGCAGCATCACACAATAGGGAGGCTTATTAGATTTTGGATTTGCGTGGAAAATTTGGCTCGCTTTCCAGCTCTCACGCCATTTAGGCTCTATCTCCTTAGAGCTATACGATGATGGTAGGTCTTTCATATTCTTGTAGCTTTTGTTATCCGTAGAAAGAAATTATAGAGGGAAGATATGAAATATGTCAGCTATTATACTAATTTTTGAGGATCTGTTGCTTGCAAAAAGAGCTCTTCGGAGACTCCTAATTGCATGGCTGCCTCTTTGAGAGAGAGGTTTTCTCTCTCAGCTAAAAGAGCGATTTCTGCTGCTTTATCGTAGCCGATCTCTTTACTGAGTGCTGTGGCGAGCATAAGAGAGCGCTCGAGAAGCTCTTGAATTTTTTCTTTGTTCGCTGTAATTCCCTGAACACATTTTTGAGAAAAGGAGTGTGAGATATCAACGAGAAGTCGAATGGAGTCAAGGCAATTGAGCGCAATAACCGGTTTACAAGCATTGAGCTCAAACTGCCCCTGGCTTGCTGCTAGGGCAATAGTTGTATCATTGCCAATAATTTGACAGGCAACTTGAACCGCAGCTTCACACTGTGTGGGGTTGACCTTTCCTGGCATAATGGAGGAGCCTGGTTCATTAGCAGGAAGAGTAAGCTCTCCCAAGCCACATCTAGGTCCAGATCCCATCAGACGAATATCATTGGCGATTTTAAGGAGGGCACAGGCTGCGCGTTTTAGAGCGCCTGAGAGCTCTACAGCAGTATCGTGGGCAGCAATTGATTCAAAGGGGTTTTCAGCAGGTCGAAAGGGGAGCTGGTACTGTTCGGAGAGCTGTTTGATAGCTGCCTCTTTAAACCCTGGTGGGCAGTTTATCCCTGTTCCAACAGCTGTTGCGCCAAGAGCAAGCTGTAAAAGGCGTGGCATAACAGCGTAGACGGTATGAATTGCATTTTCTATTTGCGCAGCATATCCAGAAAACTCTTGTCCAAGTCGTATGGGAACAGCGTCCATGATGTGGGTTCTGCCAACTTTGATGATGTCATGAAATGAGGACGCTTTTTCATGGAGAGAGGCAAAGAGCTCGTGCAGAGCTGGAATAAGCTCTCGTGTGATTGAGTTGGCACAGGCTATATACATAGCTGTTGGAAAGGCGTCATTGGATGACTGAGATTTATTTACGTGGTCATTTGGGTGGATAGGGGATTTTGTTCCTCTTTTTTCCCCTGCAATCTCATTGGCTTTGTTGGCGACAACCTCATTGACATTCATGTTTGTCTGGGTGCCAGATCCTGTTTGCCAGACACTTAAAGGAAATTCATTTTCTATATCTGTTTCAGTAAGAGATTCTATCGCTTTGAGGATAAGCTCTTTTTTCTCTTCGTCTAAGACTCCAAGCTGAGCGTTGGTGATAGCTGCTGCTCGTTTAATGGAGAGAAGGGCTTTAATGATCTCTTTTGGCATCTTTTGTGTGCCGATACGAAAGTTCATGAAAGAGCGCTGTGTCTGCGCTCCCCATAACTTCTCTGCTGGCACCTGAACAGTGCCTAAAGAGTCTTTTTCCTTTCGCATCTTGCCCATAGTACAATCCTTTTTTCCTTGTGTACTATGGGCATGCCAATTACTACAACCCGGGGTACAATTTTTTTGTTTCTATAGAGAGTTTGTGGTGTTACCAGTAAGATGCGATCTTACTTCTAACAAGATTCTCTAATGTATAGATTTTTTCCTGCAGTTGAAGATATTCGTCTGTGGCTAAAATGGGAATTTCAAAATTAAAGTGGTCGAAATAGTCTAGCTGAGTTTTTCCATCTGTGTACATTGCAAAAATTTGTGAAAAAAGGAGGTTTATTTGTCTCTCAGATATGTTGAGAGCGGGATTGGGTCCCCTTTTTGATAGTACAAGGCCTCCATCAGGTCGTGTCTCTTCCATAGCAAGTTCTATGCCGTCATATCTTCGTATTGCTGATTCTATACCATTGTGAGAATGTATCTTGTTAAATTCGCTGAAGAGATCGTTGAGTCGCGCTACTCTCTCGTTAAAGACCTCTTTAAGACGTTTGGCCATCGTCGATAAATTTCTATTTGTAGATGATGTTGTGAGGTCGATATAGCCTCGATATGTTAGAAAACCGTGCAGCTTTTCTGCGCACAGCAAAAGTTGTTCCATTATGTTTTTATCCGTGATTGTGAGCTGATTCTTAGGTTGTTCTTTGCACTTTCTTGTAGTTCACATCCCTTTTAGGCTGATAGGTCGCAACGAGAGTGTAGAGTTAAAAATTTCTCAAAGATATCTCTAAAAAGATTACTATAATGGTCTTTTTGTAAACTCTCCCATCTTTCTATTAACCCTAGAACGCTCTTTCTTTCAATTTCTGTTAAGGAGGGCTCCTGGAGAGATTTCAAAAGAGTGGCCTTTTGTTCTTTTGAGCATCGATCAACATCGCTAAGTAGTCTTCTAAACCTATTTATATATGGGTTAGAATTTAAAAGAGGAAGCCGAATCATATTGTGAAATTGTTCAGGGAGTTCTTCGTGGAGTCGGTCAAAAAGAGTTTTTTCGGAAATAACTTTTATGATCTCTTCCTGTATAATAGGGCTCAATTGGTATAAAAACGAATCTAGTATTGGGTACGTTTGAGAAATTGTGCCGTTTACTACGATATAAAAATATTCTAAGAGAGCTTCATTTTTTGCCTTTTCATAAATAGAAGACGCTGACAATGCATTTCTAAGTGAAAATTTTGTGTTGCTAATCTTTTGGATTTTCCGTGAGAGCCGCTTATGTGCTACTAAATTATGAGCGACACTTTCAGAAGTACTTTCGGGGATTGTCAGATTAATTGCCTTTTCTATTTTTCCCACAATTTTTGGCATGATCACATGTTGTGTAATAAGCGAAGGTGCACGATTAAATTCGTCAGATATAGTAGCTTCTCGTGGCTGCAGCATCAATAGTGGAACTATGACGTTGTCAATGTACTGAGAGTGGGGACGTTTTTCACTATACAGGTCTATTTTTGCAAATTCTTCGAGTTGTTCTTGCAACGGTTTTTCAGCAAAATTATTACTAATGCTTATTGTGCTCATATTATAATCCTGGGTTTTTTTGGAATAAGGGTTCGAGTTGTCATACCTTTAATCGCAGAAAGGCAGTAAAAATGTCTTCGAAGAACCCTTCGTAGGTTAACTCGTATTTCTTCAATGCTGTTAGAAGATCTTGGGTTGTTTTTTCCCCGTGTTTTTCTGCAACCTCTTTAACAGTTTGAGAGGGAAGGCTCTCTTGTTCGTTTTCGGAGACCTTTTTTTGAAGATTCATCCACTTCTCTCGTAGTTGTTGAACTTTTTGATCCGTTGTTGATGGGTCTTGAAAAGCGTGTCGTTCTTGTTCTGAACAGGTATCAATTGCTGTGAGTAGATCTCTAAACTCCTCCATATAAGGTCGATACTTTGTAAGTGAGAGCCACATCATATTGTGGAATTGGTTGGGATTTGCCAGGCGAAGGCTTTCAAGATTCTCTTCTTTGGAAATGACCTCTAGGATGCTTTGAGCTGTGATTGGTTGTAAAAAGTCTAAGAGATTTACGAAAAGGGGCAGTTTTTTTCGGAGTATGTCATCTGCACAGATGGAAAAATACTGTAAAAGAGACATTTTGCTTGCTCTATCTGCAATAGAGGACCCTTTAAGGTAGTTTTCAACTTCAGTTTTTGCAGAAATAATGGCTGGAGCATCTGTAGGCAGTTGTTTTTGTAGCTCGCCTGGGTCGCCAAAAAGAGCTGTTGCGGGAATAGTGTTGAGAACACCCTGTGCTATAACTTGGATCTTTTCAAGAAGCTTTGGTGTGAGAGTATTTTCTACGAAGGAAGAGACTGCTCTATCAAACTCCTGAGTTCCCTCATTTCCTCGGGATTTGGTCATCAATAGTGGGACAACGACATTGTCAATGTACTCGGAATGGGGCCGATCTGTTGCATACAGATCTATGTTCTTAAATTCGGCTAATTGTTCTTGTAAAGATGTGTTAATAGTTGATGTGCTCATAATAAAGCTCTCAAATTTTTAATATAATTATGCATTCCATTCTCTGATTTGAATAGGATCAGGAACTTGAGCTTCAAGCATATCTCCGAAGGAACGGTTAAACTTTGCTTTTATTGTAGATGGGGCTGATTTCCCCGTTATTTGGATAATATAGTCCTCATCGTTCTTACTTTGTGTCCAGCAAAAGGAGGGGAGCGACGATTTCAATAGCTGATTCTGATGGGACATCATCTCCACAAGCTTCTCACTATTTAGCCCTTTGGCTCTAAGAACAAACGTGCTTTGATTCTTGTCCTTGTCATATGCACAACACTCGAGCGTGCTATTTGGATCTTCTTTCGAAAGAGTGTCTCTAATATTACACATAGCATTATATTGTAGAGTGCCTAAGCTATCTTTAAAATTCTCTAAAGGAAAGGTAGTTCTATCAACTAACATAACTTAAACTCCCTGTGGTTTGTTTTAAACTTAAGTTGAGTTCTATTATACCACATTAAAACAAAGAGTGTCATTGTGTTTTCTTGTGTGTAAGCGCAAAGTTGTAATATCACCATCATATCTACAAGAGATATGAAAGGAGGCTGCGTTGACATTAAACCCCTGATTGAGACCTATCTTCTGGGTACAATCGAACGCAATCAACTGAAAACGTACGTGATGAGAGGCAGGTTATAACTTGCGAAAAGAGGGTACGTTTTCAATTGTTGCGTACAGATCTACTCAATCGAGAGATAGAGCGCAACTCGAGTTTAGAGCTCTCGCTTTAGGGAGTCCGAGGGACAAGTCCCTCGGGCGGGGGTGTGGGGGCAGAAAAGCCCCCACATCTAGATGATGAGCAGTGTGAAGACGAAGACGAAGAGGGCGAAGGATTCGAGGATACCGACTGCGACGAAGCATTTTCCGAAGAGGGAGGGTTGTTTGAGTGTTGCTTGGATACCTGTTGCTGCTACTTTTCCTTGGAAGATGGATGAGCACATCATGGCAAGGCCTGAGATGAGGCCGATGGCGATGCCGGAGATGGGGGAGACTGCGCCTGCGGTTATTCTTCCGTAGAGGATCATCATGAGGATAAAGCCATAAATGCTTTGGGAGGAGGGGGTTGCGGCAAGGCCTATAAATTTGCCTAAGCCCTCTTCTGTTTTGGTCATGGCTGCGTGGGAGGCTGCTCCTGCGATGTAGCAGGCAATGCAGCTTCCGATTGTGGGAAGTCCGAGGGCTAGTATTGGCCCTATTTGTGCATATGTTTGTATGTCGTCCATGTATTCTCCTATTTATGGAAGGTTTCGAGTTTGAATGGAGAGAACTGTTTTCCACCTCCTTCAAAGGAGTAGTGGTACCATTCAAGAAAGTTTAAACGAAGGCCGTGGATAATGCCACCGATAATGGACATAGCGATGTTGACGATGTGGGATATTGTGATGAGAAAGCCTGCAATGATGAAGGGAAGGTGAGTTGCGAGGTCATTTGCCATGGTTCCGATCATGCTGCCAGCAAGAGCGAGAGCGTAAATACGAAGGTAGGAGAGGACGTCGCCAAAGATTTGAACTGCGGCGGTGAGCTCCGTGATTCCTGAGAGTCCTCTTGTTGCGATAGAAGAGATGAGGACGAAGAGGAGGCCCCCTCCGATAAGTTGTAGGCCTATGTGAGCGCTTTTTTCAGGGGCAAGATTGGTGAGGAAAAAGAGAATGGAGGAGGCCTCGACATAGGTAGCGCAATAGAGATAGCCTCCTATGATACAGAGGATCCATCCGAAATGGGCGATGTTACGGCGCAAATAGCGCAGCATGCTGATAATGATGTGGATTGCCCCGATCAAGACGGAGAGCTCCATGAGAAGGGAGTCTCGAAGTTTTGAAGAGAGTGTTGAGCCATCGGCTTTTTGTTCATAGAGGAAATCGTTAAGAGATCGAGGCATAGCTCCCAGATGGTTTTGACGCCATGCGCGGACATAGGGATCATTTCTGTTTTTGAGATGGTAGAGCCCCTTTTTCTCGATGAGGTATGTGAGTGGGGAGTTAGCGCGCATAGGGTTTTTAGGGGAGAGCTGTATGGAAAAGAAGGAGTGAGTACAGACTCCCCATAAAACGCACACGGTTCCAAGGATAGCTGTAAGGGCAACAGCTCTTTTCGCTCCTTTGGTAGAGGCCTTTTTTCGAAGAAGGAGTGCGGTTGCTAAAAAGACGAGACCATAGCCACCATCGTCGATGATCATGGCAAAGAAGATGGAGAAGAAGGCGAGAACCCAGAGGGAGGGGTCTTTATCTGTGTGGGAAGGAGTGTCGTAAATGTCGACGAGATCTTCTCCGATTTTGGCAACATGTTCATTTTCAAGATGTGTTGGAGGAACCTCGTCGGGCTCAAGGGCAATCTCTTCAAAGAAGATGTGCAGTGATGAGGCGAGCTCTCGAGCCTTTTCAAGATCTGTTTCTGGTATCCAGGCGGTCATAGCAAAGAGGTGATCTTCGAGAGCGCTGTAACTACCCTCTGAAGCTTTTTCTCGTTTTGTTTTGTTGAGCTCAAGGACGAGACTCTGTTTAAGGCTTGTTATGTAGGCAGATTTTCGTTTGAGCTCTGTTTCTAAAATGCCGATTTTGATCTGCATGCGTTCGAGTCTATCTGAGAGCGCTTGGATCTCTGCTGTTATTGGAATGGGTTCAAGACCTTGGGGAACTTCGATCTCCTCTTTTGTTAAAGAGACAAAGTACTCTCTGTTTGGTGTTGAGGCGATCTTAATAAGGTGGGGGCAGAGCTCTTGCATCTTCTTTTTTTTCGATGCTGCCCAGAGTCGAAAGTGGAGGGGTGCTTGAGCTTCGAGTTCTCGGATTTCCGTGACAGGGATTTTCCCAATAGGAGAGATAAAGTCAAAAATCTCTTGAGCTTCTTTTAATTGTTCTCGAAGATCTTCAAGGGTATTTTTGTCAGAAATAACGTGGCGGGCAAAGGCGATAGGATCGGAAATAGAGACTCGAGGGGTTTGGACGACATCGAAGCTGTGAAGGATTTTTATAGCTCGCACAACCTCTTGGAAGTCTGTTGCGAGAAGGTCATAGCTTGAGATTTTTGTTCCAACAAACTGGACGATACCTGCCTTTTGAAAACCCTCTAAAAAGGCCTCTTTTTTTGCAGCAGCACCCAGGAAAAGTACCTTTTTGACATCGACTCTCATGCTACTACCTCTCGAGCCTTGTTTCGTACGAGGATTTTTTCCTTAGCTTTTTTTGCTTGAGATACTGCTGAGAGCTCGAGATCACCAAGAAAGATTTTAATTGTTCGGATATTTCTTAAACATTTAGGGATCAGTACTTTTTCAAAAAGGTTGACGCGGATAAAGACCTCTTTGAGTTCGCGCTCTAAAATCTCTATCCGTTTTTCTGCGATCCGAACTTTTTCTTCGATAGCTCTAAAGCCTCGAATTTCATCGCTTAGACTATCAAGCCAGGCAGGTGTGTCAACAAGATCGTATTCGTGAGGAGGGAAGGTGAGTGATTTAAAGCGGGGAAGCTCGACACCAGCGATATTTTCGATCTCTATTTCGATAGTACCCTCTTCGACAAGCTGCTCTGGCTCAATAACAGGAAAGAGTCCGAGAAGGGGAGTTGATTGTGAAAGGGTCTCCCAGGCATCGTGAGAGAAGTGCCGCAATTTCTCGAGAAGAGAATGAGCCTTAATAACTTCACTTTGCAAAAGTGCCTTTCTTAGCTGGAGTGTTGGTAGATATCTTTCTAATTGAGAAAGGCGTGACTGTTGATGGCGAAGCTCCTGCTTTGTGAATTTTATTTTACCCATGTTATTCTTCCTCTTGTGGAGACCAGAATTTATCGAGGATAGACTGTTTGATACCGACTTCTTCTTTAGAAAAGCAGGTGGCTAAAATACTCCATCCTATATCGAGAGCCTGTTCAAGAGAGCAGTTGACATTAAGATCCATGAGCTTGCTTTCAAAGAGCTTGGTGAAGTGGAGAAGCTTTTCATCCCATTTAGAGAGTTTAAAGCCCATAGCATGTCGCTCAATGGCTTTTTTAGACTCTGCATAAAGGCGAATTATTGCATTGGCAAGCTCTCCATGATCTTCACGAGTTACTTTGCCGATCACAAGCTGTTTTAAACGAGAGAGAGAGCCAAAGGGATCGATCTTGCCATTGTGGAGATAGAACTGTCCCTCTGTGATGTAGCCGGTGTTATCGGGAATGGGGTGGGTGACATCATCTCCTGGCATTGTTGTTACTGCAACGATGGTGATGGAGCCGCTACCCTCTATGTCGACAGCCTTTTCATAGCGAGAGGCAAGTTCTGAGTAAAGGGAGCCTGGATAGCCTCTGTTGGAGGGAACCTGATCCATAGTAATAGAGATCTCTCGTATAGCGTCAGCATAGGCTGTCATATCGGTGAGAAGGACTAAGACATTTTTATGCTCGAGCGCAAACTTCTCTGCACATGCAAGTGCCATGTCGGGAACAAGAAGGCATTCGACAGTAGGATCTGTGGCTCTATGGACGAACATCACGGTCTTGTTTTGCGATCCTGAAGATTCAGCATTGTCGACAAAGGCTTGGTATTCGGCAAAGGTAAGCCCCATACCTCCGATGATAACGACATCTGCGGCTGCTTGGTTAGCAATTCGCATAAGAAGCTTGTTGTAGGGCTCTCCAGCAACAGAAAAGATAGGGATTTTTTGCGATTTGACAAGGCAGTTAAAGAGGTCGATCATCGGGATATTGGTCCGTACCATCTCTGTGGGGACGACCCGTTTAACAGGGTTAAAAGAGGGCCCTGCGATTTCAACAGCATCACCAAGGATATCAGCTCCACCGTCGATAGAGTCTCCTGCGCCATTAAGACGGCGACCGAGAAGAGTTGCGCCATAGGTTGCCTGCACTTGGCGGCGCAAAAAGACAATTCTGTCTCCTGTTGAAATGCCGCGTGTGCTCTGGAAGACCTGCAAAGTTGTCTTATCTCCATCGATGCGAAGCACAGAGGCGTACGCCTTTCGACCGTCAGCCATCTCAATGCGGGCCAGCTCTCCAAGACCTGCTTTGCTATTGCTTACAGTAACGAGGTTGCCTCGGATGTCATCGATTTTTTCGTGGATCGTTCTCATTAAAAGTATCCTACACGTTTAATAAAGCTTCTATTTCTGAAACTGCCTGTTGATAGGTTGCAACGCCAAATGGCAGGTAGTTGAGGTTTTTCAACTTATGCTGCAGGGTCAAGAAAAATGCACGCGCTTCATCATGATTTTTAAACATAAATTTTTTATCGAAGATATCTCCCATAAGAGAGAGCATTTTCATCTGTCGCTTGAGTGGGCAGTAGGCATCTTCCTTATCAAAGGAGTTTTGTTGGAGGTAGCAAAAGTCATAAAGCTCTGATTTAAGAAGAGTGATGATATCTTCTAATGAGATGCCCTGCTCACCGACAACCTCTGTTCTCTTTTTAATGTCATCGCCATGGCGAAGAAGTGCTGCTCCTTTCTCGACAATTTCCTCCCATTCAGGCATCTGCTCATTAAGCTCTGAAGCTACCTGTGGAAGGTATTTTGACCAAGAGATCAAGGGGTCGATTGCTGGATATCGCCTTGCATCGGATCGCTCTCGAGAAAGGCCTAGGAAGGCTCCGACAACAGCTAATGTTGCTTGTGTTACAGGCTCTTCAAAATTACCACCTGCCGGTGAAACAGCTCCTCCGATTGTAAGAGAGCCTGTGCTTCCTCCCTTGGTTACTATCACGCCAGAGCGTTCGTAGAAGGAGGCGATACGAGAGGCGAGATATGCTGGATAGGCCTCTTCACCTGGAATCTCTTCGAGTCTGCCTGACATCTCGCGCATGGCCTGAGCCCATCTTGAGGTTGAGTCTGCTAACACAAGGACGTTGAGACCCATCTGTCTGTAGTATTCTGCAATAGTGACGCCGAGATAGACAGACGCCTCTCTGGCTGCTACCGGCATAGAGGAGGTGTTACAGATGATGACCGTCCTGTTCATGAGGGATTCGCCGGTGTGGGGGTCGAGGAGGTGGGGAAATTCTCGAACGATCTCCACAACCTCTCCAGCGCGCTCACCACAGGCAACGACAACGACGATGTCAACAGAGGAGAACTTTGCTAGATGGTGTTGAAGCACTGTTTTTCCTGCTCCAAAGGGTCCTGGAGAGCAAAAAGTTCCCCCTTTAAGAACTGGAAACTGGGTGTCGATAATTCGCATCCCTGTGTCCATCATCTTTGTAGGTTTGGTAGAGACACCATCAATAAGCTGATTCTTTATTGGCCATCTCTGCAGCATGGTAAAAGAGATTTCCTTACCCTTTTCATCGACAGCCTTGGCAATAACTTCGTCAACAGTGTAGTGACCTTGTGGGGCGAGCCAGGTGATTGTATACTTGCCGTAGGAGGTAAAGGGAACCATGATAAGATGGCGGAAGCGGTTTTCTGTGACTGTTCCCAAGGTCTCTCCACGAGTAACAGATTGATTTTCTTCGGCTACTGGGACAAATTCCCATTTTGCCTCTCTGTTTAGGGCTCCAGAGTGAAACCCTCGCGGGAGAAAGTAGCCAGTTTTACTGGCGACCTCTTCGAGAGGACTTTGTAGACCATCATAAATGTTGCTCAAAAGTCCGGGACCAAGCTCTGCCTCGAGAAGATTTCCTGTAAATTCAACAGGAGTTCCAAGAGAGATCTCTCTGGTATCTTCGAAGACTTGCAGCTTTGCCTCATTGCCGGCAATTTCAAGTACCTCTGCTTTTAATCTTTCATCGGGGAGAGTGACATAGGCGACCTCTCCTTGCCGTATAGTCCGATCAAAGATAACGCTGATAAGGTTTCCATATGCTCGTTGTACAAAGCCTGTTGAAGTAGTGCTCATTGTCTAGCCTTTGCAATTCGTTCTATGATGTTTAGGTGTATTGGATCCTGGAGTTCCTCTTGGGACTCAAGGATTCGCAACCGAATAAGGTAAGAGAGGAAAAAGTCTAAGGAAAAAGGCTTTGAGTGCGCACACAGCCACTCTACAGCCTTAAACTTCCATAAAGAGAGTGCTTGATCAAGTTTTCTGGCCTCTTTAGGTCTATTGTTCCAGATTGTGAGGAGCTCCAGGTAAGGTTCTGGCCATGTTTTGGTATCATCGAAGTTGAATTCTTCAGTTTTAAGAGTAAAGGATTTTCCCATCGATTGTGCACGTAGATGTGCTGTTACAAGGCGAGACGTGTACTCAAATGTAAAGTAGGAATAGATAAATTGGGGTAGGGATGGGGGCGCCTCTTCGAGAAAGAATCTCATTGCTTTGAGTGCGTTTTTCTGACGTAACTCTCGTGTTGGGTAGAGAGAAAAAAAGTGAGCCATTCCTGGAAGTGTAAGATCTTCCTCTTCTATTTTTTCTTGTAGCTCTCTGTGATGCAGTGATCCATACGCTCTCATTGGGGCGCCTAAAAGATAGTAGCAGACATTTTCTATATCAAAAAAGGTATGGAGAAGATTGACGATGCGCATATCACGAGCAGAGAGGTTGAGATTGGCATAAAAAATAACCTCATCTAAACACATCTCTGGAGCCTTTCCAAACTGCAAGAGAGGAAGAAATGTGGTAAGAAAGTAGCGGCTGCCCATCTTTTTTACTCGTATAAAAGGGTTCTAAATTCCGCTCGTAAAAAGCTCGCTATAAGGTCTCGAATGGATTCAGGAGTGATTTCAATGGAGATATGCTTGTCAACAACTTTTACAATGAATCCATAAAAATGATCGGAGACATGAAGTCCATCTTTTGGAATAGCCTTCAAGGACGCCTTGGCAAGCTCTTTTGTTATTTTTTCTTTTGCAAGTTTTTGTCCAAGCCAGACCCCTAAATTTCCTTCGAGACCTTCCTTTTGAAGGTTTTCGATGATAAGATCGAGCAAATGAGCGCTCTTTTTTTCGCTTTTAAACTCTTCTTCGAGAAGGGTTGTCAATTGAGGGGAGAAGAGCTCTTTTTCGATCTGCTGGCGAATGAGGTCGAGTGTCTGGCGTGTTGCTTGCTCGAGAGCAGAGGAGAAGGAGGCCTGTTTTTCCTCAAGCGCTCTTTTTGTCTCGTGAAGAAGGCTCTCTGCCTCTTTTCGAGCATTTTCTATGATTGTATTTGCCTCGCGTTCTGCCTCTAACCTGATCTCTTCAGCCTCTCGAAGTGCTGGATCAAGTGTCTCATTTCGAACAACTTGGCAAATAGCAGCTAGGCGTTCATCGCCTGAAGCGTGTGGTTCCATACGTATTTCCTCGTAGCACACATTAATAAAAGAGAAGACAAATGATCGCTCTAATAGGGGGATTTTTTCAAGACAAGATGAATGGAGCCGAGGGGAGTCGAACCCCTGACCTCAACAATGCGAATGTTGCGTTCTACCAAACTGAACTACGACCCCGAAATCTCGAGCAACGATAGTATGGCTCTCTCTTTTTTTTCAGCCAGCTATTTGGCTTTTCGATATTTCTTTTTCCACACTTCTAGTTGACGAGGAGTAATGCCTATAACTGGCTATTCAACTTTGATACGGCCAATTTTGCTGCGAATACGGCCATTTTTTAACCAATTTTGGCCGTATTCGGGTGGATACGGCCAAAAATCAAGCCACAAATAGATTCTTTATTATTCTGATCTTAATATTGCCTTTGTATTATTTATTGTGATATAATGTTTTTAAAATAATTTAAAAAGGTAATTGATATGTCAATTAATGCTATTAATAAATTCCCGCTTAAGGTTTTCAACATGGTATGGGGAGATACAAGATTCTCTGTGAGAGAGTCTGAGGCACTCTCTGGAAGAGTAACAACTGTTGCTTGTGATGCGTTTCCTGTTCAGACCCAAAGTGTTATGAAAGATCGAATAATTCAATGTATTCGTGATTACTCAGTCTCTTTGTTGGTTTATCTTAGGATTTTTTCCCAACAGAATCTAGACACATCTTCGCATAGTTTGTTAGAGGGCCTAGATTTTGAAGATATTCAACGTTTGATGAATGACTGGCACATAATAAAAGATGATTTGAGCCCAGAAGATATTCACCTTTTGATGGGTGATTGGGAAATAATAGGAGAAGATGAAAAGACTCAAGAGAAACGACAACGTGAATTTCTAGACCTCAGAGAGAATATTTGTGGGGTACTTAACGAGATAAGAAGTGGTCGCTTTACAGATGGATTTTTCAAGCGTTTTTATGCAATGAGCGATAGGATTAGTGCGTACAATGCGGAATATAGCGAAACGCCTATTATTGGAAATAATTTTATCCGTTTAGTATTTAATATGCTTTTAGAGAGAGATCAGTTTACTGTTCCTCATGAGATGGATCCTTCCCTCAATCAAGATGCAACCATTAACCAAGGGGTTGAACCATTTGTTGAAGAGTGGGTTCAAAACTATTCAGGAACAAAGATGGTTGCAAATGCATTTGGGCGAAGTAAGGTTTGGGCATTTGATAATCCCGTTGTTCTCGAAGATGAATCTGATGATGCTGTTAAAGCGGCACAGTTTCATAGGACAGTTTCCGACTTTTATAGAGAAAATGTTTCGAATCCAGAAGAGCTTGTACATGCGTTAATGGTTCGGATGAGTACTGAATATAGTGCTGTAAACATCTTTGCTCAATTATCTTCACTGGATCAGGCAGGCTATCTTCTTGTACCAAAACCTACAGAACATTGCGGATTTTATTTTGGGTTTGAGAGCGGCAATGTAATAGGATCTCAAAAAACCCAATATATGAAACTGGACTGCAGTGGAAACGAAGATCCCCAACTGTTTGAAATCATTCGTACGATTTCTCTCGATCCAAATAATGTCTCGGAAACTTGGGAGGAAGTTGTTACTATTAGGAAGTAGGAACAATTAAGGATATAG
>Ga0180437_10004397_pt1 | contig 20069 bp, 17 predicted proteins | sample SS_ome_4_FD_132410 | JGI IMG/M metagenome (GOLD analysis project Ga0180437, IMG submission 132410) | Hypersaline lake sediment archaeal communities from the Salton Sea, California, USA - SS_3_D_1 metaG | ecosystem: Environmental > Aquatic > Non-marine Saline and Alkaline > Hypersaline >... | reverse complement strand
TGATTTTCAGTAAATGCTCACAGCAACCCGATTCCTCTGTTTTAAGAGGACCCTATCTCGGCCAAAAACCGCCGGGCATGACTCCTGAGATTTTTGCTCCGGGAATCATATCAAAAGCAGGTTTTCATCTACACAGCTGTCTTACTTTTTCACCCGATGGAAAAGAGATATATTTTACGAAGATGGTATTTGAACCGATACGTCAGGGGACCATCCATTATATAAAACAAGAAGGAGACGAATGGACTGAATCCCGGATTGCTTCCTTTTCTGGAGTCTATAGTGATGATAGTCCGGCATTTTCTCCTGACGGGAAAAGACTCTATTTCTCGTCGACACGGCCCACTGATGAGACGGATGAAACGGATGATTTAAATTTCTGGTTTGTTGAAAAAACGGATACCGGGTGGAGTGAACCGAAATATGCCGGAGCGGTCTTCAACACCGATTATTGTGATTTCAGACTTTCTATTTCCCAAAATGGAACTGTGTATCTGAGTTCCGACCGAGTTTATCAAGATAATAGATCGTTTGATATTTTCGTGTCAGAATATATCGATGGTAAATATACACATCCTAACATAATGGATGATGCCATCACGACACCAATCACCGAGCAAATCGGTTTTATTGCGCCCGATGAAAGTTACATTGTTTTCTATCGCTATCCCAGGACGAATCCTGAGGGTGTGGGTCTATATGTCAGTTTTCGCGCGAAAGACGGATCGTGGACCCAGGGTAAAAACATGGGTGATTTGTTTAATTCACCGGCGGAATCTTGTACACAAGCTGCCAGCTTGTCACCCGATGGTCAATACATTTTCTTTCTTAGAAGGTACGATGAAGCAATCTATTGGGTGGATGCTAAGGTTATCGAAGAATTAAAACCGGATGAATTAAAATAATCAGGAGATCTCATTATGAGATTTAGTATGTATTTTATTGCACTGACCGTTTCTATTGTTTTGTTTACAACATTCAGATGCAAAAAATCTTCTGTTTCTGTCCCGGATGATTACAGCTTTACGGAATTAACAGGAGAGTACCTCGGGCAAACGCCACCCGGTCCAACGCCAGTCCTTTTTGCGCCCGGAATCATATCTGTGGATGACCATTTTGAGCATAGCGGGGCAGTCTTCTCTCCCGATAAATCTGAAGTTTACTGGGTAGCAAAACCTGATGGAGATAACATATTTCATATATATTTCATGAAATTGATCGACGGGAGATGGACCACACCGCAAGTGACATCATTTACGGAACAGTACGAAGGCAATCGTCCGACCTTCTCGCCAGATGGACAAAAACTATATTATGAGACCATCAGACATCCCCTGGGGGGACCTATTCTCGTTGTACAAAGACAGGATGGAAATTGGTCGGAACCGTCTTCTGCCCCACCGGTAATTAATGCTACGGGTATGGAAAAACCTTTTTGCCTTACACAAGACGGTTCACTGTATTTTGCAAGAGGGATTGGACCAACCGAAGAATTATTAGTATCCCATTTTGTTGATGGAAACTTTGTTGAGCCTGTACAGCTTGGAGAAAATATAAACTCAGATTTAACTGAATTGCACATATATGTTGCACCGGATGAAAGTTATATAATCATTGAGTCAACCGATCATGCCAGTTATGCCGAACTTGCAATTTGTTATAAAATGACAGACGGATCATGGTCAGAAAGAATTATCATTCCTTTTGATTGGGCACGTTTCCCGGTTGTATCACCTGATGGGCAGTACTTGTTCTTCATGGGGTATGGAGGTATCTACTGGGTAAGTACATCATTTATTGAAGATTTAAAACCAGATGAGTTAAAATAAAGGAAGTAAGATGTGAAACAAAAGATTATTATCGGGATTGTTATTTTACTTATTTTGATTTTTAACAGCTGCACACAGCAATCCGATTTTCCCGTTTTAAAAGGCCCGTACCTTGGCCAGAAACCGCCGGGATTAAAGCCCGAAATATTTGCACCCAACATTGTATCAACTGAAAAGAATGAGTTCAACTGTGCTTTCTCTTCCAATGGGAATGAGCTCTATTTCACGGTATGGAAAGAAGGAGTAAACACGATAATGACTATGAAGCTGAAAGACGGCAGTTGGAGTGCCCGAACGGTCGCTTCTTTTTCTGGAAAATACAGCGATGTTGATCCGTATATTACCGCCGATGGGAAGAAACTCTATTTTTCTTCTATGAGACCTTTAAACAACATCGGCGATCCAAAAGATTCCGATATCTGGTATGTGGAAAAGACCAAGGATGATAGTTGGGCCCAGCCTGTCCGATTAGCCGAGCTAAATTCCATTGGGAAGGACGATTACTATACATCCATTTCTATAAACGAAACCCTTTACTTCTCAGTTTTTGATACGCACGGAAGCACTGGAGACATATACCGATCGAAATTAGTGAATGGACAATATACATCTGCCGAGCGTGTTGAATATCCCATAAGTACGGAATTCAATGAGCACGATCCTTTTATTGCTCCAAATGAAACTTATTTGATCTTTACTTCTGATCGGCCCGGCGGATACGGCCGAGGCGATCTGTACATTAGTTTTCAAACAAAGAAAGGTACATGGACCGAGCCGAAAAACATGGGAGATGATATCAATTCCAATGGCTATGACTATTGCCCGATATTATCACCGGACGGTAAATATTTATTTTTCACTAGAAATATAAATCGGAATGGAGATATTTACTGGGTGGATGCAAGAATCATCGAAAAACTAAGAAAAGAATAGTCCAGGTTTTAATTATATTCATTCTATACAATCAAAGGAGGTAATAGGGATGATTTCAAGAAGTGGAAGGACGCCAATAACCATATTATGTATACTGTTTTGTTTTACAATATCTTCAATAGCTGAAGATATACATGAAGCGGCCAAGACCGGCGATCTGGATCGCCTTGAAAAAATACTCAATGAAAATCCTTCTATGGTCAACAGCCAGGATAAGGATAAGATGACGCCTTTGCATCACGCCATCGATGCCGGACACCTGGAAGCAGCTTCCCTGCTCATCGACCATGGAGCGGATATGAACGCCGTTGACTACAAAACCCAAACTCCTTTGCATATAGCAGCCTATGAGGGTAACGCAGGTGCGGTGAAATTGTTGCTCGAACAGAATGCCGATATAACCATGAGAGAAATGCGTGACAGAATTCCGCTGTTTCTGGCCTGTAATTGGGGAAATGATCTGGAGACGGTCCGACTTTTGATCGATGCAGGATCGGATGTCAATGACAAGAATTCCAGAGGAGAAATCGTCTTGGTATCTACACTCTATTACGGTAAGAAGGAAATCATCGATCTTTTAATCGATCGGGGAGCAACCATACCCGACGATGAAGGTATACTGCGGCGTGTCCTGTACGTAACGGCTTCAAACGGTATGGAAAGACCTTTCAACATTGCCGTCGAGAAAAGTAAAAAACTGGACTTGGCATGGTGGACAAACGTTCCGATGCATGCCTGTGCTCGAGGCGGCTCCGTGTCCATCGCCGAAGCTCTTATAGAAAAAGGTGTTGATTTCATAAAAAAGAACATTTACGGTGTTGAACCGCTGCACATTGCAGCCGAGAACGGGAGAACCGGCTTCGTTGAGTTTCTGCTGTCAAAGGGTGCGGAGATTGAAAGCCCCAGCCTAATGGGAAAAACGGCCCTCCATTTTGCCCAGGAGAACGGACATGATGATCTTGCTGCTCTGCTCATCGCTAAAGGAGCTTCCCAGGCTCCTCCAAAATTTCCTGTTTTAAAGGGTGATTATCTGGGACAAACGAGACCTGGGGATACGCCTCAGATGTTTGCACCGGGCATCGTATCCGGTCATGGTTTCGACAGCGAACACAGTCCGGCCATATTCTCCCACGATTTAAAGGAAGTCTACTGGACTCGAGGATTCCGCACCAATATCCTTTTCATGAAGCAAGAGAAGGATGGTTGGACTGCACCGGAACCAGCACCATTCTGTTCCGAATACGGAGATGGTGAAGCTATCTTTTCTCCAGATGGCAGCAAGCTCTTTTACCTCTCGTTCAAGCCACTGAAACCAGGAGGATCCAGCGACAAAGAAAATATGTGGTACGTAGAGCGCACTCACGAAGGGTGGTCCGAACCCAGACCCGTATCGCAAAAGATCAATGCCTTTGATTTGCACTGGCTCTTTTCCATTGCCTACAATGGAACGATTTATTTTGCCTCACCCAGTGGCAATAGTTTTGGATCACATGATATTTACAGTTCCCGTCTCGTTAATGGTGAGTACGAAGATCCGAAAAACGTGGGCAGTGTTATCAACACAACCGGTATCGATCACACCCCCTACATCGCCCCCGATGAGAGTTATCTGATTTATGTTTCATCGAGAGGATCTTCATCTCGAAGAGATATGAAATTTTACATCAGTTATCGAAACAATGAGGGTTCATGGATGAATCCCATTGATATGGGTCCAAAGATCAACTCCATAGAATATGCACTCTGCCCCGTTGTAACACCGGACGGTAAATATCTGTTCTTCATTGGCGGAGGTGATATTTACTGGGTGGATGCTAAGATCATTGAAGAATTGAAGCCGGACGAATTAAAATGAGGAGGATCGGTTGATAAACCGTAAGGCCATAATATTTATGACAGTTATCCCAATACTCATTCAGATATGTTGCTCAAAACAGGATAATTTTCCCATCCTAAAGGTCCCCTACCTCGGCCAGAAACCGCCGGGGATGACACCTGAGATATTTGCTCATGGAATGATTTCTCAGGCAGGATTCGAACTTCACAGCAGTCTCGCCATCTCTCATGACGGGAAAGAGATTTATTTTACCAAACTGGTGAGGGATGAGGCCCCTCCGAGGAATGTCATCCTGTTGATGAGGTATGATCAGGGGCGATGGATCGGCCCTCAAGTGGCCGCATTCTCGGGGCAGTACAATGATGCGAATCCCTCGATTTCGGCGGATGGGAGGAGACTCTACTTTTCTTCGAACCGGCCAATCGAGGAAGGCAGTGAAGTGAAGCAAGATCGGGACATTTGGTATTTAGTAAAAACAGACAGCGGTTGGAGTGAGCCCAAACATCTCGAAGGATCGATCAATACCGATTTTATAGAGGGTGCCGTTTCCGTTTCCAGAAATGGCTCTTTGTATTTTTATCGCAATGTCGGAAAAGATAACGGTTGGGGCGAAATTTTCAGGTCTCGCCTCACAAAGAATGGATGGAGCGATCCCGAACGCTTGGGGGCTTCCATCAATACAGACGCGTTTGAGAGTTTTCCGATCATCGCACCCGACGAAAGTTTTTTGATTTTTTTTGCTTTGTATGGTTCCGGGGGGACGGGTCAGTATGTTTGTTTTAGACAGAGAGATGGGACTTGGAAGGCGCCAATCTACATGGGCGAAGAAATCAACGGTGGGGCTGTGGCTTTCTGATCGAGTTTCTCTCCCGATGGCAAGTACTTCTTCGTTCTTCGGAGAAGGAACGATTCAATCGTGGTAAGTCCCGAAGGTTTCGAAGAGGGCATCTACTGGGTGGATGCTAAGATTATTGAAGAATTAAGACCGGACGGATTCAAATGAGGAGGATGAAACAATGAGCTATAAGCCGATTGTATTTCTGACCGGTATCCTAATACTCATTCAGATATGTTGCTCAAAACAGGATAATTTTCCTATCCTAAAAGCACCCTACCTCGGCCAGAAACCGCCGGGGATGACACCTGAGATCTTTGCGCCGGGCGTAGTGTCCACAACGGACGTGTTGGAGATGGGATGTACGTGGACACCCGATGGGAGAGAATTTTATTTTGCCCGATCCGAGACGAATGACGTGGGTTCGAATTGGGCGATTTGGGGTATGCGAGAGACAAATGGGGTGTGGAGTGAGCCTCAGATTCTTGGTTTCTCGGGTGTATACCGGGATTTTGCACCCTTCACGACACCCGACGGAAAATACCTGCTCTTCTATCGGATGAGTTCGGACGAGGCGGCGGCTCGCCAGGGTACGTGGATTGTTGAACATAAGGGAGATACATGGGGTGAACCGCGATTCTTCGTCGATGCGTACTGCCTTACGACTCAAGATTTCCGGACATTCTATTTCACGACAGAGCGCAGTAAAGAAACCAGCAAAGACATTGGCCGGATGACCCTTGAAAACGGCGTTTTTTCTGAACCAATGAAACTGGAGGGCGGATTGAATTCGGAGGAATGGGAGGCCCATGGAAGCATTTCCCCTGATGGCAGTTACATCCTTTTTGATCGAGTCGAGAGCACGTTTGTCAGTTTTCGGAAAGACGATAATACGTGGGGCCGGGGATACGACCTTGGCGGGAAATTTCACGTACCCTCAGTCTCGCCGGACGGGAAATACCTATTCTTTGAATCGAAAGGAGATATTTATTGGGTGGATGCAAAAATTATTGAAGACTTAAAATCCGATGAATTGAAATAAAGGAAGTAAGAAATGAAACAAAAGATTATGATCGGTTTCGTCATTTTACTTGTTTTTATTTTTAGTAGCTGCAAACAGAAATCCGACTTTCCCGTTTTAAGAGGCCCCTACCTCGGCCAGAAACCGCCGGGGATGACACCGGAGGTTTTTGCAGCAGGGCTGGTTTCAACAAAAACTTATGATGAGACAGGGTGTTCTTTATCAATTGATGGAAAGGAATTTTATTTTACACGAAGTGGAGGTGATCTCGTCACCCCCACTATTTTTAAAAGCCAATTTCAAGATGCAACATGGACAACTCCTCACAGAGCTGTGTTTGAAGGATTCGGGCCTCATATTTCTCCGGACGGTAAATACATGATATTTTCCAAATATGTAATGGCAGAAGACAATCAGAGATCAGTTGAATTGTGGCGGATGATGCGCGGTAAGAATAAATGGGTCCAACCCCGATTTTTCGGACTCGGCTCAAGAGCGAGTATTGGCAATTCAGGTGCTGTATATTATATCGACCGCTCGAACAAAGAAGACAGAGGTGTAATTGCCGTGCAAAAATTTGAATCGGGTAAGTATCAAAAACCCGAGATTCTAAACGGAGAAGTAAATTCTCCTTATTATGAAGCGCACCCTTGTATTGCAAAAGATGAGAGTTACTTGATTTTTGATTCGAATCGTCCCGGTGGATATGGTGAAGGAGATTTATATATTTGTTTTCGTGACAAAGACGATTTATGGACCAATGTAAACAACCTTGGAGAAAAAATAAATTCCAAAGGCTGGGATGGTTATGCATCCATCTCTCCAGACGATAAATATCTATTCTACTCATCAAATAAAGACGGCGATTTTCAGCTTCACTGGGTAAGTATAACAATAATAGAAAAAATAAAACCGGAAGAATTCAAGAAGGAAAATCAGCCATGAGACAAAGATGTGCGTTCATCGGAATTCCTTTTTTCATAATTTTAATAATGAATCATTGCTCCCAGCATGATGAATTTCCAGGATTGGAAGGTCCCTACCTCGGCCAGAAACCGCCGGGTGATACCGCAGTTGTCTTCGCTCCCGGCATTGTTACAACCGACCACCATGAGCACAGCCGAATTGAATTTTCATTAGATGGTTCTGAGATGTATTGGGCTGTCATCCCAGTTGATACAAATTATAAGGCAACCGGCAGCAGGCCGTTCAAACTGAATGAGCAAAACATTTGGTGTATAAAAAGCGTAGACGATGTATGGACAACACCTGCCATTTTTAACCTCACACAAACCAGTGGCGGTAGTACACCCGTATTCTCTGCAAATGGCGACACGTTTTATTACAGATCGTCTAAACCTGATGCCGATCCAAATATGAGGCCCAGGCCGAGTCAGCTATGGAAGGTGTCTTACGACAAAGGTCGATGGGGAGAACCGATGGAAGAACATAACCTGCTCCCCAATCAAGAAGGAAAAACTTTTATGTCATTCGGTTTTGCTCAAAACGGTAATATTTATTTTGATTACGGCGGCCCCGATGAGACAGGCGAATGGTGGTGGAATATTTATTTCTCCGAATTTAAAAATGGTGAGTATTTGGTTCCGGTTAAAATGGGTTACGGCATTAATGACGGTGAGGTGAGTTGGTGCCCGTGGATTGCACCCGATGAATCTTATATTATCTATTCCTCTCATCGCGATGGCGAGTTTGGGCGTGGTGATTTGTATATCAATTTTAAGGATGAGAGAGGGAATTGGTCGGTCCCGATGAATATGGGCGAAAGAGTAAATTCCGAATTTCAAGAACGATTTCCCTCTGTTTCTCCCGATGGGAAATATCTCTTTTTTGCGAGACATAACCCTGAAACCTTTAGCGACATTTTTTGGGTGGATGCGAAAGTAATCGAAGAATTAAAACCAAATCATTTAAAATAAAGGAAATGTCATGAAAACCTTAAAGTTATCATTATTGTGTTTTTGTTGTATTCTCATACGATGTACTCAGACAGACTTACTCGATAACCCACCCAAAGACAAGGCGGAGATATTTGCTACGGGTCTTGTGAGTACGCCCGACAAGGAACACGGCAAGTTGTCCGTGGCTCCTGATGGAAAAAGTATGTATTGGGATTTCGTAAAATTACCCTTCAAAGAGGGAGATGTAAATAAAATAGCATATGTAACGAAGAATAATGGGAAATGGGGGGACAGGAAAATTGCTGAGTTTTGCGGTAAATATCGTTCCTGTTCTCCTTGTTTCTGGGGGAGTGATAAAATCATATTTGGAAAGAGGGAAAATATAGGTACAGATTCAGTTGAGCTTGTGGATGATTATTGGTTGATTGAGCGACAGGAAGGCGGATGGAGTGAACCAAAACCGCTGGGCTTTGATCAATTTTCAGATACCTGGAAGTGGTCATTTTCTGTAGCTGAGAATGGCAATATTTATTTTGATGACCAGAATTTCTTTGAGGGGCAGCATAATTGGGGTATGTATGTTTCATATTTTAAAAGCGGTAAATACTCTGAACCGATTTTACTCCCTGAGCATCTCAATACAACGGATTTTGATTGGACGCCTTTTATTGCTCCTGATGAGTCATACCTGATGTTTGCCTCCAACCGTCCAAGCAGTATGGGCAGTACAGATATCTATATCACGTTCAAAAACCATAGTGGTGAATGGTCAGATCCCATAAACATGGGAGATAAAGTTAACTCAAAGGAACTGGAAAGATGGCCGAGTGTATCGCCGAACGGTAGAATCATGTTTTTCCTGAGAGATTATTTAATAGATGACCAGTTGCAAGGTCAAGATTACTATTGGATTGATGCGAAATTTATCGAAGAATTAAAACCGGATGAATTAAAGTAGAGAAGGCAACCCATGAAGCAGAAAGTTATATTCGTCGGAATCGTGATTTTACTCTTATTGATTGTCAGCACCTGCACACGCAAATCCAACTTCCCCGTTTTAAAAGGTCCCTATCTAGGCAAGAAACCGCCGGGCAGGATACCGGAAGTATTTGCGCCAGGGATCGTGTCATCAGAGAACCAGGAGCACAGTTCGCTGGCGTTTTCTCCTGACGGAAAAGAAATGTGGTGGAGTCTTTGGCGGTTACCCCACGATTTGGACAAATATCCCCAGGTCATTAAATATATCAAATTGGAGAATGATGAATGGAGCAAGCCAAGAGTGGCTCCTTTTTCAGGTAAGTACAGAGATGGCGGGCCGGCTTTCTCCCCGGATGGGAGACGAATCTATTTTTATTCGCGGCGTCCCCTTCAATCAAATGACGAAGCGATGCACGACAATGACATTTGGTATGTGGAAAGGAGTGAAGACGGCTGGAGTCAACCGGTCAACCTCGGGAAACCCGTGAACACTCCTTTTGTGGAAGCCACGCCCTGTTTATCTGCAAACGGGAATTTATATTTTACATCCGACAGAAATCAATATGACGATCCCACCGGGAATAACGATCTCTTTATGTCAGAATTTATGAATGGATCGTTCAGTGAGCCTAAAGGATTAGGCGATCCCATCAATACATCTTATGCACGAGAATCTTTCCCCTACATTGCCCCGGACGAAGGGTATATCATTTTCAGCAAAGATAACCGCAAATTCGATTCTGATGGTAATACGATTCAAGGGGATAGAAGGCTAATGATTAGTTTTAAGGATGAAAACGATCTCTGGAGAAACCCCATAGATATGGGGCCGTATTATCAAAAAGCACGATTTCCTTCCGTTTCTTCCGATGGCAAATATTTATTCTTTACCAAATATACAGAAGAGGCGAATGAAGATTTTTACTGGGTGGACGCAAACATTATTGAAGAATTGAAATCGGTTGTTCTAAAATAGGGAGATGAAGGATATGAAACGAATACCGATTCGTATCGTAGTGCCGTGTTTCATACTCACATTACTCGTAAATTGCACTCAAAAAGACGACTTCCCGATCCTGAAAGGCCCCTACCTTGGCCAGGAACCGCCGGGTATGACACCGGAGATTTTTGCGCCGGGGATCATTTCAACCGCTTTTGACGAATTTAAAATTGTTTTTTCGCCGGATGGAAAAGAATTGTTTTATCAGCTCTGGGGAGCTCCAATTCCTGTGATATTAACCATGGAGGAAAAAGACAGTCGCTGGACTAAACCTAAAGTGGCTCCGTTTTCGGGGCAATTGATTGAAGGATTTGATATTACTCCCGATGGGGATAAAATCGTAATAGGCTCCCAACAACCTCTGGAAGGAGATGACAAACCAGCAGAAAGATATAATCACTGGATAGCAGAAAAGGGTGACAAAGGATGGGAAAAACCTAAATATATTCAAACATCAATACAGGGATATCCGACTATTGCGCAATCGGGGAATTTATATCTTGGCGACAAAGATTTATGGATGGCGAACTATGTAAATGGCGAGTATGAAAAAGAGGTAAGATTGAGGGGTGAGATAAATAGTAAGGAATTTTCGGAAACCGACCCGTTTATTGCACCCGATGAAAGTTACATCCTGTTTTGCCGGAGGAATGACGGCTTTGGAAGCTGGGATATTTTTGTCAGTTATCAGAGAAAGGACGGATCCTGGACAAAAGGAATAAATCTGGGAGAACCTGTTAATTCAAAGTATAGTGACGTGTATCCGTTTGTCACTACTGACGGCAAATATCTTTTCTTCTCCAGTTCAAGAACAACACATAAAGACTTCTATTTATCTCCTATTACGTATGAAGAAAAAATGAATTTTCTGAATAATCCCGGAAATGGAAGTCAGGACATTTATTGGGTAAGCGCACAAATAATTGAAGATTTGAAACCAAAATATTTGGAGTAGAGTATGTGGATATTAAATAAAGAACTTGTCGTTACAATTTATTCTATAATTTGGCTGTTTTTCAGTTCTTTACCAGCCCAGGATAAGATTTTAGACTCTACTATTCTCAAAGGCCCCTACCTCGGCCAGAAACCTCCGGGCATGACACCGGAGATTTTTGCGCCGGGAATTGTATCGACAGACAGAGTTGAGCTAAACGCGGTCTTTTCAAAGGATGGTCATTTGTTCTACTTCACTCGAAGGGATGACAACGGGTTATACCAGATTTGGGAAATGAGAATGGAGGATAATAGTTGGTCAAAACCTCGAGTAGCCCCATTCTCAGGCGTTTATGAAGAGGCGGACCCCTTTATCTCGCCCGATGGAAGATTTTTATTCTACATAACCAAGAAACCCGAAAAGACTTATGGCCCTCCGCATGATATTTTGATAATGGAATGGGACGGAGATTACTGGTCAGATCCAATGAATCCGGGACCGCCGCTTAATACTGAATACAACGAGATTTTTCCCTGTTTAACGAATTCCGGCACATTGTATTTTAATTCGAACATGCCGGGTGGATTCGGAGATCGAGATATTTACAAATCCATTTGGAAGAATGGAAAATTCAGTAAACCGGAAATTGTCGGTCCTCCGATTAGTACTGAGTATAACGAAGGGGATGTTTTTGTTTCACCCGATGAATCCTTCATGATCTTCACATCTGTTGATCGTCCTGATGGTTTTGGCAGCGGTGATCTTTATATATCAACGTATAAAGACGAAACATGGAGTATGCCGGTCAATCTTGGTGAAAAAGTAAACTCCTCGGGATATGATTATGGCCCGTGGATGAGTCATGATAGGAGGTACTTCTTCTATACTCGTAACAATGATATCTACTGGGTGGATGCGAAAATTGTTGGAGATTTGAAACCGAACATACGAAAGTAACGGAGAGCTGTCATGGAACGAAAATACTTTCCAGTCGGAGTTATATTTCTCTTCATTATCTTTTCCAACGGACTCAAAGCACACGAGGATATTCCTGGTGCACTCACGGGTAAAAGAGTCGACCAGAATGTCCCGGGTAAGATCGATACATCACTGTATTCCCGGATTTTAGGAGAGGACCGTCGTATTGTCATCTGGTTACCGAAAACATACAAGGAATCGAAGAATGCCTCTTATCCTGTGTTGTACTTGCTTGATGCGGAGCTGGATTTCGTTTGGTCGAACGGCGTTTCGACGGTTGCCGAGCTGTGCGAATCTTGCGTTATACCCGATTTGATCGTGGTCGGGATTCACAATACCAATAGAAACCGCGACATGATTCCCGATAAAGTCAGCCACAAGCCTGGATCAGGTGGTTCAAAGAAATTTTTACAGTTCATCACCCATGAATTGAATCCCTTTATCGAGTCTAACTACAGTACAAACCGGCTCACTATCCTCTACGGAGGTTCGAATGCGGGGCTCTTTACGGTCTACGCTCTGCTGGGGTCTCAGGAAGCGATTCAGGTTGGTATAGCCGCCAGTCCGATGATCGGACACTGCGGCGATTTCATGTTCGACCACCTGAAAAAACTATTGCAGAGCAAACGTATCAGTGAACGGATATTATTCATGGTTTATGGCGAAAATGACTCGAAACGAGTCGTTGATTATGTGCCCGAATTCCTCGAATCCATAAAGAATAAAGCCCCAGGCAGTATTCGCGCCAAAATGGTTCTATTGGAGAATGAAGGCCATGTGCCTCCGACGAGTCTTCGGCTTGGTCTTGTCGAAATTTTCAAGCAATCATTTAAACCGGTTGAGTTAAGATAAGCGAGACGGAATATGAAACGAACAGCTATTTTTATCGACATCTTATTTTCTAGAATATTTCTCAATATTCATTCAATAAAAAGGAGGAAAAGGCCATGAAAAAAACCATCTTGTTTGCGATGCTTATCATTCAGCATATGACCCTCATCGCATCCACAGAGCCAATTGTGGAAGCCGCCAAGAACGGTGATTTTCAGACCGTAAAGACGATACTGACGCAGGATCCTTCCAAACTGAATGCCACGGATGGGGATAATTATACAGCCCTGCATTGGGCCTGCATGCGTGCTCATTGGGATATCGCTAAGTATTTGGTCGAAAACGGTTCGGACTTGAATGTAGTCGGCGGAGATGGGGGAACACAGATCAACTGGGCCGTGCATCATGATAACGTGGAGATCATTAAATTACTGATCGACAAAGGAGCTAAGCTCAACATTCAAAACCAGTGGGGCATGACCGAACTTCATACCGCTATCTGGCGGGGCAATATCCATGTGGTGGAGTATCTTCTGGATCACGGGTCCGACCCGATGATCAGGACCAAAGAAGGCTGGACAGCCATGCATTATGCTTATCGCAGCGGCCACGACAATATCATAAAAATGTTGAAGGATAGGGGCCTCTCCACAGATGTTCAAGACAATCAGGGCCGGTATCCGAGCCATCTCTATTTTAAGAAACCGAATCCCATCGCACTGTCAGATGGTGAGTTGGATGAATACGAGGGAAAATACTATATCGGGGATTACCTGCTCCTGGAGATCTGGAGAGAAGGCCATCGATTAGTAGTTATGGAGTTCGGTCCCGATGAAATCTATCCTGTTGCCAAGGATTTCTTCTATTTCAAACAGGCGCCTTGGACCTTGATATTTACCCGTGATGACGAAGGAAACATCCATCATGCTCAGCTCTCGTTCATCCGGAGGTCTTATACAGTCGTTAGAAAATGAGTGACGGGTAAATATTCGGCACTTGCTTGAAATTTTGATATTTCAAAATATTTTTTCATTGAAAGGGAAGACACCTTTTGAAAAATTGAGAGGAAGACCAGCACATGGTTCAGCAGTGTTCTGCGTGAGTCGGTATGATGGGTAATCATTCATAGCGCAATGCATCTACAGGGTTGGCTCGGGCCGCCTGCATGGCTTGAATGCTGATGAATGCCGCAGCCACGACCAGGGTGGACAGGCTGGCAAGAATAAAGATACCCGGCCGAAGCGTCGTTCGATATGAAAAATCCATGAGCCAGCGGCGCAGGAACCACCAAGCCAAGGGCCAGGCAATCCCGTTGGCGATAACGACCCATTTGAGGAAGGATTGAAGGAGATTCCAGACCAACCTGCCTTCGGAAGAACCTAGGATTTTACGGATGCCAATCTCCTTTGTCCGTCGGGCCACCATGAACGAGGCCAATCCTAGTAAACCCATCCCCGCGATCAAGATCGCCAATCCGGAGAATACAGAAAATAGCTGCTCCATTCGCATTTCGCTTCGGTACATTTGGTCGAAGACATCATCGAAGAATTGATATTCAAACGGATAGTTTGTGGGGTGTTGGTTCAAATACGATTGAATCCGGCTCAATGTCTCTGGGATAGCCTGTCCGTCAATCTTGATGGAGAGCCAATAATTCCAAACCTTGGGATCGTAAAAAAGATAGAACGGCTCCACCGGCCTATGCAGAGAATGAAAATGAAAATCCTTTAGTACGCCCACGACCCGGCCCTTCCGGTCGCCAAAAGAGATGAGCTCACGACCCATCGGCTGTTCACATCCAAGATCCATGAGTCTTTTCAGTGCCGTCTCGTTAATCAGGATAGCCCCGTTCTTGTCCGCCGGAAATTCGCGTGAGAATTTCCGGCCTTCCACAATTTCCAGACCGTAAAGATCGACAAACGTATCATCCGCAAATCCCACGTATACCGGAGCCTCTAAATCTTCGGGTATTCCTGCCCATCGGAGTCGTGTTTGAGAGCGCATCGAATTTGGCAAGGACATGGACGAGGAAACTTTGAGTACATGCGGGATTTGTAAGAGATCGTTCTTGATGATGTCCAATCTATCCCGGATTCGGGAATCGTTGATTTCGAAGACCACAATCTGATCCTTGGCATACCCCACTTTGAAATCTCGGATATAGTGAATTTGCTTCTTGACGACCAGCGTGCAAACCAGCAGGATGATAGAGACGGCAAATTGCAGGATCACGAGAATCGCTCTGAGATTGAATCGTGTAGAACCACGAACGAATCGGGACTGTAAAACCTCTTTGGGCTCAAACCGCGAGAGGTAGAAAGCCGGGTACACACCGCTGAAAAAACCCACTCCCAGAAAGGCCAGTAAGGCCCATAATGCGATGGGATACGAAAACAGGGAGGTGAGAGCGATGGAGCGTTCCATGAATCGATTGAATGCGGGCAGGACCGAGCCGACGATAACGACGGCCAGGATGAAAGCAATCCCGGTCAGGAAGTATGTCTCTCCCAGGAATTGGTAACGTAGGAGGCCGCGACGGGCACCCACGACTTTGCGTATGCCTACTTCTTTCATCCGGAGCGTGGATCGAGCCGTGGTGAGATTCGTATAATTGATGCACGCAACCAGCAGGATCAGCATGGCCACCGTGCCGAATATGGTGAGGGTGTTCATATCCGTGGGGATGGCCATTTCACCATCCAGATCGGTTCTTAAATGTATCTGCCCCAACGGTCGTAGAAATAGATATGGCTTCAGACCGGCATGTTCTTTCATATGGACTTCCGTAAAGGACCGCATTTTCTTTTCAAAATCCGATACATTCACATTCTCAGCGATCCGGATGAATGAATAGGCACCACCGCTCCACGCCTGGAGATTTTGGTTGTATATCGAGGCATACGTCTGCAGGGAAATGACAAAATCCGATGTGAATTGTGTATTCATAGGCATGTTCGCCATCACACCACGGACGGTGAGATCTGTTTCTTCATTCAGACGCAGCACCTTTCCCACGGGATTCTTCGATCCGAAATACTTCTGCCGAACCTTCTCGGAGATGACAACCGCGTTGGGATCTGTCAACACCTCGGAAGCGCTGCCGGTTGTCAGGTCAAATGCGAAGAAATCGAAAAAATTGGGATCGGCGTACAAGATGCCATCCTCGAAGAACGACTGCTCCTCAACCGTTATCTTACCCCTGTAAATGCCATTCACACGAACGTAGGATTCCACCTCGAAGAACGTCTCTGTAATGGCGGGAGCGGCACCCCACGAGGCCCAGGCCATTTTATCTTTCCCGGAATGATAATGCCCTGGCATGTGTGTGGTCAAACGGTAAATGCGCTCATGATTCTCATGAAACCGGTCGTAACTCCATTCATATCCGACATACATGAATATTAATAAAAACGCGGACAGACCCAATGACAGGCCGAATATATTAATGAATGTGAATCCCCGGTGCTTGTTCAGGACACGCATGGCGATTCGCAGATAATTCGTCAGCATGACAATCCTCCAATACAGTTGAAAACCGATAACAGCAGGCAGTGTGCGAATAAGATGTCCCCACAGCCATCGCATGGCTCGACGGTGCCCATATTTCTGTAATCGTCCGTCGAATTCTTCGGTCAAGTCGTCGCAAAATGATGCCTGCTGATCGCCGGTAACGAAGCGGCTGATTACGCGTATAATCCAATTCGATAAAAGCGGCATGGCATGAAATCCAGGGACTATGGGTTATTGAATTTGAGATTTGTTATACCTTTCCACACCAGCCGGTGCATCTCTTGGGCATGCTTCAGAGCTTCGACGCCTGTTTTCGTCAGCCGATAAAACGTCTTGCTACGACCGCCCCGCTCGGATGTGGGTTCGCCTTTTACACGGATCACGTAATCCTTTCGGACCAATTGCTCCAGCAGGCCATACAGCGTCCCATACGTGTAGTCTTTGTCCGCCGTTTCCAGAATCTTCTGTCGAATGGTGACACCGTAGGCGTTGTTCTTTAGTCGGTAAATGGCCAGCAGGATCATCTCCTCCGCCTTGGACAGTTCTTTCATTTCAAACAGTCTCTCTCATTTATTCGGGTTACCCGTACAAATATTTCTACGGGTTACCCGAATAAATTGTTTCAATATTATCGCAATTATGATTTAAAAATCATGATTGTTTTACTCAAAACCGTCGTCATTCCCACAAACCTTTAGCGGGAATGAAATCCTCATGGTGAGACTGTTGAAAAACGAGTGACTTGCCAAATTTTCTTTCTTGTCGAGCATGTTCTGATAGATTATGCATCAGGGGTAAATTTCGAAGTGTACGTATTATGCAATGGTAGACAACATCAGGAGAGTCACTCATGAAAAGGATCATCTTATTCTGGATGATTTTGGCACTGTGTCTCAATTCCTGCCATAAATCGAGGATCGTCGACAGTGATTATGTCGGTGATGAATGTAGGCTTTGGAAGATAACCCAGCGATTCGGGTTTGCACCCTTCGGTGTACATCCGAATTTACAACAATACGGTCTTTATCACTATGATCGTAACGGAAGAATTATAAAATATGAGTTTTTCGGTGGCATACGGGGACAAGAGAAACGCACAATCTATGCCCTGTACACGTATCATGATAATAGACTGACCATGGTCGAAGTATTTATATCCCAAAACGACACATTCATAAAAACATGTATTGAAGAGTATGAATACGATACCACCTATCGGTTGATTGAAATCACATATACCGCATTTTCGGAAGAAACCAACCGTTGGATCGAGAGCACTCAGGCATTTTACTACAATGACCAAAATCAGGTGATCAAGTCGGTTATCCCCAGTCATCATGAGCAACGTTATTATTATGACGGTAGCGGTAATCTCGTGAAAGAAGAGTTATACCCACTTTACCCAGTGGAATACGAAGGGCCTTTAACCAGAACATACACTTTTGATAATCACAAGAATCCATTTTATAGTCACGATACTCGATTCTTTCTGCCATTGGGAAACGGAAACATAGCCACACAGCTTAGTCCGAACAACGTCAAAGCCTGGGAAAGTTATTCGCCTGAAACCGGGGAAGTCGTTGCAAGAAGCACGATTGAGTATGTGTACAATGCACACGATTATCCGTCGAGCGCCACAGAGACCGTGTTGAGTCCTTTAACCGACCCGGAACCAAGCACGATACTATGGTATACAGAATACGAATACGGGTTGAATTGATATAGACAGAACGGTCTCGGGACTCAAATTTTAAAAGTGTTTCGTTTGGATTTTTACAACAAAGGTCTGAATTGTCTGTAGCCGTGCAATCTATTGAAGATCGTCTATTGACATATTTGGAGTAAGTATGTATATTAAAATGTTATGTATTTTATAAAAATTCAATCTATTTATAGTCTTTTTGAAAAATCACTCCTCATTGAATATCTCAATCGCTTCAATGGTTTATAAACCAACCTCTATTCCGATTACTGACTATCTTCTCGTATGTCTCTAGAAAATCGGTGTCATAAATTCCTGTTTCGTTAGAATCCATTTTGACGTGTTATCATAAGATTGTCCTCTGGATAATCTTCATATTCTGATAAAGGAGGAACGCATGCAGATTTGTGTATTAGGATCTGGTTTGGTGGGCAAAGCCATCATCAAAGACCTTGCTCAAGAAAGAGATTTTCACATCACGGCTGTCGATATAGATCAGGAAAATTTGGAAGACGTCAAAGCTGAACAGCGGGTACATTGTATACAGGCCGATTTGAGAGAGGCGAGCCGTCTAATGTCTTTAGTCGAAAAGTGCGATCTGGTTGTGAGTGCTGTTCCGGGATTCATGGGATTCGAAACATTGAGAACAATTATCGAGGCGGGTAAAAATGTTGTAGACATTGCTTTTTTTGGCGAAGATCCCTTTTTACTGGATGACCTGGCTAAGAGTAAGGGCTTGACAGCGGTCGTTGATTGCGGGGTTGCGCCAGGCTTGAGCAATGTGATCGTCGGGTATTTAGATACTCAACTGGACAGGATCAATCGTTATGTCTGCTATGTAGGGGGATTGCCCAAGATACGCCAATGGCCCTATGAGTACAAGGCTGTATTCTCTCCAAAAGATGTGCTGGAAGAATATACCCGACCTGCTCGTTATGTAGAGTTTGGACAAAAAGTCGTACGGCCGGCCCTGTCTGATATTGAACTGCTCGACTTTCCCGGCATTGGCACTCTTGAGGCTTTTAATACAGACGGACTGCGTTCACTTGCCCAGACGATGGACATACCTTTTATGAAGGAAAAAACATTACGTTATCCGGGACATGCTGAGTTGATGCGAGTTTTCAGAGAAAGTGGTTTCTTTTCTACCAATCCAGTGAAGATCGACGGACACAGAATCATCCCATTGGAGTTCTCGTCTGAACTGATTTTTGATCAATGGAAGTTGAAGGAAGGTGAGGAAGACATCACCGTAATGCAAGTCATCATCGAGGGGCAAAAGGGGAGTAAGCGGCTTCGTTTCACATATGATATGTTGGACACATTTGATCGGGATAGAAACATAACCTCCATGGCACGAACGACCGGTTATACATGCACGGTTGTCGCACGTCAGGTGATAAACGGATTGTTTATGCAAAAGGGAATCTGTCCTCCCGAATTCATCGGTCGAACTGAAGGGTGCTACAAGAATATTATAGAAGAATGTGAAAAGAGAAACATTCATGTAACCGAAACCGTTGTTGAGCTCAAGGATACTGAGGGGATGGAAGAGCACTGATACGCTGTTAGACAGGTTATAGATAGCACTCAATAATCATATAGAAGCTTTGCATCCAAACGGCGAAGAATAATGATTTTGAATATTTCATCCTATTATATTAAAAACGTATATTTGGAAGATAAATAACCAAGCTTACTATTAACAGTCCTAGATGCTTCCGGCTTGATAACGTGCACAAGCCCATGTTAATATTCATAT
>Ga0180437_10004396_pt1 | contig 20071 bp, 20 predicted proteins | sample SS_ome_4_FD_132410 | JGI IMG/M metagenome (GOLD analysis project Ga0180437, IMG submission 132410) | Hypersaline lake sediment archaeal communities from the Salton Sea, California, USA - SS_3_D_1 metaG | ecosystem: Environmental > Aquatic > Non-marine Saline and Alkaline > Hypersaline >... | reverse complement strand
GGCGGCACGTCCAGCTCCACATCGGACAGCGGGAAGGAGGAGCAGGGGTGCACGTAGCCAAAGGCCTTGTCCGCGGCGCGGCGGCCGTCGCTGTCGGGGACCACAAAGACGTCGCCGGACACCAGGCGCGAGCGGCAGAATCCGCACTCCCCCGAGCGGCACTGCGAAGGCGGTGCCAGCTTGGCCCGCTCCATGGCCACCAGCAGGCTCTCCGTGGCCTGTGCAGCGAGGCTGTGGGTGGCGCCGGCCATGTGCACCGTCAGCCGGAAGGTCTGTCCCGCCGCCTGGGCGGGGTAGCCGGGGTAGCTGGCCACATTGTGCACCTCGCCGAACAGCTCGCGGCGCATGCGCCGCGGCGGCAGGTTGAGCTCCGCCAGCTCGGCCTCTAGGAAGCGGTACATAGCCTGCGGGCCGCAGGCGAAGAAGGAGCTGTCCTCCACGTCGGCGTACTTGCGCATCAGCTCGGCGCTGATGAAACCCTGCTCGCAGCCCTGCAGCGACAGCGGCTCGCAGCTCAGCACGTGCACCACGCGCAGCTTTCCTGCCGCGTCGCGCTCCAACTGCTGCAGCTCATCGTAGAACAGGATGTCCTCCACGTCGCTGCCGTACAGCAGCAGCAGTTCGGCGTCCAGCTCGCCGTAGGCGATCTCGCGGGCCGTGGAGCGAAAGGAGGTGATGCCCGAACCGCCGGCCAGCCCGACGATCTTGCGCGCGTCGCGCAGCGGCTCGTAGTAGAAGGTGCCTGTGGGCCCGGAGCTCTCCAGGATGGTGCCGGCCTGCCAGTGCTCCCAGGCATAGGAAGTCAGGAAACCGTCCTCCACCTGCCGCAGCGTGATCTCGTAGAACCCGCTCTCGCTCCGCGCTTCAAAGGGCGCCGAGGAGATGGAGTAGGGACGCGTGATGGGCGTGCCGTCCACGGCCGTCTTCAGGCTCAGGTATTGTCCGGCGCTGAAGGGTGGCAGCGGCGCCGTGCCCGATTCTGGATCGGGTGCCAGGCGGTAGGTGCGCGCGCTGGCCGTTTCGTCGCGCACGTCGGTGACCACCAGGTGCAGCTTCTCGGGGCGCACCTGCTGCGCCAGCAGGTTGACCGCGTGCGGTGGCATCGGCTGGGCCGGGGCGCTGGCGATGATACGGCGGCGCTGGCTCTTGAGCCGCAGAAAACCCAACAGGTCGAACAGCAATCCTCGCACGTTGGTTGACATCGCCCTAGCCCCTTTCTGCCATCAGATCGCGCCACGTCAGCAGCCCGGCCACCTGGCCCGACATCAACGAGCTGCTGTAGCCGTGGCAGCGAAAGGCATAGCCGCCGCAGAACTCGAGCCCCTCGATGCGCTTTTCCTCGCTCATGGCCATCATGCGCGGCACCAGGGAATCCCAGCTGTCCGGTTCGTAGCCGTAGATCGTGCCGCCGTGGGTGCCGGTGTAGCGGGCATAGGTCACCGGCGTGGCCACCTCGATCTCCTCAATGTGTGGGCGGATCGAGGTGCCGGTAGCCCGCTCAAAGTCGTCGATCAAGCCGCCTGCCACCTGGTTCTTGACCTGCTGATAGTCCTCTGGCCTGACACCGGTCCAGGCTTCTGGCCGGTACAGCGTGGTGATATACAGGATGGTGGTTCCGGGTGGTGAGCAGTCGGGCAGCGCGCGGTTCAAACAGGCCGAGGCCTGCGCCTTGGGCGTTTCGAGCGTGCCAAAGGTGCGGTAGATAGCCTCGGTGTCGCCGTTGGCCACGATGAAGCAGCTGTACGTGTCCAGCCCCAGCTCGTCAGGTGAGGCGTCCAGCCCCAGATAGACGGTCACGGCGGACACGTTGAAGGTGCGCGCATTGGACTCTTGGTACGCTACCGCAGGGACCTCGGACGGAGGGTGGATGAGCCGGTTGTAGGTCAGCGCCGACGAGGCGTTGCAGATCACATGCCGCGTGGCTATGCTCTGGCCCTGTGACGTCACCACGCCGGTCACGCGGCCATCCTCGATCAGTATCTGTTGCACGCGCGTGTTGAACTGCGTCTCGCCACCCAGCTCGCGCACGCGGCTTGCCAGCGCGGTGGTCAGCTCGTGCGAGCGGTGCTTGGGGATATAGGCGCTGAAGGCGATCAGCTTGGCCATCATGCCGGCGAATACAGTAAAGTTCATGCGATCTGTGGGGGTGCCGATGTACACCCACGGTGCATGGACAATGTCCTGTGCCCGCTTGGGCACCTTGAGCGCGTCGGCGACGCGGTTGACGCTGTAGGGTGTGGTCTTGAGGAAGTTGAGGTACTTGGAGAAGAGCACCTTACGATCCGGGTTGCCGCGCGAGGCGCCCAGGTAGGCCAGCGCCTCGACCACCTGCATGAACAGGTCGACGTAGCGCGAGACCGCTTCTCTCGATCCGGGCACTTGCCGCTCGATGGCGTCGATGTACGCCTCCCGGCCGTAGGGGATGGTGACGTCCAGCTCCTGGCCGGGATCTGTGAAGATCAGGCGATAGGCCTCCGGTATCTCCGTCCAGTCCAGGTGTACCCCGACCTCGTCCTCGAGAAAGGCGCGCACCGAGCCGCGGTTGCTGGGCGGCCCTACGTCGGCGACCAGGTGCATGGCGGTCTCGAACTCAAAGCGGCCGCGCACAAAGCTGCTGGCAAAGCCGCCTGGCAGATTGTGCTGCTCCAGCAGCAGCACGTTGGCGCCCTTGGCCGCCAGCTGTGCCGCCGCGCCGAGGCCGCCGTTGCCGGCCCCCACGACCACACAATCGTAGCAGCGTTGCGCGGGCTGCGCCATGGATGGTTGTGCCAAAAGTCGTCCTCCTTCCGCCGAATGGCTTGGCAGTGGGCATCACACGACCCGCTGTGACGGGCCTTGGGCAATGGATGGTTCCTCGGCTGGGGTGCACGGTCAACGTGCTGCTATTCCAGTAGCACAGGGACGCACCTGCCAGAGGGGTGCGCTGGCAGGTCGCTACGCAAAGAATAACACCACGATTGGCGCTGGGTTGTGCTAGATGGGGGTGTTCTCGTGGGGTACGTCTTGCGCAGGCGCGGCGGCCGCAGGCAGCCCGAGCAGCCCCGCGATCTGCCCGCGCAGTTGCTGTGCGACGGGCTCGTCGCCCTGCTCGACCTTAAAGGCCAGCTCGGTGGCCAGCTGGGCCAGCCGCCCGACCTGGCGCGCTTCGCGCCGCCCGCCGCGGCCCCAGGCCTGCCACTGCGCTAGCAGCCTGCGGCGGTAGGAGGAAATGGTCTCCAGCTGCTCCTGTGTGAGCAAGCCGCTGGCCACCTCGGCCTGCAGGTGCGTGGCGATCCAGCGCTTTTCCTGCTGCCAGGCCAGCGCCATCACCACAAAGATGACCACGACGCCGCCCCAGTCACTGGCCAGGCTGAACAGCAGGCTGAAGCAGGTCACGTCGGCCAGCGAGGCAAACAGGTTGTGCACCGCGTGCAGGATCATGGCCCCCAGCAAGCCCAGCGGCGCCACGACCCACGCCGAGCGGGCCTTTTTGGCCTGGCGCGCGTAGCCGAGCGCCGCGCCGAACACCGAGGAGAAGAGTGCGTGGTTGAGGCCAAAGACAAAGCTGCGCAGGAACACAATCAACGTCAGCGCCTGGGTACCTTCGCTGCTCAGGCCGCGCATGAAGTAGAACACGTTCTCGGTCATGGCAAAGCCAAAGCCGACGGTCGCGCCGTAGATGATGCCGTCCAGCACGCCGTCGAACTCGCGGCGCAGGAACAGGAAGAGGCCAAAGACGGCCAGGCCCTTGGCGATCTCCTCCACGACCGGTGCGACCACCGAACTGGACATCAGCTCGGCGGTGCCCTCGCTCAATGCGCCCAGCGGCTGGCCGAGGAAGCTCTCTGCTGCGAGCGACAGTAGGATGGCTGGCACAGCGCCCCACACAAAGCTGATCCACAGCAGATGGCGCGGCTCCTTCTCGTAGCGGTCGAACCACCATAGGATCAGCACATAGACCAGCGTAGGGATCACTGCCGCGGTGATGGAAAGCAGCCAGGCGCTCAGCTCGCTCATCTCACAGGCTCAGCAGTTTGCGGATCTTGGCCCAGGTCGAGAACAGGTGCACGTGGGCCGGGCTCTCGCTGCCGCGCACAGTGCCCTGCGCCAGGCTCTGCAGGAAGGAATCGCGGCCGTCAAAGGGGGCCATCTCCACGTAGGCGCTGCCAATCTCGACCGGCGCGTGCGCGTCGCTGCCCGCAGCGCCTGGCAGCCCGTGCGCCGCGGCGAAGAGCCGCGCGCGCTCGTTGTCGGCGGGGCGCACCACGCGGGCGTTGAGCACCTCCAGAACATCCACCTGCTCCAGGATGTCCATTAGTGCCGCCTCTTCCAGGCGCGAACTGCGCAAGCTGTCAAAGGGGTGGGGGATGTACACCAGTCCGCCCTGATCGTGGATGCGCGCCACGGTCTCCTGCGGCGAGAGACCCTTGGGGATTGCCTCGTTGAGGAACAGCCCCGCGATCTCGCCTGCGGTGGTCATCACCTCTGCGCCGACGATGACCGGGAAGGGGGCCATCTCGCGCAGCGCCAACCCGCCGTCGACCGTGTTGTGATCGAGGATGGCCAGGGCGCCCAGGCCACGCTGTGGGGCGGTGGCGATGATCTCCTGCAGCGAGGTCAGGCTATCCCTGGAGTAGCAGGTGTGGATGTGCAAGTCGACCCTGATGCGCGATGGGGGTGTTTGGGCGGTGCTGAGGGCGTCGTTGGTCTGTTTCATGCCAGGTCCAGCCTCAGATCTCTACCTGCTGCAAACGCTCGGGGATGAGCACGTCGTGCATGCCCAGCCCTTGCAGCCCTTTGGCCAAGCCCTGGCAGGCCTCTAGCTCACCATGCACGCTGAAGACGCGCTTGAGCGCGCCAAACTCCATCACCTTCTGGATATAGCCCAACAGCTCATCCCGTCCAGCGTGTGCGCTATATCCCTGTATAGAAGTCACCTCGGCCCGCACCGGCCACTGCTCGCCAAAGATGGGCACCTCTTCCCAGCCGTCCAGGATCTTGCGCCCCAGCGTGTTCTGTACCTGAAAGCCGACGAACAGCACAGTGTTGCGCGGGTCCCCGATGTTGTTCTTGAGATGGTGCAGGATGCGCCCGGCCTCGCACATGCCCGAAGCGCTGATCACGATGCACGGCTCGCTGATGTGGTTGATAGCCTTGGACTCTTCCACCGTCCGCGTATAGTGCAGCCGGTAGAAGCCAAAGGGATCCTCTCGTTGCTGCAAGAATTGCAGGATCTCGGCATCGTAGCACTCGGGGTGCAGGCGGAAGATCTCGGTGACGTTGATGGCCAGCGGGCTGTCGACGAAAACCGGCAGCTCGGGCATGCAGCCGCTGCCAATGCGCTTGTGCAGGTCGTACACAATCTCCTGGGTGCGCCCCACGGCAAAGGCGGGGATGATGACCTTGCCGCCGCGGTCATAGGTGCGCTGCACGATGTCGCACAGCATGTCCTGCGCCTGAACGGGGCTCTGGTGCTGGCGGTTGCCGTAGGTGCTTTCGGTGATCAGATAGTCTATGCCGGTGACCACCTCCGGGTCGCGGATGATGGGCAAGTCCTTGCGACCCAGGTCGCCAGTGAAGCACAGTCTGTAGTGGCGCCCGTTCTCCTGCACGTCCAGCACAGTGATCGCCGAACCCAGAATGTGTCCAGCGTCGAAGAAGGTGGCTACCACCCCGGGCGCTACGACAAAGGGCCGGTGGTAGTCAATGCTGACAAAGCCTTCCAGGCTGGCCCGGGCATCGGCTGTGGTGTACAGTGGCTCGACCGGTGGCAGGCCCTTGCGCTTGTGCTTCTTGTTGACGTACGCCGCGTCGCTCTCCTGGATGTGCGCCGAATCCAGCAGCATCGCGCCGCACAGGTCGCGCGTCGCCGAAGTGGCGTAGATGTTGCCTTTGTAGCCGCTGCTGACCAGGCTGGGAATGTTGCCGCTGTGGTCGATGTGTGCATGGGAGAGAACCACCGCATCCAGATCGCGGGCGTCAAAGGGCAGGTTGCGGTTTCGTTCAAAGCTCTCGCGGCGTCGTCCCTGGAACAGTCCGCAGTCCAGCAGGATGCGCGCGCCGTTTACCTCCAGCATATGCATAGAGCCGGTGACGGTTTGCGCGGCGCCCATAAAGGTGATCTTCAACTCGTCCTCCTGTGGTGCTGATGACAGGCGATCGCAAGTGAACATAGCACGAATGACAGGGCTTGTCAAAGACTTCCCGCTTTCTGCCGCGGCTGGGACTGGCCAAGCCCGACCTTTCGACTTAGCCACCCCCAGTCGAGGCGGCGCGTAGAGAACGCGCCCTACGACGATGTCTTGGTTCGTAGTGCTGCCAAGGCCCGATCTTTCGGCTTCGAGCCACCCCAGTCGAGGCGGCGCGTAGAGAACGTGCCCTACGACGATGTCTTGGTTCGTAGTGCGCGATTCATCGCGCTACTGCGCAGCGTCCCGCCGAAGGTGGGCGGGGCATCGTGCTACAGGCATCACGGCGATAATCCTGCCCCAGCTCGGCAAGATGCAGACCGGCAACTGTTGGGAGCCCGGTCGAGTTCCGGTGTGTGGTTCGTTCCCGCTTGAGGGAAGGTGGCGTAAGCAACTCAACCGTCGGCGCGTAGAGAACGCGCCCTACGTCCTTCTGCGAGCAACCGCAAACGACTCCCAAGGGGTAGGCTTTGAATGAGCAGATAAGGGGACAACCCTACGGTTCGACGACAGAGAAGGCGCCATACATCTCGCGGTGTTGTGTGCACATGTGTGCCTCGTCGCGGCGCTTTGCAGGGGTTTGCGGCGCGGGTACAATATCGGTCCAGGCGCGGTGCCCTGGCCATGAAGGCTGGTGCCATCTTGCGAAGGGGGAAGACGTGAGCCTGCAATACCACATCAAGTGCCGCCAGGGGGATGTAGCGCCCTATGTCCTGCTGCCGGGTGACCCCGGGCGGGTGCCCATCGTTGCCGCGCATTGGGACGAAGCGCGGCTCGTCGCGCAGAACCGTGAGCACACCACCTACACCGGCGTGTACAAGGGCGTTCCGATCACCTGCACCAGCACCGGTATGGGCTGTCCCTCCACGGCCATCGCGCTGGAGGAGCTGGCCCGCCTGGGCGCGCAGGTCTTTGTCCGAATCGGCACCTGTGGCACCTACTTGGATCATGTCGAAAACGGTGACCTGGCCATCTTCGATGCCGCCATGCGCCTGGACGGCACCTCGCGCCTCTATGCCCCGGTCGAGTTCCCGGCAGCCGCCTCCTTGGAGGTCACCCAAGCGCTGATCCACGCTGCGCAGTCGCTCGGCGCCAGGTACCACGTCGGCGTCACGCGCACAGCGGACACCTTCTATGCCCTTCATCCTCGCCCCGGATCGTCCTTCAACAACTACTGGCAGTCGAGTTGGGCCGAGTACAACAGGGATCTGCAGCGCATGGGCGTCCTCGGCGCTGAGATGGAAGCCAGCGTCATCTTTGTTTTGGCGCGGCTGTGGGGGCTGCGCGCGGGGGCCATCGCCGTGGTTGTGGACAATGTAATGAAGGTGGTAGAAGAGACGGGGCACTTTGACCCGCAATCCGGCTTTGCGCACGGCAAAGAACCGATTGAACGCATGGTTGAGGTGGCCTGTGAGGCGGTCCTTCTGCTGCACCAGCAGGGGCAGCGAGTGTAGCGCCAAGCCTAGCCGCGCCAATGGTGGTCCCGGCTGCCCCGAATCTAGACTGCGAGGTACAGTTGAGGTTCTGTGTAACCGTTGGCTAGGACGGGCACTTGACCAGCATGTGCCACAGAAGCGAACGGCGTTCAAGATAGCTGGGAGCATCCCTAGACTGCAGTGCCTGTGGGCACTTCTCAGTTTCAGGCGGGGATTTCCAATCCTCGACCCTAGGATTGTCCCCAAATTGGACTGCACCCTAGACCGCGTGACAACTTGACAGGGCATGGCTGTGCTGTATGATTGATTCGCTATTTCGTTTTGGGGTGGTGGCCGGTGCAAGAAGACGAAATCCGACAGCTGGTACGCAAGGCGGTCCAGAAGGCACTGGGAGGCCAGCCCTCTCCTGCAGCCCCCCAGCGCCGGCAGATCACTGGCCGCAAGTTCATCAGCGAGGCCGATGTGCAGGGGTTGCCCGCTGGCAGCGAGCTCGTGGTGCCTGCGGACGCACTGCTCACCCCACTGGCCCGCGACCTCATCCTGCAGCTCAATCTAAAGCTCATACGCCAGGGCGAAGGGTCGCCACCAGCTGAGATGTTGCCCGAGATGAGCCCTGGCGGGCGGCCAGCCACCGATCCGCAGAAGACGGTAGCCCTGGGTGCAGATCACGGCGGTTTCGCACTGAAGGAAGCGCTCAAGAGCTACCTGCAGGAGCTGGGCTATGCCGCTCTGGATTGCGGCACGCAGAGCACTGAACCGGTGGACTATCCCGACTTTGCCCATGCGGTAGCCCTGTCGGTCTCCGAGGGCCGGGCGGCGTGGGGGATCATGGTCGACGGCGCGGGGATCGGCTCCTGCATGGCGGCCAACAAAGTGCCGGGCGTTCGTGCTGCGATGTGCTATGACCTCTCCACGGCCATCAACAGCCGCGAACACAACAACGCCAATGTGCTGACCCTGGGCGGAGGGCTCATCGGCACCAACCTGGCGCGCCAGATCGTCAAGACCTGGTTGAGCACTGCCTTTGGCGGTGGGCGCCACGCCCGCCGCGTGGACAAGATCATGGCCATAGAGCAACGCTACTCCAAGCGCTGAGTTCGCTGTCGCAACTCTGATCTGTTGCATGCCGAGGATCTGATGACGAGTAGAACCCCAGAGATCGAACTGCTGGTTGAAGAGATCACCCGCGAAGTTGTGGCCATGCTGCGCCTGCAGCAGGACGGCAGCGTGTGTACCGTGGCGCTCGGGGGGACGTGTTCGAGCTGCATGCTGTGCGTGGAGAAACGCCCCGAGCTGGTGCAGCAATTCGTTGATGCCGGTGCGGTGCGCTTTGGTGGGGCACCGGGCTTGGACCATGTGCCGGCCGGGATCGCCCAGTACATCGACCATACACTGCTCAAGGCTGAGGCCACGCCCCAGGAGGTCGCCACCCTGTGCGCCGAGGCGCGCGAACACGCCTTTGCCGCGGTCTGCGTCAACCCCTGCAACATCCGGCAGTGTGCCGAGCTCCTGCGCGGCACGGCTGTGCACGTTTGCAGCGTGGTGGGCTTTCCGCTTGGGGCGACGGTTCCAGAAGTGAAAGCCTATGAAGCAGAGCGGGTCATTTGGGATGGTGCGACCGAGGTCGACATGGTCATCAACATTGGCGCGCTCAAGGGCGGCGATTACGCGCTGGTGCAGCGCGATATTGAAGCCGTCGTTCGCGCCGCCCGCCGCAATCGAGCGCTGACCAAGGTGATCATTGAGGCAGCGATGTTGACCGACGACGAGAAGGTCAAGGCATGCACCCTGGCCAAGGCGGGGCAGGCCGACTATGTCAAAACGTCGACCGGGTTCGGCCCGGGCGGTGCGACGCTGCACGATGTGGAGCTGATGCGCCGCACCGTGGGGCCAGAGATGGGGATCAAAGCCGCGGGCGGCATCCGCGACTATGAGACCGCGCAGAAGATGATCGCGGCTGGTGCGACGCGCATCGGTGCCAGCGCCGGCGTCAAGATCGTGCGGGCCGCTGAAGGCAAATAGCCGCCCATCAACCACGGCCGGCGAAAGAACACAGGACGGGAGGTGGCATATTGGTCGACTTGAGAGCGTACGTATTCCTCGATGCACTGCAACCACAGATGGCTGCGTTTATCGGCTCGACGGCCCGTGGCTTTCTGCCGCTGGTGGGTGACGCATCGCTGTGGGTGGAGATCTCACCCGGCATTGAGATCAACCGCATGACGGATATTGCCGTCAAGGCCACCGACGTCAAGCCCGCCGTGCAGGTGGTGGAGCGTTTGTTCGGTCTGTTGGAGGTGCACTCCTCCTCACAGGCCGACGTCCGCGATGCCGGCCGGGCCATACTTGAAGCGCTGGATCTGGCTCCCGAGGACCGCTGGAAGCCGGAGCTCATGTCCAGCCAGATCATCCGCCACGTGGATGACCACCACGCCCAACTGGTGAACCGCAACCGGCATGGCATGATGCTCATTCCAGGGCAGACGCTGTACATCATGGAGGTTGCACCCGCCGCCTATGCCGCCCTGGCCGCCAACGAGGCCGAAAAGGCAGCGCACATCAATATCGTCGAAGTGCGGCCCTTTGGCTCGTACGGGCGTGTTTATCTGGGGGGCGAGGAACGCGATATCATGGCCGGCTATGGTGCGGCGGTGGCAGCCATCGAAGGCATCACCGGCAAGCCTATGGAGCCCAAGAAGCGCGAATAGACTCTTATCTTGCATAAGGAGGACACGGCACAATGGCAGAAGCGTTGGGAATGATCGAAACCAAGGGGTTCGCAGCCATGGTAGAGGCTTCGGACGCCATGGTCAAGGCGGCCAAGGTCGAGCTGGTCAGCTATGAGAAGATCGGCGGCGGGTATGTGACGGCCGTCGTTCGCGGTGACGTGGCGGCGGTCAAGGCCGCGGTGGAGGCTGGCGCGCGTGGCGCGGAGAAGGTCGGTGAGATCGTCTCGGTGCACGTCATCGCCCGCCCGCACGTCAATATCGACCTGGTGCTGCCGCTGGGCCGCGCTGAGCAAGCAAAGAAAGAAATCGAGGGATAGCAGGAAGCCAGCCGGGAGAACCTGGCTCGGCTGGCTTCTGGGGTTCTCTCCTCCATTGAGGAGGTGCGATGCTAATTGGCAAGGTTGTTGGCACCGTCGTTTCGAACCGCAAGGATCCCAAGGTCGAGGGTTTCAAGTTCATGCTGGTGAGGCAGGTCGATGTTGACCTGCAAGAAAGCGCGGACTATGTCGTGGCCGTGGATGTTGTCGGCGCAGGCATCGGGGAGTATGTGCTCTATGCGCGCGGGAGCTCAGCCCGGCAGACGGTTCAGACGGACAAGCGCCCCGTCGACGCTGTGATCATGGCCATCGTTGACCAGTGGGAGATAGGTGGCGAGCTCAAGTACCACAAGTACCGTGAGCTCGAGTAGGCTGAAGGACCGCGATGGGGATTGAGGAGCGGCGCATTCAATCGATTGTCGAGCGCGTCCTGGCTCAGCTGGACGGCGACGGCGCGCGTGCCCCCGTGCAGCGCGAACTGCCTGCTGAGGCGCAAGCTGTTAGGCCTGCGCCGGCTGCCGTGCCCAGCGGGCAGGACGGCATCTTCCCCGATGTCGACGCGGCAATCGCTGCTGCCAGCACTGCCTTCCGCGCTCTGCAGGGCATGTCACTGGCGTTGCGTGGCCGGCTCATTGCCTCGATGCGGCAGGCGGCGCGCGACAATGCGGAGGATCTAGCACGCACAGCGTGCGAAGAGACGGGCATGGGCCGTCTGGAAGACAAGGTCACGAAGAACCTGTTGGTGGCCGACAACACGCCCGGGGTGGAGGATCTCTCCCCCCTGGCCTGGAGCGGAGACCGCGGGCTGACCCTGGTGGAGCGAGCGCCCTACGGCGTGATCGGCGCCATCACGCCCAGCACCAACCCGACTTCGACCATCATCTGCAACAGCATTGGCATGATCGCCGCAGGGAACAGTGTGGTCTTTAACGCGCATCCGGGGGCCAAAGCGTGCAGCGCACAGACCATACAGGTGCTGGGCCAGGCTATTGTGCAGGCTGGCGGGCCGCCCAACCTGCTTACCGCTGCGCGTGAGCCGACGATCGAAAGCGCGCAGCGCATCATGAAGCACCCGGGCATCCAACTGCTGGCCGTCACGGGCGGTCCGGGCGTGGTCCGTGTGGCCATGAACAGCGGCAAAAAGGCCATCTGCGCAGGACCGGGCAACCCGCCGGCTGTGGTGGATGAGACCGCCGACATTGACGCCGCCGCACAGGGCATCGTCAGCGGTGCTTCCTTCGACAACAATGTGGTCTGCGTACTGGAGAAGGAGATCGTGGCCGTCGCGTCGATCGCTGACCCACTCAAGGCGGCGCTCAAGGCCCATGGTGCTCACGAAATCACCTCTTGGCAAATGAAGCGCCTGGAGAAGGTGATCTTCCAGGAGCTGCGCCCGCCACCGGAGGAGAGCGTCATCAACAAGGCCTGGGTCGGGCGTGATGCCAAGGTCATCTTGAAGGAGATCGGCATCAGTGTGGGCGATGAGGTCCGCTTGGTGCTGGTGGAAGTCGATCGAAAGCACCCGCTGCTGTGGACTGAGCAACTGATGCCCGTCATGCCCCTGGTGCGCGTGAGCAGCGCGGGCGAGGCCATTGACCTGGCCGTCGCCCTTGAGGGCGGGCGCGGGCACACGGCGGTGATGTGGTCCAAGCACCTGGATCACCTCAGCCGCATGGCCCGCGAGATCAACTGTAGCATCTTTGTCAAGAATGGCCCTTCGCTGGCCGGGCTGGGCTTTGGCGGTGAGGGCTATACTTCCTTTTCCATCGCCAGCCCTACGGGCGAGGGCCTGACCTCGGCCAAGGACTTTAGCCGCGTAAGGCGTTGCACGCTGGTGGATTCCTTCAGAATCGTGTAGCTGGTCAGGGCTGCTCGCAGCACGTGGGGTTCCAGTGGCGAGATCCGCGGGCCCTGCCGTTGAGGGACTGAATTGGGCGCAAGCGACATCGTAGACAAGGTCAAGGCCGCCGGTGTGGTCGGGGCGGGAGGCGCTGGGTTCCCGACGCACGTCAAGCTTGCCGCGCATGTGGACACTGTGATCGCCAATGGCGCAGAGTGTGAGCCGCTGCTGCACGCCGACCAGCACTTGATGGCCCGCTACCCAGAGGTGCTGGTCAAAGGGCTGCAGTTGGCCATGCAGGCGACGGGAGCCGAGCGCGGCATCATCGCCCTCAAGGAGAAGTACACGGGGGCCACTGCTGCCCTGCAGCGTGCGGCCAAAGGCGACGAGGCGTTGTCACTGCACCTGCTGGGCAGCTTCTACCCGTCGGGTGACGAGTTCGTCCTGGTTCATGATGTGCTGGGCCGCATGGTGCCCGAGGGCGGCATCCCGCTCGAAGTGGGTGTGGTGGTCAGCAACGTGGGCACGCTGTTCAACGTGGCGCGTGGTATGGAGGGCGTGCCGGTCACGCATCGCTATCTCACCGTCAGCGGCGAGGTCGAGCGTCCGGCGACGCTGCGCGTCCCCATTGGGTCGTCATTCGCCGACGTGGTCAAGTGGGCGGGCGGCACCCGCAACGAAGGCGGGCGGCAGGGGATGGATGAGCTGGCCCTCGTTGCCGGTGGGACGATGATGGGCCGGGTGGTCGATCCCACTGACGTGGTGACCAAGACCACTGGCGGGCTGTTGGTTCTGCCAACGAACAATGCCGCAGTGCGTTGGATGACCAGGCCCTTGGCCAACGCCGTGCGCCGTGGCATGTCCACCTGCGACCAATGCCGCGACTGCACCGATCTCTGCCCGCGCTATCTCTTGGGACACGCACTGCAGCCGCATGAGATCATGCGCTCCATCAACTACGGGCTGGAGTGGCCGACGCACATCATCACCGCCGCGGTGCTGTGCTGCGAGTGCCGGCTGTGCGAGGCTTATGCGTGCCCGCTGGACCTCTCACCGATGGCCTACTACCGCGCTGTCAAGCGCCAGCTGAGCGATGCTGGCTGGAAGAACACCGTGCACCGGCGCAAGGATGTCACGGCACATGAGATGTACTGCTACCGCCGCGTCCCCATGGATCGTTTGATCGACCGGCTGGGCCTGGCGCCCTACCGGGACTATGCCGTGGCCCTGAACGAACGGGATCGCAAGCCCCAAGAGGTGCGCATCCCGCTGAAGCAGCACATCGGCGTGCCGGCCACGCCCATGGTGAAGGAGGGCGCCACTGTGGCCCGCGGTGATCTGATCGCTTCGATCCCAGAGGGCAAGTTGGGCGCCCATGTGCATGCCTCCATCGATGGAGAGGTGGCGGAAGTCAGCGAGAAGTATGTGCGCATCACAGCCGCCGGCTGATGACTGAGGATGATTATGCAACCAGCGATTGGCCTCATCGAGACGAACAGCATCGCCATTGGCATCCGCGTGGGTGACGCCATGGTCAAGCGCGCGCCGGTGAACTTGCTTGAGGCGCGCACAGTTTGCCCGGGCAAGTACATCGTGCTGGTAGGCGGTGACACCGGCCCGGTGGGCGAGGCCATGGAATCCGGCGTGGAAGCTGGCGGTGATGCCGTGGTGGACCGGCTCTTTCTGCCCAATGTGCACCTGTCAGTGTTCCCCGCCATTGCCGGCGCTGTGGAGATGGAGGAGGTTGAGGCTCTGGGCATTGTCGAAACCATCAGCGTGGCATCGACCATTGTCGCCGCCGACGCCGCGGCCAAAGCGGCAGCAGTGACGCTGACCGAGATCCGGCTGGCGAACGGCTTGGGTGGCAAGTCCTTTGTGCTGATGGTGGGCGATGTGCCCAATGTGGAAGCGGCAGTGGAGGCTGGGGTCAATGTGATCAAGGATGAAGGTCTGCTGATCCGCTCAGTGGTCATCCCGCAGCTGCACGAAGACATGCGGCAGCACATTGCTTAGCAGGATACGAAATGCAACTGGGAAGAGTCATTGGCACGCTTGTGGCTACGGAGAAGCATGAGGCGCTGCAGGGTGAGAAGCTGCTGATCGTGCAGCCCATCGCACCGGATGGTCAGGAAAAGGGCAAGCCGGTTGTCGCAGTGGACGGCACCGCTATGGCTGGCCCGGGTGAAACCGTGTTCATGATCGGCGTTCGTGAGGCGGCACTGGTGCTCGAACGGTGGTTCACGCCAGTGGACGACGGCATCGTCGGCATCGTCGACGAGATCTATGTCGATGCCAGGGCTATCCCTGACTGATCGCCGCGCAGGAGTCGAGCTTTGTTTCTAGGTAAGGTCATCGGCAATATCGTCTCCACGATCAAGCTGCGGGACTATGAGGGGTTCAAGCTGCTGCTTGTGCAGCCCATCTATCCTGAGGGCAGGCCCTGGAAGGACCCCTTGATCTGTATCGACATCGTGGATGCGGGTGTGGGGGAGACAGTGCTCTACGTCGATGAGGGCAACTCGGCGCGCCAGCTTCTTGGTCTCGAGCCGAACGGTGCGGTCAGGGCGGTGATTGTGGGCATCGTCGACGAGATCCAGTGGCAGGACGAGAACGCGCAACTGCAATCCAGGATGCCGGCTCATGAAGGCTGAGGCGCGGTGCGAGGTGCGGTGTGACCACCTACAGTGAGCGCCAACGCGAGGCGGCACTGCGCGAAGAGATCGTCCGTGTCTGCCGGCTGGTGTGGGAAAAGGGCTGGGTTGCAGCCAGCGACGGCAACGCCTCCATACGGGTGGGACAGGATCGCGTCTTGGTGACGCCCAGCGGGCTGAGCAAGGGCTTTTTCTCGGCCTCGGACGTGGTGACAACGGACCTGGAGGGCAAGCCCGTTGTCTCGAGCCAGGGCCGCCCACAGCGGGTGCCCACCTCGGAGATCGCGCTGCACCTGGAAGTCTACCGCCAGCGCCCAGATGTGCGCGCTGTGCTTCACGCCCACCCGCCCCTGAGCATCGCGTTCACCATCGCCGGGGTGTCACTGGCGCAGTGTGTGCTGCCGGAAGTCATTGTCAACCTGGGCAAGATCCCGACCACGGCCTACGCTACCCCATCCACCGTTGAGGGTGCAGAGGTCATTCGCGAGCTGATCCGCGACCACGATGCGCTGATTCTGGACCGGCATGGCACCGTCACCGTCGGTCCCACGCTGTTCGATGCCTACATGAAGCTGGAGAAGGTGGAGCACCTGGCGCGCGTCACCCTGGCGGCCCGCCAGTTGGGCAGGGTGGGTCTGCTGCCGCAAGAGCAGGTGCGCAAGCTGATCGAGATGCGCCGCGAGAAGCTGGGCTTGCCGCCGGACTATGAGGGGCCAGGCTGCGTGGTGTGCGGCGCCTGCGGGCGCGAAAGCAGCGAAGCGCCGGTTTCTGACGAGGAACTCGTGCACCAGGTGTCCGAAGCCGTGGTGCGGGAGCTCGACAAGCGCTTGCCTTAGCTCCACAAGCGGGAACCCGGTTTCCCGGCCCTGCCCGGCCTGACGGTGCGGCAGGGCGCGTCGGGACCGGGTTTGTTTTCGCCCAGCAGGGAGAGGGCTTGGCCCATGCGTGAGCGAATCTATCGCACCGAGGCCATCGTGCTGCGGCGCAGCGACTTTGGAGAGGCGGATCGCCTGCTGACCGTTCTGACGCCGCACCTGGGCAAGCTGCGCCTGCTGGCCAAGGGTGCGCGCAAGCCCACCAGCCGCAAGGCGGGGCATCTGGAGCTGTTCACCCGCACAGAGCTGCTGGTGGCGCGGGGTCGCAACCTAGACATCGTCACCCAGGCGCAGACGGCAGAGCCGCATCGCGCGCTGCGCGACGACCTCTGGCGCATGAGCCATGCCTACTACGTCGCCGAACTGGTGGATCGCTTCAGCGAAGAGCAGTCTGAGAACGCCCTGCTGTACCAGTTGCTCAGCGACGTCCTCGATTGGATCTGCGAGTCCTCCGATCTGGCGCTGACGGTGCGTTTCTTTGAGCTGCACATGCTCTCCCTGGTGGGCTATCGCCCGCAACTCTATGAATGTCCGCGCTGCGCTTCCAGCCTGGAGCCGGTGACCAACTACTTCTCGGCAGAAGCGGGCGGTGTGCTGTGCCCCCGTTGTGGCGAGGCCGGCCGGGGATTGCGGACCATCTCATTGCCAGCGCTCAAAGTGCTGCGCTATCTGCAGACGCGGACCTATGCCCAGTGCGCCCAGCTGCATCTGCGCCTTTCGACCCACGCAGAGATAGAAGAGCTGATGATGCACTACTTGGTCTACACCTTGGAGAGCCAGCTCAAGTCGGTGGAGTTCCTCGAGATCCTGCGCCGGGGCGGCATGACATCGCCTGCTGAGTAGCACCGCGGAACGCTGCGAGTCGCGCTTTCTGCGGCTGGCTTTATGCCTGTATCTATAGCCATGCGCTGCCGCGGGCCTTATCCTTTGGGATTGCGGAGCGCTAGGGTATAATGCCCCATCTCCACACTGTGAGGTCTGGCCATGGATTCCATTGAGCGCATATTCGATCGCACCGTTGCAGAGGTCATTGTCAGGGAGGAGCTGGAGGAAAGGCTGCGCTCCGGCCGCCAGCTGCGGCTGAAGATGGGCCTGGACCCCAGCAAGCCCAACCTGCACATCGGCCATGCCATCGGCCTGCGCAAGCTGCGCCAGTTCCAGGAGCTGGGACACGAGGTGGTGCTGATTGTGGGCGACTGGACGGCGCAGATTGGCGATCCCAGCGGCCGTGACGAAAGCCGGGCCATGCTTACACCGCAAGAGGTGCAGCGCAACGCCAAGACCTACATGGAGCAGTTCTTCATCATCGTCGACGAGGATCGCACTGAGATACGCTGGCAGAGCGAATGGTTCGGCAAGTTCACGCTAACCGATGTGTTCAACTTGACCAGCCGTTTCACCATGGCGCAGATGATGGCCCACGAGACCTTCCGCAAGCGCTGGGAGGAGGGACGGCCATTGACGTTGATGGAGCTGATGTACCCCGCGCTGCAGGCCTACGACTCGGTGGCCATCGATGCTGACGTCGAATTTGGCGGCACCGACCAAAAGTTCAACATCCTCGCTGGTCGCGAGCTGCAGTCAAGCCTCGGCCTGCCGCCACAAGACGTCTTCCTCAACCCGCTCCTGCCCGGGACCGATGGGCGCAAGATGAGCAAGAGCTTTGGCAATACCATCGACCTCACCGATGCGCCGGAAGATATGTATGGCAAGGCCATGTCTATCAGCGACGACATGCTGGATCCCTATCTGACGCTGGTCAGCGAGATCTCCGATGAGGAACTTGAGCAGATCCGGGACCAGCTCACAGGCGGCACTGTCAATCCGCGTGACGTCAAGATGCTGCTGGCGCGCGACATCGTGCGCCAGTTCCACGGTGCTGAGGCGGCGCGACAGGCCGAGGCCGAGTTTGTGCGTGTCTTCCAAAAGGGCAAGCTGCCGACAGACATGCCAGAGTACGCGCTGTCCGAGCCCATGGGGATCGTCGACCTGATGACCGAGGCTGGTTTGGCCAAGAGCAACAGCCAAGCGCGGCGGCTCATCGAGCAAGGGGGCGTGCGCATTGATGATCAGAAGGTGCAGGACATTGACCTGCGGGTCGAACCTCGGGAGGGCATGATCATCCGCGTGGGCAAACGCCGCTTTCTGCGGATCGTTCGCGGCCAGGAGTAGTCAAGGCTGCACTCTTTGGCGTGTGCCACGGGGTGCGGCGTTCGGAGCCCTCAGGCGCTGAGCTGGGCCACCAGCAGGTCCAGCGCCAGCAGATCGTCGATCTGGCCGGTCTTGATGTGCCCCTCGACATCGGCCAGGTGGGCATAGATCGCTTCCAGGCGTTCCATCGAAAAGTTGCGCGCCTGCCTGCTGCCCTTTTGCAGCACAAAGCTGTGTCTGACACCCGTCGCCCGCTTTATCTGCGGCAGCGTCGCTCCCTGTTCCTGCAGCGCCTTGACCTGCAGCAGGATGCGGAACTGCCGTTCGATCATGCTCAGCACGTACATCGGCGCGGCGCCCGCATTCAGTAGTTCGTGCAGGTAGCGCATGGCACGATCCCCCTGCCGCATGCCGATGGCGTCCACCAGCGCAAAGATGCCGGCCATCTGCTGCGCAGCGACCACTGCGCGCACGTCCTGTACGGTCACCGCCCGCTCGTAGTTGACGTACGCCAGCAGCTTCTCTAGCTCCTGATCCAACTGCCGCAGGTCGGAGCCCACCGCACGAGCCAGTTCTTGCGCAGCTTGGGGCGTGATCTCGCCCTCCTTGCTCTTCATGCGGCTCTCGATCCAGCGCGGCAGATCGCGATCCGTTGGCGGGCGGAATTCCTTGATGTAGATGCGCTTGCGCTCCTGGGGCAGGGCATCGAACAGCGGGTTCGACGGCTTCAGGGATTGGCTCTCCACAAAGATCAGCCGCGTGGTCTCGGGAAGCCGCGGCAGGTACTCTGCCAGGCCCTGGATTAGGGCCGTATCGGCGGCGGACAGCGCGCGTGGCTCATCCTTGGACTGTTTTCTCTTGCCGGGTTCAAAACGCGACCCAAAGCCCTCCACAATCACCAGCCGGCGTGTGCCCAAGAAAGGCAAAGCATCGCACGTTTCGACCAGCTCGGCCAAGGATACTCTGCGGCCATCCAGCACGGTGGTGTTCACGCTGGCGGTGGTGGCGTCGCCCAGCTTTTCCTTCCATTCGGCGAGCGTCTCAGAGCGGGTGAGTTCGTCCGCGCCGTGGAGCACGTAGAGCATGGCTACTCCTGTGCCGTCTCGATGCGGTGCACCACCACATCGCCGCGCTGCAGGCGCCGGATGTCGGCCAGGCGCAGCTTTGCCACATCCAGCGAAGTGGTGACGCGTTCCTGGATAGTCTCACCGAGCGGCCGGGCCAGGATCGACGCGGCCGCAAGGCCTACGACAAGTTGCACGGCCCGCTGCAAGATTCCACGACGCTTGCCAGACATTGCGGCGTAGGAGGCCAGACCCGCCAGCACAAATCCGGTCGCCAGGTTCGTGCCGCAACGCGGGTGAACGGCCAGCCCGGCCTCGCCGTCCTGCAATCGCTGCAGAGCGCTGTCGACGGCTGCCCGCACATCGTCGCTGTCGACTGGACCGTACAGGGTAAAGCCGCCCCAGTCGCTGCGCCCCACCAGGCGAAGGCGCGGATGTCGCTGCGACAGAATGGTGATGGTGGCGTGCTCAAGCGCGTGGTTGCGCCGCACTGCTGCAAAGGGCCATTGTTCAAGGGGATTCACAATGTCGTTCCTTTCAGACCCAGTTGGTAGATCCAGATCTCGGCCTTGGACTCTGTATCAGGCTCATAGCCGCTGCGGAGGAATGACCCCTGCAGTGCCGATCCCGATGGTAGGCATACGCTGAGGCTCTCCAGGCCGAGCGAGTGGGCATAGCTGCGCAGTGCCTGTGCTAAGCAAGGCCCCAGTTCTTTCTCGCTTTCCACGAAACCCAGGGCCAGGTGCTTCTCCTCACCGTGGATCTCGGTGACCAGTGCCGTTGCCGCCAGACGGCTATCGTGATGCAGTCCCAGCAGCTGGCCGCGCTCCAGGCAGACCTG
>Ga0180437_10004395_pt1 | contig 20073 bp, 9 predicted proteins | sample SS_ome_4_FD_132410 | JGI IMG/M metagenome (GOLD analysis project Ga0180437, IMG submission 132410) | Hypersaline lake sediment archaeal communities from the Salton Sea, California, USA - SS_3_D_1 metaG | ecosystem: Environmental > Aquatic > Non-marine Saline and Alkaline > Hypersaline > Sediment... | reverse complement strand
GGCTTTGCGGACAAAGCGGCTTTGCGGACAAAGCTGGGAAGTTGTTTTTAAACAACTTCTAACTGGGAGACGCTGCGTATGGTGAGGCTTGCGCGTCTCGAAACGTATGGTATAATACTGTCCGTAATCAGCGGGCGTAGTTCAGTTGGTAGAACACCTCCTTGCCAAGGAGAAGGTCACGGGTTCGAGTCCCGTCGCCCGCTCTTTTTTCATGTCCGTGCGGGTAAGAAGGTAAAGGGAGGCGCGTGATCTACGCAGCCTCTTTTTTTTGCCCGCCCTCTCTTGACCGGTGAGCGCTCACGTCCTGCGGACGATGAGACGTCGCACCTCCACGTCCTGTCCCCCGAATTCGTACTTGTAGCGCTCGTCGCCCTGCATGAAGTCTAGGAACTCATAGCCCCGTTGGATGGCGTGTCGAACGATATAGGCAATGAGAATAATCCCTGCGCCGGTCTTGGGGAATGTGTGCCAATCGAGTCCTGAGTTGTAGACCAGTACCTGGTTGTTGTAGATGAAGTTCATGTAGGCTGCGGCCTTCCGACCTCCGATGTCGAGAAAGGCCAGTTGTAGCCACCCAGCATCGTATGCCACGTGCGCCAGTTGGCGAAAGAAGCTGCGCATACGGGGGGTCAGGAAGGCGGCTTTGTCCGGGCTGCTGGCGGCCATCAGATCCAGGAAGCTCTCGATCTCGGCCGCCAAGTCGTGTTCCCGGCCGACGGTGTACCAGCGCAGCGCTGCCTGCGCGCTGGCACGGCGCATTTTGCGCCGTATCTCACGTCGTTGCTTCCCGTCCAGCATCTCCAGGTATTCCTCCCACGTCCCCGGCAACCTCACAATCGGGCAGACGTCATCCCGGGCCGTCGACACAGACCAACCACGAGATTCGGCCAGGCCAGGCAACAACTTGAGCAGGGGAGAATCCTCGCGGACGTTGCACAGGTCAAGTGCGTCCCACGGAGGCGCACCGGCGTTCGTCAGGTAGTCCAGTAGCGCGGTATATATCTCCTCTTCCCGCTCCGGGGCCGCGATGAAGTCGAGGTAGTCGGCGACTTCCACGCAGCCAACGATGGATAGCACCCGCTGTCCGTCGGGATCGGTGGTTGCGAAGAGGGGGGCAATGCCGATCAACTGGTCGCCGTCGCGCACGGCCAGGAGCACCAACTCCCCTTCACCCAGGTGGTGCCACCAGGTGCGCTGGAACTCGATGGTGAGGAAGATCGTGTCGGCGGCAGAACGGCGCAGCAAGTCGTTCCATTCTCCTGCCAGAATCTCGAAGCCGCCGGGATCATAGTAGGAATGAACCAGTAGCGCCATCCAGTAACCTCCTATAGGTATGATAACACAGCCGCGCGTGCCTGACAAGTGGGATCGAGGCAGGTATGCACGCAGACAAACAACGGGGATACACAAAAGGGGAGGCTCGCACAGCCTCCCCTTTGTCTATCGTCAGCAGAGATTAGTCGTCCAGGAGAACGACACTCCAGTTGTCGACCTCTGGCTTGGAGGGAGTGAAGCCCTCGTAGAGCGTGGCGCCTACGCCGAAATACCGGTTGGCCCCAAACTTGCCATCGTCCCAATCGTCCAGTTTGTCGCCGTTGACCCAGATGGTGATCGTATCGCCCTCCCGCCGGATCTTCCAGTGATCGAAGGACTTACCCTCGTTGTCTTTTGCCAGGTTGCATCTTATCTTCGAGCTGCGCGTCCAGTCCTGCAGGACTTTGTCACCGGCAACGCTGCCGACGTCGCTGGCACTCACCGCGGAGCTCGTGTGCCGGATCACGGAGTAATCGCAGTTGCGGGAATCGCCCACGATGTTGATCCGCACCTGGAGCGCGTAGTAGTCTTCAAAGTCCTTGTCGGAGCCGAAGAAAATCTGGTAGGTAGCGAAGTAAGCGGCGTCCCACCAGCGGGCGTCGAGCTCGATCTCATAGTCCTCCGAGGGCACTGCCACCTCCGGACCGAACCGCGCCGTCGGGTCCGAACCACTCCGCCGGGCGATGATGTATCCATCCCCCTCGTCGTACTGGCAACTGCTGCCCGGGCATGATGGATGTTCGTAGGGACGTACCCGATACAGGGCGCCCCGGGTCTTGCTCCACTCACGTGGCCAACCGCTCTGGTAGTTGCTGAAGTTGTCGAAGTACTCAAAGACGTTGACGGTCACCGGTTTGACCTCGCTCCACTCGCCCGGCCCCCACACGTTGTGGCCTCGGACACGGTAGTAGTAGGTTCCGTTCTCCTTATCGGTGAAGCTTTGGGATGTACCGCTGCCGCTATATACGTCGACAAAGTTTGCCTGCGAATCCTTCGATTCTTGCAGCGTGTAGGAAGTCGGATCTGGGACGCCAGAAACGCTGTTGTACGACCAGGTGACACTGTAGTTGGGCTCCTGGTCCGGGTTGACGATGTTGTTGAGGATGGGGGGATACGGAACGGGTGGCCACCGTTTAAGGACCAGCGGCAGGTATCTGAGCATCATCTCGTTGCTCACTGTGACAGTGATCGTGTCGATCGGGCTGAGGCTGCCGACGACGTCCTCCGCTTGCGTGTCGATGGTGTGCTGGACGCCGTCTTCTTCAGGCAAGGCCCAGTCATACGTCCAGTCCCACCAGCCGTCCACGTTCAGGGTCGTGTCAGCGGCTTGCCACGCACCGCTGTCGATACGCACCCAGACGGTAACCGGGCCGCTGGCGGCCACCTCGGCCGGCGCGCTCACGTCCGATGGTGCGTTCAGGGCGGCATCGGAGCTGGTTGCCTGCGTGGTTTGAACGACGACCGACTCGACGTTGCTCCAGCGGCTGGGACGGCCCTCATCGTTGAATGCCTGCACGCGGTAGTAGTACGTGCCTGGGGCCTTGCCCACGATGGGGTATTGCGTGTCGGTCACGTCAGGGTCAGGAGGATCCGGAGACGTCGCATCGTCAAACTGGGGATTGTCAGCTTCCTCCACGGCGTAGAACGTCGCTGACACCGCCTCTGTCCACTGCACGATGTATGTCCCGCCGCCGCCGAAGTTGTCGATTGGCTGCAGGACTGGTGTGCCCGGGAAGGGCCGCGGGATGCTCGCATCCCAAGCGACGCCGCTGATGGTCAACGTGTCTTTCTCGGTAATGGTATCCCCGTTTATCGGTGAGTGTATCAGAGAGGTGGGCTCGAGGCCGGTCGAGAGCCTAACGGTCCAGGAATCCGTCGTCAGTTCACCGGTGCCGGTGAGCTGGGCCGTGTTCCGAACCTGGAAGGCAGTGGTATCTGGAGATATCTGTGCTTGGTAGGTGATGACCGTACGATCGTCACCGCCGAAGAACGTCGAAGTACTCCAGGTGATCTTCCCATTGGCGTAGTTCTCACTCCCCGGCCCGGAACGCTGCAGGCTGCCGGGGACATAGGTCAGTTCACTTGGGAGGGTATCCGTCATCCAGAGGCTGTCATAAAATGTGGTACCATCTCCCTCGATGACGATTGTGTAGGTTACTGTATCGCCCGGCTCTGCTGTGTCGGTGTTGGCCGTCTTGTCCAGCAATATGGAAGCCGTCTCCGCTGTGGGCTGGGCCAGAACCTCTATGCCGGTGAGCACGAGCGACAGGCCTACCACGAACAGCAGCGCCAGACCGCCTACCAGCAATATCCAGGCTGTGCGTTGCATATTTGTTTTGACGATCTTCATATTCACTCTCCTTTTCGCTAGGTCATGCGGCGTTGTGTATCGTGCCGATCTGACCAGAATCGAATGTGCGCCGGACCGCACGGGCGGCCGGTACATATTTGATTCTACTATGAGGCATGCCTTTTGTCAACGCCACGCTTATTGCACTTCAATCGGCTGTAGCAACAGCCGGTTATCGAGGATGGTGCCTCCCTCACCAGTGACCGGCAAACGCTCCATCGTCTCCGGCCGGTACAGGCCGACCTCCAGCCAGTGGGTACCCGGCTGCGCGTCCGGCGGCACGGCGAAGCGATAGACCTGGGCGATGACGGCGTCCGGCTTCCAGCGCCGCGGCGGCACGTCGAAACCGTCATACTGTCCCACGACGGTGCCCTGCGGGTCGAGGAGGTGGGCGAAGCTGGAGATGGGCTCGTACATCGGGCCGCGGGCGCGCCAGTAGACGGTGAGATGTACTTCCTGGCCGGGGGCCAGCGCGGTGTCGGATACTTCGTAGCCCAGCAGCGTCGCCGCTTCGCCGAAGGATGCGGGCAACGGGACGGGCTGCTGCGCCGCCGGGCCGGCGAACGCCGTCGACCGGGCGGAGACCTCCGCCAGTTCCCGCGCAACCCACGGCCCTCCTGCCACCTGATAGAGTCGATAGGCCGGTTCCCCCTCCCGGCCGGGGGGTGCTCCTTCCAGCACGAGGGTCGCCCCGCTCATCCAGCGGGCGAAGAGCGCCGGGTCGGGCGCAGCGAAGTCGGCGAAGAGGTAGCGCCGCGTGCCATCGGTGGGGGGCAGGATCAAAGCCCGGTTGCCGTCGAACCAGCGCGGTTTGATTTCTGGGCGCTGCAAGAGACGCCGGGCCAGCAGGACGAGGCGGTCGTCTGGAAAAGGCTCGGAGATCCAGATGGGGCCTTCCAGCTCGCTGCGGTTGATGTCTTGAAACGCTTCGGTCATAGTCGCCTGGTAGATCTCGCGCACCTGCGGCTGGACAGGCCAGGCGACGAAGAGGTCGTGGAAGGTGAGGGCACCATTTGCGACCAGGACGACGAGCATCAGGACGGTCGCCATCATAGGCCAGGTCCTATGTCCAGGGTTGTGCTTCTGGGCTCCGCTCCATCGGCCCATACACTTGGCGCACCAGTGTCCCAGCGCGACGGCCCCAACCCCCGGGAACATGGCGGCGGCCGGCAGCGCGCCGATCGCGCGCACGAGGCTGGGCGCCTCCGGGGTGAGCATCGAGGGAGCCAACCCCAGGAGCAGCCACGCCAGCAGCAAGAAATACCTGGGCTGCCGCCAGCGTCTCGCGCTCACCAGGATGCCCAGGACGGCCAGTGTGCCCAGCGCCGGGCCGAAGATCGGCCGGCCCGAGATGTTGTAGCGCCAGTTGGGGTCGCCCGTCAGGACGAACAGTCCCAGCGTGTTTGCCGTCTGCCTGATGAACGGGGACAGGTTCCCCGCGCGCAGTTCCGCGAGGACGCCGCCCAACTGCTCGATCCGGGCTTCAGGAGCGCCGGGATTGACGTTCATGTCGTAGACGAACGGAGCGGCGACCAACGCCGCCAGGCCCAGTGTCACCAGCGCGACGCGCCACAACCCGCTGGCGCTGGCGTGGTGGGTCACAGCCAGGTAGGCCAGAAGGAGCGGCAACAAGATGCAGAGACCACGGGCCGCCGTAAACGTGTACCATGTGAAGCCGATCAACGCGCCGCCCAGCGACAGCCAGCCCCAGTGCATCGTCTCCACGCGGCGCGCCTCCGTCCCGCCATCCAGGCCAAGGCCGCGCGAAAGGCCATAGACCGCAGGGACGAACGTCACCGGAAGGGTGATCCCCCGCAGAGCCACCCGGCTGAAGAACACGGGCCACCAGGTTATGGCCAATATGCCGCTGGTGGCGAGGGCGACACGCCGTCCAAAGAGACGGCGGGCCAGCACGTGCACCAGTGGGATGAGCAGCAGGCCGGCGAAACGGGTCACCAGGCGTGCGCCAAACGGCGTGAAACCCCAGACAGGCGTCGCCAACGCCAGGAGATACATAAAGAGTGGCTCGGCGCTGTAACTGACGGTCCAGTGGAGGGGACGTTCTCCCTCGACGATGCGTTCGCCCAGGTCGATCATGCGCAGCTCGTCGTGGGATGGGCCGGGCGGTACTCCGTCGGGCAGGTGGAAGCGAAAGATGGCAGCGACGAGCAGCAGCGCAACCAACAGCGCCAGCTCGACGTGGTCGTTGAGCTCGACGTGCAGGAAACGAAGGTGCCTCGCTAGTCTCATTTGCTTGATGTGTCTCATTTGTCTCAAGGATCTGTCACCCGGTAGATGAACACGGAGTGGCCGATCTGGTGGTCGGGTGGCCGGGCACGAAACCACGCGTACAGGTCTGGGTCGGGCAGGGCCGCTCCGACCAAGTTGCTGACGCTGATGGCATAGACCCCGGGCTCCGGGTCCGCGCGGTCGAAGGGTGGATCCTCCCACAACACGAAGCCGTGGGGCAGCCCCGGCAGCAAGTCGTAACGCACACCATAGTACTCGGGCCGGGCGGTGCCGAACCAGGCCAGGCGGACCTGTTCTACGCCCTCCTGCTCCATCCAGACTTGCAGCCCTTTCATATCCTGCCCCCAGTCGATGTTCGAGTCGGCCAGGATGCGCCACCCGTTCTGTGGGCCGCCGCCGATGGGATTGAAGTAGGCCAGGAAATGGGGGTAGATCGACAGCGTGCCGAGTGCCAGCCAGATGACGAGGGTCAGCGGCAGAAAGTGACGGACGCCGAGGCGTGGAGATGAGGAGAGGAAAGGAAATGGAGAAGATGCCAGACGGCCGGCGTGGACGGCGATGAATGGGAGCAGCGGTAGGAGGTGGCGGTAGCCCAGGTTGAGACGGGCGGTGGTGAAAGCCAGGAAGAGAGCCGCGGGGGGGACCAGGAGGAAAAGGTCGTCGCGGGACGGGCGGCGCAGCGCTACCCCGGTCGCTGCCAGCAGCCCGACCAGCGTCGCCAGGGGGGTCTTGACGGCGAAGGCGACCGGGAAGTAGGTCCACCAGCCCTCGGTGCTGACCTGGCCCAGCAAATAGCCCGGGCGTCCCCCAGCAGCGAAGTCCAGCACTGCCCGCACGCCCTGCACGTAGGGTGGGGCCGGCACGGGGATGCCGCCCTCTTCCAGCGGCCCCACCTGGAAGCCGTAGGAGGCCCACACGACGATCAGTCCCAGCACGATCACCGCAGCCAGAAGGCCCAAGCGTTGTCCCGCGCGGTAGGCCCGCCCCGGCCCGCCGCCGGCCCCGTCCAGCAGGGCCGCCAGTGCCAGGATTGGCCCAAACAGCAACGTCGATAGTTTAGCGGCGAAGGCCAGCCCGAGCGCCAGTCCAGCCCACAGGATCCGCGGGGGGGATGGACGGCGGAGCGTACGCCAGAGGGCGTACGCAGCGAGAAACGCAAAGAAGGTCGCCCCCGCGTCGGTCGTTGACAGCCGGATGTGGGCCAGAATGTTGGGATCGAGGGCGCAGAAGACGGCGGCCAAGAGGCCTCCCCAGGGGCCAAACCGGTGGGTTCCCCAGCGGTGGACCAGCGCCACGAGCAGCAGCCCCAATCCGATCACGGGGAGGCGGGCCAGAAAAACGATCTGCTCCGCGTTGGCGTTGGTCTCCCACAGGAACAGGTCGGCGAAATGGTACCACTCCCCCGCTTCCCACCACCCGGTGTCCAGCGGCAAGCTGGGATGGAGCAGCAGATGGACGGGCAGCGCGCTCAGGACGTTGACCAGCGGCGGGTGCTCGACGCTCAAGCGGGGGTCCCCGGTGCCCAGGTAAGCGGCACCCCGGGCGATGTGGTTTTGTTCGTCCATCGTCGGTGATTTCTGGATTGCGCTGGTGAGAGCCAACCCATATGAGAGAAGCAGCAATGCGATGGCGAGAAAGTGTGGGGCGTAACGTTTCACGACACTACTCTATTCATCCAGGTCCAAGGAGCCCAACACGATTCGGTCGCCGGGCAGCCGCTCTCCAGCCGCGTCGTAGGCGGCCAGGCGCTGCATCGTGTCGGCATCGTACATCCCAATCGACAACTCGTACTTACCGGGCGCCAGATCCGCGTCCAGCACGATGTCGTAGCTGTCCTCGATGGCCTCGCCGTCGCGCCAGCTCGGTGTAGGACGGACGCCCTGGAGAGGCACGCCGTCCCGCTGCGCCACCAACTCTCCGCTCGTGGACAGCAGATGGCAGAAGACCTTGTAGTTCTTCTCCAACTCACCGTCGGACGTCCAGAGTGGCACGACGGTGAGCGTGTCGCCGGGCGCGAGCGTCCAGGCGCTGAGGCGTACCTGCTTCAGCTCGATGTGCTCGCCCAGCCGGTAGCTCACTTCGATCTCGGGGCCGCCCGGCGCGGGCTCCTGTGGCGGGGAGCCGTAGACCCAGACGTAGGTCACGCCGTCGAAGGCGACCGACCAGAGCGGCTCAGTCTGACGGTCGGCGTTCCACGTTTCCTCCCACTCCTCACTGCCGAGGCGGCGCATCACCTGGTTGACGTAATAGATCCGGTAGTTGGCCCTGGGATCGTTGGCGATGCTGGTCAGCCCGACGAAATTGCGCCGGAAGATCTCCGCACTACGCCGGTGGAGCACGGCGCTGGCCCGCTGGGCGCGGGGCAGTGTGTTGAGATACTGGGCGGCCAGGTCGAGCCCTTCGCCCTGATCCTGCAGCGGCAGGATATGCTGGGCTACCCTCGAACCGCCCAACAGAATATTATGATGCGTGCCATAGTAGGGATGGCGAGGAAGTACGATGCCTGCCTGTAGCGCCAACACCAGCATCGTGAATACGGTGGGTAACCGACGCCATCGCCGGCACCAGCGCGTACGGCCGATTGCCTCGGCGCTGTGCACCAGGCCGAAACCTGCCACTATGTCCAAGGCAGGGAAGGCGGGCAATATGTACGACATTTGCTTCCATCCTCCCACGGCCATCTGAGCGGTGAAGAAGACGATGTAGCTGACCAGCGCCTGTACCAATATACTTTGCTTATTCCGGCGGGACCTCGGCAATGTTTGTAGCACAGATGCGCAAAACATCGGGAGTGTGATCGCTGTCGTCTTCCAGGCAAATGTCGCCAGATAAAATGCTATACCCGGGTCTTCGAGGGTAATGTGACCATTGAAGAACGTTGGATTCCAGTGGGTGGTCTCGACGTGATAGAGCAGGTTTTGTCCTATCTTGCGCAAGACTTCGAGCGGTTCGACCCACATCGCTGGCCAGAGTGCGACGAAGACTGCACACGCAGCCACTCCCCAGGTCAACAGCACGCGAATGACCTCCAGCAAACCGTCAACCCATCTCCGTCGTCCGTCCAGTGTGCTTTCTTGCAACTTAGCGCTCGACCGGAGTCCGGTAAGCTTGTGGCTACCAACTGCCAGGGCTGCATAAGGGAGAAGAAATAGAGAGGACCCCTTGCTCAGAAATGCCAGTCCCGCGAATACGCCGCTCAAAATCAAGTCGAACCGCCTGGCTCGATGGAGGTAGTTCAACAGGAATAGAACGCTCACGAGCATAAAGACCGCCAGAAGGCCATCCGGGTGAAGCACCTTGCTGTACGTGATGCAGAAAGGATCCAGGGCCAGCAGGAGACTGCTGGCGAAAGCCACCTTTCGCCTGACAATGCGGCTGAGCAATGTATAGGCCAGCGCAATGCATAGCGCGCAGACGAAGGCCAGTGGGACTACAGCAGCCGTGATCGCGTCATCCATGGTGCCGGGCCTGGTAGGTGCGGCGCCTAGCAGGTGGTCAGACGACAGTCCTCTCCACCAGGCGAAGAGCTTTAGCCCCATGCCGGAGAGCCACATCACTGTCACACCGGGGTGATAGCGTTGGTACGTCTCCGCCCAGTTCTGCGCCAGCAGGGCGTCGCCAAAGCGAATAGCGCGACTGTACCACTGCATGGGCCGAGAGACAGGATAGATGACCCGTGGAAGGAGGGCCACCAGAAAGACGAGCCCGGGGGCGACCACTTGGTCGAGCAACCGAGCTTGCGCAGATTCGGCAACTCTATTGGTCTCCACGGGTCTCCACAAGAATGCTTGCCTCCGCCATATCCTATAGGTCCGGTGCTGGTTCGATGGTTACCTGTCGGAGCACAATGTGGTCATCGGGCACACGGTTGCCATCGGCGTCGTGGACCGGCACGCGTTTCATGCTATCGCCATCGTACATTCCCACCGACAATTTATATTCTCCAGGTGGCAAATCTGCGCCGAGAAGGATCTCATAGCTGTCCTCTATCCACTCGTCAGCGCGCCAGGTTGACGTTGGCCGCACACCAGCGAGAGGTATCCCGTCCCGTTGAGCCACCAGCCTTCCGTCTTCTGTCATAAGGTGACAAAAAACCTTGTAACTGCTCTCTACCATCCCATCCGATCTCCAGTACAGCACGATGGTCAGCGTGTTGCCAGGGACTAGTTTGTCGGTACTCAGCCGTACTCTCTCCAGCCGGATATGCTCTCCCAGTTGGCGGTTCACCGCCCACTCCGAGCCACCAGGCGCTAGCTCCGCCGGTGGAACGCCGTATATCCAGACGTAGGTCACGCTGCCGAATGCCACTGTCCACAGTGGATCGGCCTGTCGGTCGGCCTTCCAGAGAGCACCCCACGTGTCAATCTCAAGACGACGCATGACCTGATTGACATAATAGATTCGGTAGTCCACCTGCGGATCATCCATATTGGTTGTCAACCCGATGAAGTTGCGGCGAAACATCGCCGCGCTGCGTTGATGGAGTCCTGCGGTGGCGCGTTGTGCGTGAGGCAGCGTGTTCAGGTATTGCGCTGCCAGATCCAACCCTTCTCCTTGATCCTGGAGTGGGAGTATGTGCTGCGCTACCCGTGACCCGCCCAGCAAGCGGTTGTGCAGTGTCCCGTAGTAGGGATGGCGTGGCAGCACCAACCCGGCCTGCAACACCAGTGCTGCTCCGATGATCACAGACGGCAGCCAACGCAATCCGCGCCACCATCGTGCTCGTGCCACCGCCTCCGCTGTCCATACCAAGCCGAACGCAGCCAGGATGTCCAGGGCTGGGAAAGTGGGCAACAGATAGGCTATCTCCTTCCGTGCCGCCAAGCACATCTGGGTTGTGAACAAGACGACGTATGCCACTAGCAGCCACGTCACAAGTTTCCACTTTCTCTGGCCCAAGTGTTGTATCCCGGACAAAACTCCCGCAAAAGTCATCGGCAACGTGACCAGTGTTGTCTTCCAGCCAATCACTGCCAGATAAAACAGGGGGCCGGCATCGTCGAGGGTGATCTGTCCATTAAAAAAGACCGGATTGCGATGGGGTGTTTCAACGTGAAAGACGATGCGTTGGCCTATTCTCCTCAGGACTTCGATCGGTTGGACCCACATAGTGGGCCAGAGGATTACGGACACCCCTGTTGCTACCAGGGCCCATATCATTACCGTCCGTCCCATGGCCCACAGCCAGCCTGCCCATCTGGGCCAACCTTTATGTATGGGCACACCGGAACGGTGCACGACCAGCCTGTACCCCCCCACCGCCAGCCCAGTATACGGAACCAGAAAGAGCGACGGAGTCTTGGTCAGAAGGGCCAGCCCGCCAAACACTCCGCTCAGCACTATGTCGCTGCCCTTACCTTGGTGCAGGTAGTTCAGCAGAAACAACACGCTGACCAGCATAAACGTCGCCAGTAGCGCGTCCACGTGCAACACCTGGCTGTAGGCGATGTACAGGGGGTCGAGAGCCAACAAGCAAGCAGCTACGAATGGCACCTGGCTGTCCATCAAGCGGCGAAGCAACACGTAGCACAATGTGATGCACAGTGCGATGGCCAACGCGAGTGGCATCACTCCTGCGACCACTGCTTCGGTAATGATGCCGGGCTGAGTTGGCTCGAGGCCCAGTAACTGGTCCGATGACAGATCTCGTAGACTCGCAAAAGCCTTCAGCCCGATCCCCGAAAGCCACATCGTGGTCACGCCGGGATGGTACTGCTGGAAGGTGCTGGTCCAGTCTCCGGTTAACACGGCATCTCCAAACCGGATCGCACGTTCGTACCACTGTCTTGGCCACGAGATTGGGGTAATGGCCCGCGGAAGGAAGGCCATCAGGAAGATCAGGCCAGGGATGATCCAGCGTTGGCATCGCCGAAGGCGACTTTCATTGTCTACGGCTAACAGTTCTCACTCCCTTGGTTGCTCTACGACGCGATTTTACCTGGATCACCGGCAGCCGGCCGGCACAGGCACGGGTGGCTGTGATCCAGCAGGGGCATTATACAGGCCAAGCCCTGGAGTGTAAAGCCTTGGGTGGGGGCAGCCTACGCCTGCCACCGGTTCATGGCTCGATCTGTCCCACCTCGACCGTCTCCCCCGACAACACGAGCCGGCCATCGGTCTGGGGCTGACCGGTGCGGTCTACCACCGGCGACCGCTCCATCGTCTCCGGATCGTAGACCCCCAGGGCGACGCCGTAGGTGCCGGGCGGCACTCCTACCAACGAGATGGGTATGGCGTCCGTCACGATCTCACCGGGGCTCCAGAGCGTGGTGGGGTAGGACCACCGGCGAGGCATGGCGTCGTCCTGGGCCACCGGCACCTGGGTGGCCGGGTCGAAGACGTGGACGAATATCTTGTAGGCCGTGTCCATCCGGCGCTCGGCCCGCCAGTGGAGCGTGAGGGTCAGGGAAGCCCCCTCGTGACGCAGCCGGTAGCCCACCAGGCGCAGGTCGTCCCCGAAGAGCGCGTCTGTCCGCACGGCGTCCGGCGGGATCGGGAAGGCGCACGGAGACTGGCGCACGGCCACCTGCCCCACGGTGGCCTGCCGGCCCTGGCTGGCCACCGTCGTCGGGTCCACGAGCGCCAGCGTGACTGTATACTCTCCGGCGGGAAGCGATGGGTGGGTGTGCAGGACGTATGTTCCCCACGCCACCGCGTTGGCCGGCCATTCGCCGGTCGGCCACGACGGGGATAGGGGGAAGGTCTCTTCTTGGTGCACGACGTCCCCCTCGGCCGCCAGCGCCAGTTTCACGTCGAAATCCCGCCCTGGGGATGCGATTGCACCCCAGCCTACGTCCACCTCCAGCACGTCGCCGGGGTTCAGGCAGTCGGCCGAGGGTATCACGCGGATGGGGCCGAGGTCGGGGGTTAACGGGTCGGCCAGGCTGAAATCGCGGCCGGCCAACGGGTGCGTGGCGTAGACGGCGATCTGTTCGTCCTCGAACCGTGGGGTGGTCAGCAGATAGCGCTGCCAGCGCGCCAGCCGGCCAGCGTCGACCAGGTCCTTGTGCAAGATGACGTACCGTACGCCGTCATCTGCCAGGGCTGCAAGTTGGCGGCTGACGTCGGTGAGCTGGGGCGACATCTCGTCGGACTGGCGCAGCCCCCGCAGCCACGGCTGGCCGTCCAGATAGGCGTACGTTCCCTCCGGAAAACGGGCCGTCTTGCCCTGCAGGATAGGGCGCTGGTGGATGACCTGGGCAAACATATACAGTTTGGAGTGTTGGGGGTTGATGGGGAGGTTCAGCACGGCGAATTCGTCTGGCTCTGCCGCCAACCGGGCGTAGATCGGCGACGGCTGGGGGTGTTGCAGCAAGACGGGAGCTGCCAGGTAGTCGAACAGGATCGCGCCCCCCAGCAGGCAGGCGGCCGCAGCAGCGCCGCCCCGGCCCCGCCGCCGGAGACGGGCCAGCAGGGCGGCGATGCCGTGTCCCGCCAGCACGGCTGCCGGCAGTGCCAGCGACATGTTGAACCGATCGGGGAAGCGCAGCAGGCGCACGACGAACGATCGCGCCACCAATATGTAGGGCATCGGCACGGCCGGGTAGAGCTGGCCACCCACGCGCAGAACCGGGCCGAGCGCCAGCAGGATCAGTGCGAGTGCCATGAGCGCCCAGGGAGCGCAGGCCCGCCGGGCCTTCCAGATCCCTGCCAGGGCCAGGATCAGCGTCACGGCGCCCACGTAGGCGGGGAAGCGGCGGCCCTCGCTGCGATCGGCGTAATAGCGTTCGTAGGCCGGCCCGGTGAAGGCGCCCAACAGGGGATGGGAGCGGCCGGGAGTCACGTAGGCCAGGAGATCGGTCTGCATCGTGCGCTCCTCTCCCTGGACGAGCAAATCGGCGGACGCCGTGCGCCATTGGCGCGCCAGGAACAGGGCGGGTGGAGCCAGGGCGAGTGCAGCAACGATACTGGCGAGCAGGAGAGGCAGCGCCACGTGGCGCCTCCAGGGCCACCAGCGTGGCAGTGTGCCGACCAGGTAGAGGCCACCCAAGATGGCGGCCGGGATGAGCAGTTGCCATCGGGTGTAGCCCGTCAGCGCCAGGAATGCACCTGCCAGCAGGCCGTCCTGCCACCGTCGGTGACGCAGGACACGGATCGTGAACAGCAGGAAAAGGGGGATCCACTGGGTGCTGATCAGGTTTGGGTGATCCAATTGAGCCAGGCGGAAGGGCCAGCACTGGTAGATCAAGCCGGCCAGAAAAGCAGCGCGCCGATCGCCGGTCAGCTCGTGGGCCAACAGAAACGCGGCGTAGCCGCACAGGGTCAGGTTGGCCAGGAGGGACAGGTTGTAGGCGACGAACCCGCCTGTGAATGGCTGCAATACCAACCATGCAGCGATGTTCAACCAGGCGAAGTTGTGGTATGCCAGGCTGATGCCACGCGGGTGGAAAAGGTAGGACGTATAGAAGGGCGATTGGCCGGTCGTCAAAGCCTGCCGGATCCACCACCCGTTCCAGTAGTGGACCAGTGCATCCGACGTGCCGCCTGGGAGATGCGTGGCGATCCGGAGGATCAGCGGCCAGGTCATCCCCACGGCGACGCCGGCGTAGGCCAGGAGAATGGCTACCAGGGTCCCAGTCTTCCGGAATGCCCCGCGATCGCTGCTCATCGTGTCGCTCAACCCCTGCCCACGCCGGTTCAGATGCCTCCACGCCTGGCGAGCATCTGGCGCACCCCCTCGAAGAGATAGATGCACCCGCCGACGAGTCCGGCGGTCAGCGTGATGATGCCCAATGCCATTCCCAGCGCAGCGGCCACGTTGGCCCCTGCGCCCGTGGGCGCGAAGAGTGCCGCGCTGACTGCCTCCCGCACCCCCCATCCGCCGATGGAGGGGATCAGGCCGGAGACAGAGAGGATCGGTGTGACGGCGAAGAAGTAGCCCAGGCCCACGCCTGCCCCCACCGCCCGCCCGCACAACCAGTTGATGGCAACGTTGATCAGGTTGAACACGACTGAGACCCCGAATGCGCTCGTCACCGCCCGTCCGCCACAGCCGGTCACCGCCGCGTAGACCTTGGCCAGGGGGCCCTGTCCGGCCAGCGAGAGCCGCGCAGGCAGCCATTCCGTGAGCCGGCGCAGGATCTTGCCCTGCAGCACCAGCGCGCCCACGATCAACCCTCCGCCGGCCACGCCGACCAGCAGCCATATCAGCCAGGGCTCCATTCGGGCGGCGTGGAAGGGCAGCGCGCCCAATCCCATCACGAAGAGCACCAGCAGGCCGGTCATGCGGTCGAGCAGGACGGTGCCGATGGCGGCCGAGGAGTCCGTGTCCTGCGTCAATTCCAGCGCCCGCACGACGTCACCACCAAAGGCGGAGGGAAGGAAGGTGTTGAAGAACTGGCCAACGAAGTACAGGCGCAAGAGGCGGGCGAAGGAGACCTGTGGATCGAGGCTGCGGATCAAGACAAGCCAGCGGTAGGCCCGGATGACCAGGCTGATGATGAAGAGCAGCAAGCCCGCCAGCAAGTAGCGCCAGTCCGCCTGGCCCAGGACGGCCAACGTATCGCCCAGGCCGATCTGCCAGAATAGGAATCCCAGCGCGCTTACACTAATCAACACGCGCAGGACGTTCACCCATCGTTTCTTCATTCCCGTGGCTCTCCTCCTGACTGCCTACTGGTCGTGAGTGCCCGCTGCTTGGACGCTCAGCGAAGTCAATGGGATGCGGTCTTCGGCGAGACGCTGTCCAGTCGCATCGTACACCGCCAGACGCTCCATGGTCTCTGTGTCGTACATGCCTACAGATAACGTGTATTCTTCGGCGGGCAGATCGCCCTCCAAGAAGATCTCGTGGCTGTCCTCGATGATCTCACCAGCACGCCATCCGGGTGTGGGACGGACACCGTAGATCGGCGGGCCGTCGCGCTGCGCGACCAACGTGCCGTCGGCCGAAAGCAGGTGGCAGAAGACGGCGTAGTTCCCCGCGACCTCGCCGTCTGATTCCCAGATCAGAACGACGGTCAGCGATTCTCCCGGCACGAGGGTGTCGGAACTGAGGCGAACTCGCTTCAACTGAATGTGCTCCCCCAATTGATAGGCGACCTCGTGCTCTGGGCCTCCTGCGGCCGGCTGCTCGGGCGGGGTGCCGTAGATCCAGGCGTAGGTGACGCCGTCGAAGGCCACCGTCCAGAGGGGATCGGTCCGCTGGTCGGCTTTCCAGGTCTCCATCCATTCCTGGCTATCGAGATTGCGCATAATCTGGTTGACGTAGTATACCCGATAGTTGATCCAGGGGTCCGGGGCCGTGCCGGTGAATCCGATGAAATGGCGGTCGAAGAACTCGCCGCCGAGCGCGTGAATCCAGACCCGGGACTGCTGGGCGCGGGGCAGCGTGTTCAGGAACTGGGCAGCCAGATCAAGCCCCTCTCCCTGGTCCTGCAGGGGCAGGATGTGCTGCGCCACCCGGGAGCCGCCCAACAGCTTGTTGTGATGGGTGCCGTAGTAGGGATGATGGGGCAGCACGAGGCCGGCCTGGAGCACCAGCGCCAGCACGACGAGCGCTGTAGGGAGATGGCGCCACGCCCGCCCCAGGCGGGTCCGGCCGATCGCGTCGATGGAGCGTGCCAGGCCCAACGCGGCCAGCAGGTCCAGCACGGGGAACACGGGCAGCAGGTACCTCGGTTCCTTGCGCGCGGACAATCCCATCTGCAGGGTGAAGCAGATGACGTACACTGCGAGCAGCCCCACTATCTTGTTGTTGGTCCTGTCCCGGCGGAGTCGAAGCAGTGCCACCGCCAACGCCGTGCAGGCCATCGGGAGCGTGATGAGCGTCGATTTCCAGGCCATCGTCGCCAGGTAGAACGGCAGGCCGGGATCCTCGAAGGTAATCTGGCCGTTGAAGAAGACCGGGTTGTAGTGCCGTGTCTCTACGTGGAAGGTGACCCGTTCTCTCATCCGGCCCAACGCGACGGCCGGCTCGACCCACATCGCGGGCCAGAGCGCGACGAAGACGAGTGCTGCGACCGCGCCCCAGATCAGGAGCGCGCGGGTGCACTTCCACAGCGGGCGACCCCACCCACTTCCCTTTGGCTGTGTCTTCGAGCCCGGCCAGAGCGGGGTCAACCGATCTATGCCCACGACCAGGGCGGCATAGGGAACGAGGAAGAGGGAGGGACTCTTGGTCGAAAACGCCAGCCCTGCGAACACGCCGCCGAGCACCAGGTCGAGCCAGCGGGATCGCCGGAGGTAGTTGAACAGGAAAAGAACGCTGATGAACATGAACGTCGCCAGCAACGCGTCGACGTGCAGCACCTTGCTGTGGGTGATGTGGAACGGATCCAGAGCCAGCAACAGACTGCTGACGAGCGCTGCCTTGTGGCCGACGATACGCCGGAGCAACACGTAGGACAGCGCGACGCACATGGCGACGGCCAGAGCCAGCGGGACCACGCCCGCCGCGACCGCATCCTCGATGGCCCCCGGCTGGGTGGGCTCAACGCGCAACAGTTGGGCGGACGACAGCCCGCGCTGCCAGGCAAAGAGCTTGAGGCCCAGAGCGGCGAGCCACATCGTCGTCACGCCTGGGTGATAGCTCTGGTAGGTGTCCATCCAGTCCCGCGCCAACAGTGCGTCGCTGAAATGTACGGCGCGGTAGTACCACAGCATCGACCGGGAGACCGGGTAGATGGCTCGTGGCAAGAAGGCCAGCAGGAAAAGCAACGCGGGAATGGCCCAGCGTTGAAACCGCCGGCGCTGCCACAGGCGCGTTAGGGATCGCGTGTGTGCCGTGTTATCCTCCTACGAATGTACGAATGTACGGATCTACGAATGCACGAATGTACGGATCTACGAATGCACGAATGTACGGATCTACGAATGCACGAATGTACGAATCTACGAATGCACGAATGTACGAATCTACAAATGCGCGAGTCGGCGAGTCCGTGACACACTGGTTTCCCTGTGGTAGTATCAATTGGCAGCTATTCCCGACGAAAAGCGGGACTCCGGGCGACATTCGGCTCAAACGGTCCATTCGCCGACTCGACAATTCGCCAGTTCGCTGATTCGGTGCAACCTTCGGTTGCCTATTGCTGATTTGCAGATTTTCAGACTTGCCGATTTGTGTGCCATTTGTGCCATTTGTGCCATTAGGGCCATTAAAACCAAGACACCCCATCCACCTTACAGCCTCATTCGGTTGCCCCAGGCACCTCAATGTGCAGCGTGCCCACCACGATGCGGTCCTCGGGCAAGTGCTCATCGGCTGGGTCGTAGGTTGGCAGGCGCTCCATTGTCTCGATGTCGTACATGCCCATAGACAGCTCGTACTCTCCAGGGGGCAGATCCTCGCCGAGCGCGATATCGTAGCTGTCCTCGATGATCTCGCCGGCTCTCCAGGTGGTTGTGGGACGGAAACCGTAGACGGGCGGATCATCTCGCTGGGCGACCAGCTCTCCGCTGGTGGACAGCAGGTGGCAGAAGACGCGGTAGTCCTTCTCCGTCTGGCCGTCGGATTCCCAAATGGGCACGACTGTCAACGTTTCGCCCGGCGCGAGCGTCCGGGCGCTGAGGCGAACGCGCTTCAACTGGACGTGCTCGCCCAGGCGAACGCCCATTTCAACCTCCGGACCACCTGCGGCCGGCTCGGCGGGCGGAGCGCCGTAGACCCAGACGTAGGTCACGCCGTCGAAGGCCACCGACCACAGGGGATCGGTCTGCCGGTCGGCTTCCCACGCGACGTCCCATTCCGCGCCGCCGAGATGCCGCATCACCTGGTTGACGTAATAGACGCGATAGCTGGCCCACGGGACTCGGTCGTAGGCGGTGTTGCCCTCAAAGATGCGCTTGAAGACGATGCCGCTGCGCTGATGGATCACGGCGCTGGCGCGCTGAGCGCGGGGCAACGTGTTGAGGTATCGGGCCGCCAGGTCGAGCCCTTCGCCCTGATCCTGCAGTGGCAGGATGTGCTGGGCCACCTGCGCACCCCCCAGCAGGGCGTTGTAGTGCGCTCCGTAGTAGGGGTGACGGGGGAGCGTGACGCCGGCCTGTAACGTCAACCCCAGGGCGATGAAAGCCGTGGGCACCCAGCGCCGCTCCCGCCACCGGCGGATGTGGCCGAGCGCTTCCGCGCTCCACGTCAGGCCAAACGCTGCGATCACGTCCAGCGCGGGGAAGGCCGGCACGATGTACGCGATCTGTTTCCATTCGCCCAGCGACATCTGGGCAGTGAAGCAGACGACGTAGGCGGCGAGCAGCCAAACCGTCCGTCCGCGCTTCCCGCGGCGCAGCGCAAACACCAGCGCTGCACAAGCCATCGGCAGGGTGACCAGCGTGGTCTTCCATGCGATCGTCGCCGGATAGAACAGCGGACCCGGATCGCCCATCGCGGCCTTTCCATTGAAGAAGATCGGGTTTTCGTGGATGGTCTCGACGTGGAAGAAGACGCCTTCCACCACCCGGCGCGCGGTCCTGGCGGGTTCCACCCACATGGCGGGCCACAGTGCGCAGAAGACGACGACCGCCACAGCGCCCCAGATCAGCAAGATGCGGGCATATGGCCACAGCCGGCGGACAGGCCTGCGCCCTCCCGTGGAGGCGTCCGGTGGATGCCGGAGCGGCGCCAGCCCATGTACGCCCACGACCAACGCGGTGTATGGAATGAGGAAAATCGAGGGGCTCTTGGTCAGAAACGCCAATCCCGCGAAGGCGCCGCTCAGGATCAGGTCCGACCACCGGTCCTGATGCAGGTAGTTGAACAGAAACAGGACACTCACAGCCATGAATGCCGCCAGCAGGGCGTCGACGTGAAGTACTTTGCTATAGGCAATGTAGAAGGGATCCATAGCCAGCAGGCAACTGCCGATGATCGCCACTCTCCGGCCGGTGATGCGCCTGAGCAGCGAGTAGGAGATGGCGATGCACAGCGCGATGGCCAGCGCCATTGGGACCACGCCGGCAGTTACCGCGGCGTCCATCGTCCCCGGCTGGGTGGGCGCGGCGCCCAGCAGTTGATCCGACGATAGTCCCCGCTGCCAGGCAAAGAGCTTCAGGCCGATGCCGGAGAGCCACATCGTGGTCACACCCGGGTGGTAGCTGTGGAACGTCTCTGCCCAGTCCCGCACCAGCACGGCGTCGCTGAAGCGGACGGCACGATCGGACCAGACCGTGGGGCGGGAGACTGGATAGATGGCACGTGGGAGAAAAGCCAGTAGAAACAG
>Ga0180437_10004393_pt1 | contig 20084 bp, 18 predicted proteins | sample SS_ome_4_FD_132410 | JGI IMG/M metagenome (GOLD analysis project Ga0180437, IMG submission 132410) | Hypersaline lake sediment archaeal communities from the Salton Sea, California, USA - SS_3_D_1 metaG | ecosystem: Environmental > Aquatic > Non-marine Saline and Alkaline > Hypersaline >... | reverse complement strand
TGTTGCATAAATGCTGATGGATCTTTACCTTGCTTTTTGCACTGATCAATGTGGTCTGAACACATAGTTGCAAATTCCTTAATCTTTGCGATATGAGCATCAGATTTCAAGTCACTAATTTCACGATCGATTGATTTAAACTCTTCCAAATATCTTTGCAAAGTATTTACCGGTGAATTTTCAATAGATAGACGCGGTGCTTGCTCCACAAAAGATTCTCTTTGAACATCTTTTTCAGTATCTAATACTTGGCGCTCATGACCAACAACTTGCTTATTCTGAATATCTGTCTGACCTTGAACGTGTTCTACTTTATTTCCACTTGAGCAAATGCTTTCTGCCAAAGCAACTTTTGTTTTTGTTAATTCTTGTTCAACAAGGTTTTCAATAGCAACATTTTCCTTGCATTGCGCCAAGCCAACACTCGTTGCGCCCAATTTTCCATAAAGGCCACTCAACTCTTTCAGTTGTTCATCTTTACTTTTTGCTTTGAATTCTTTTTCAAAAGTAGCTAATTTATCAACAAGTATGATTTTTTCTTCCAATGCTTGTTTGGCCAACTTAGCATGACTAACAGCAAGATCATGCTGTTTTATTTCTAAATCTTCTCCATCTGTTTGTAAATTTCTGTGGCCATCGTATGAAAGTTTTTTCTTTTCAAGGCTGTCGCAGCATTTTGACATTTTACTAAGAGAAGAGCTCAGTGATTCTCGTTGATCAGAGAGGCTAAATGACTTTGCATTACACTCTTTCGTAAAAGCAAGTAAATCACGCTTTATGTATTGTTGTTGATTGGACTGCACATTATTCAATAAGCTCAAAACTTTTTGCGCATCATGTTGTGGTGCAATAGTCTGTTTGGATACAAACTGCTTTGGCATTGCTGATCTTGACGGTGCAGTGTTGCTTATTCCGGCAGGCACAGCAAAAGAGGAATGTGTTTGCTGTGGTTGACTTCCTTGCAATCCACTCAACAAGCCCGAAACCGTTACCCCTTGAGGTTGGGGAGCCTGTGTAAGAATCGGAATCTGCGGTACCGATGATCTTGAACCAGGGTTATTCTGTGCTGCTGCTTCCAACGAAAAGGCATTAGTTGCTTGTGTTGATTGACTCCCTTGTAGTCCATTTGACAAGCCGGGAATTGTTGTTGTTTGCTGCTGATTGTTAGTTTGAGTAAGAGTCGGAATCTGTGGGGCCAATGATCTTGAACCAGGGTTATTCTGTGCTGCTGCTTCCAACGAAAAGGCATTAGTTGTTTGTGTTGATTGACTCCCTTGTAGTCCATTTGACAAGCCGGGTATCGTTGTTGTTTGCTGCTGACTGTTAGTTTGAGTAAGAGTCGGAATCTGTGGGGCCAATTTCGAGTTTGATGGTACACTTGAATGCTGATGCTGGGAAACTTGAGTAAGTGTAACAGGTTGAGGTGCTATTGAATTGGCTTGTTCAGTTAAACCCAAATGTTGAGCAACCTGGGTAATAGTGGAGGGATTCGACTCTGTTGAATTGGACTGTGCAGTTGAACTCTGTTGTTGAGAAATCTGAGTAAGAGCAGGAGCCTGCGATGTTGTAGTCTGATTAGTTTGTACTGTTGAGCTTTGCTGTTGCACAGCCTGTGTAAGGGATGGAGGTTGGGGCGCGGTTGATGAATTAGTTTGAATTGTTACTGTCTGTTGAGGTATCGAATGAGGCAAACTATAAGGTTGGCTTGGGTAATTATTCAATCGATAGCTAGTCTGTTGTGGCCTCGGTGATGAATTTTGTCCAAAAGTATCTTTAAATGCTTGCTGAAATAGCCTTGAAGCTGAATGCAAAGTAGCATCCCGTTCAAGTGTTTCGTATGATCCCCACATTGGAAATAAGACTAAATGAAAGAAAACAGTAACACACACTATCCATTTTGTAAACATGATAACCCTTTACATTATTTTAATAATATTGTATTCAATCCCCATTTCTTAGGTATTAAACTCTTGATTTTTATTCCGGCTTCTTCTCCAGTAGCTTAAGTTTTTTTGCAATATCGGAAGCTTTTATTTGACCCCATTCTTCTGACCCATACATTGGAATGTTTTCATGGTGTGGTAATTCTATTTTGGTTTGTTTTCCTGTTCCAATGGATTTTATAAGCAAGTTCCCTGCGACGCATACGGCAAGCTGTTGTAGGATAATTGGTCCATGGTTTTTAGCAAAACCTTTGGTAAATTTCCAAGATTCATTACAAAATCCAGACCATGTAGATCCTCTAAAAAGCCAAGGAATAAAGGATGGATATTGTTGAGAGATAATTACTTCTAAATCACTTGGCAATAAAAAGTTGCTTGTTTCATTTATTTTTTTTGTAAAAAGATAACGAATCGCTCCTTTTGTTATTGCAGTAGAAAATCCTTGCTTTTCAAGACAACCAACAATTTCTTGAGTATCATCTTGTGAATAATGTGGAAGTGTCGACTCAACAAACTCCTTATGCCGCGCCCGCGCATACGACTCTGCATCTCTTACAAAATCATTTATTTGACGTGCGGTACATGACCTTAAACGGTCTGCCAACTGTTTGAGCAAAATATCATCTAAACATTTTTTATCAACAGTCATTGTCGCATGTGTCAATCGATATTTGAGAACCGTATATCGGCGGTTAGCACTTAATTGCGGAACAGTTATCGTTTTAAAACGGGATCTTAAAACTTCAGGTAGCAAATCTACATCATTTGTGGTCGCAAGAATTGTAATTGCGGGTTTCTTTAAACAATCATCAAGCAATTGACACAATAGTTTGACAGGATCTTGTTCAGAAGCTTGACGCTGTTCATTTGGAATATGGTTATTTCGAATCAAATTATTTATTTCATCTAAAATAATCACATATCGTTTATTTTGTGCGATTATTGACATAAGCGAGTTGATAAGAGCAACTATATCAGATGCCTCATAGCTATTTTTCATGGCAGCAATTCGATCAAATCTGAATGGCTTGCAACTTTCTCTGGCTATTACTTTTGCTAATGTGGTCTTGCCTGTTCCCGGTTTTCCATTAAATATTGCTCGTACACTCACTGAACCGCTGATAATATCACTTAGTAAAGGATCAACCCCTTCCGGCAGATCTTTCATGACAGCATTTACCAAATCCTGTTCGGGAACATCGGTTTTACTTTGAAAGTATTTTTGAACATGAACAGTACTCGAAGCCGCACGCACCAAATCTGTATCTGGAGAAAACACCTGCCCTTCTTCTTGAGCATATGATTCGTATGATTCCATGCTTACTCGCTGCTGATTAAGAGATTGAATAAGTCTCTTTTTTGCGATAGCCAGCAAATTTGTATCTGAAGAATCACTTGGACCTTGGCCATTAGATATTTCCTGTTTAAGATGTTCTACATTAAAATATAGCAACTTATCGAGCATATTTAGTTCTTGATGCGTCAATATTATTTCGGTTATATTTGACTCCTGAACAGGACTTTTATTTTTTTCAGATAAACTTACCGCAGATGGCACTGGTGCTTTATTGGAACGCATCACGCCAGCAATAATATCCAAACATTCTTGTTGGTCTTCAGGTGTTAAATCCATTGAGAAAGAAATATTGGTAGTTTGTGACAAAATGAGAAGGACAAACAAAAAACCCCATTTCTTCATGATATGAACTCCATTTAAAAGTTGTTAATAATACAAGATCAAAATAATTCAAGCTCTATATCCATATTTATTTATAATACAAAATAGAATAATTGTCAAAAGGAATAGATTTATTTCTATTTGCATCGCACCAAGGTTTCTATATGAATAGAAAAACTTTATACAAGGGAAAAAAGAAAGAAGATGGCTTGAGTTTTGGCAAGATTAGATTTCTTTTGAGCACTAGGTCGAGTTCGCTAATAAAACAACTAAACTGCGTTTTATCAATCCGTTAGCTATTGCGTGAATCTTATTGGCGGGGCAACAGGATCAGGTTCTGAATGAACAAATTTACCGGTCTGTTATGGATCTTATGAACGCCTTAAATAATGGATGAGGCCTGAGAGGACTCGACAAAAATTCAGGATGAAACTGAACGCCAACCATGAATCTATGCCCCGTCAATTCCGAGATTTCAACCAAATTTTTCTCTGTATTGATACCAGAAAAGATCACCCCTGCATCTTCAAATAGCTGCTTGTACCTATTATTAAATTCATAGCGGTGCCTGTGACGTTCAACTATTTCCGAAGCTCCATAGGCTTGAAAGGCAACGGTATCAGCTTTGACTGCACATAGATATCCTCCGAGTCTCATACTGCTCCCTTTATAGGCAACCTGCTGCTGTTCTTCCAGCAATGAAATAACAGGACTCTCAGTCTCTTTATTAAACTCAGTACTGGATGCATTATCAAGACCCAGAACATTTCGTGCAAATTCTATCAGCATAACCTGCATTCCTAAGCACAGACCTAAATAAGGTATATTCTGCTCGCGCGCCCATTGAACTGCCTTAATCTTGCCCTCAACACCTCGGCTGTCAAAACCACCGGGAACAACAATGCCGTCAAGCTCCACAAGCTCGGCACATTCACTGGTGGTAATCTTTTCAGCTTCTATCGTTACTACATGAGGATCCCTACCACATGCCCAAGTGGCAGATTTTATAGCTTCAACAACACTTATATACGGATCATTGCTTCCTATATATTTGCCGACCAATCCAATAGTAAGTGGCGGCTTGTTCTTAGTTATCGATGATATTAATGACTTCCATGAGGATAAGTCAGCTTTTTCAGGAAATGAATACCCAAAATAACGTTTAATTCTGTCATAAAGCCCTTGATCACTGAGTTCCAAAAACAGCTGATAAATCGGGTTATAGGTGGGTGCCTGAAAAATATACTCAGTTTCAACACCACACATCTTTGAAACTTTTCGTATTACTGATACGTCAACCTTTTTTTCCGTTCTTAAAAATAAAGCATCCGGCATAATTCCGCACTTTCTCAGAGCAATTACACTATGCTGAGTAGGCTTTGTTTTGACCTCATTGGCCCATGCAAGATACGGAACATAACTCAAGTGAGCATGCATTACGCGATCAGATCCAAGATCAAGTTTGAGCTGTCTCATTGCCTCCAGAAAAACTTGACCTTCTATGTCTCCAACAGTTCCCCCGATTTCGATAAGGACAAAATCTGATTTTTTTTTGATGGCCAATGATAGGGCATGGCTTTTGATTGCATTAACAGCATGAGGAACAAGCTGTATGCATGCGCCCAAAAATGTTCCTTTTCGCTCCCCTTCTAATAATTCTTTAAAAATTTGTCCTGATGATAATGATGACTCTTTGGATAAATGCAGATCCAATATTCTCTCGTAATGACCAAGATCCAAATCAGTCTCAGCACCATCGTGCGTTACAAAAACCTCACCATGCTCAAGTGGAGACATGGTCCCCGGATCGACATTGAGATAAGGATCCATCTTCATTACTGAAATTGAAACACCAGCATGTTTGAGTAAGGTGCCAATAGATGATATTAAGATCCCTTTCCCGAGGGATGAACAAACTCCACCTGTGACAATAATAAAAGATGTTTTTTGTTGTTTGACCTGATCAAGTAGCAATTCAAATGACATATACTCCTCACGCTTTTGTTGTTTCCTTTTATAATAACAAATTTAAAAAAAAGTGCATTGGCAAAGCGACATAAATAGCTTAAAAATCTCACCGATCAATGCCTCCATTCAATATTCATTTATAAACATAGCCCCTCATCTATTCTTTTTGATATGGTAAGCAATATTATTTTTAAGCTATGAGGAAAAAGGATAATGGTAAGATCACAGACCAGATTGCTGTTTTGGTTATTGTTAGTTCTTCAACATTATGTAACAGCTACAGTACTTGATACATCGCATGTTTATGCAGTAATACTTGCAGGTGGAAGCGGTGAGCGCTTATGGCCATTGAGTAAACAGCATCGCCCAAAACAATTATTGACAATTGATAACCACAACACCCTTCTTGATCAGGCAATCGAAAGATTGTTACCAACCGTCTCGGCAGAACATATATGGATAAGTACAACCAATCGTTATGAAACAATCATTAACAACCGTTTTGGCAACCGCGTTGGCAAGGTCGTTAAAGAACCTTGTTCTCGCAATACAGGACCTGCAATATTGCTGACCTGTATGACAATTTATGAATATGATCCTCAGGCACTAATTATCTTTGTTCCTGTAGACGCATTTATTCCAGAAGATCATAACTATCGATTCACTAAATACCTAAAACAGGCACTTACTTTCTCTCAAAACCACGATTGCATAACACTGCTCGGGGTAAAACCAACATATCCAGCTACTGGGTATGGTTATATTGAATATGTAGAAGATACACTAGAAGCACCGCACAAAGTCATCAAATTTCACGAAAAACCTTCTCTGGATGTCTCCCGTGATTATATGGAAACCGGAAGAATGCTTTGGAATATCGGTATATTCAGTGCTAAAGCATCGGTGTTTATCGATGAATTTCAAAAAGAAGCCCCTGAAATATTTGATGGCGTTAGCTCATATCTCCATGACCAATAACCATATGAATCAATACGTGCTGATTCGATAGATTATGCTGTTATTGAAAGAAGCAAAAAAATCTATGTGCAGCCTGTTGATTATGACTGGAGCGACGTGGGCAACCTTGCGACATACCTTTCACTAAAGGAAAAATATCAGCCTTCACAGGCTCCTGTTATGATGATCAATTCAAAAAACAACCTCGTTGACGCACCCGAAGATATGCTTGTTGCATTACTGGGCATAGATGATATGTGCATCGTCAAAAAGGAAAATATCTTACTTATCACGAAACAAAAAAATGCAGAACAGGTGCATTTAATCGTAAATCAGCTGAAAGAGCATGATCAACAGATGTTTTTGTAGCCAAAACACATAAAACTATATTTGCATAATTAGTCCGTGCAAAAAATAACAGCTCTCCAACCTAGTCCAGCGGACATAATTACAAAATGACATTATGCAACCATTTGACGTAAAGAGCTACCTACGATATTATTAGTTTATAAACAATGGAGGTATCAGACCTTATTTGATGCATAAAGTGGAGTGTTTATTTTCATATATAACATGGAGGTGTCCTATGAAAAAGCTATTATCAGCAGTAGCACTCGTCAGTATGTTAGCAGTACCTGCAGCATCAACTGCACAAGAAGAATCTACTTCTTATGTTCAACGCATAGTTGAACAAGCAAGCTTGCGATGCAGAGGTAGCCGTTGTGGTCGTCGTGGCGGATGTGGCATTCGCCGTGGAGGCTGTCAAGGTGGAAGCTGTGGTGCTCGTCGCGGAGGTTGCCAAGGTGGACGATGCGCTCGATAAAACAAGCATCTTAAAAAAAGGGGTCTTATTAAGGACCCCTTTTTTAATGCTATCAACCAATGATGCATACCAGCAGTATCGTATTGTTAAAAACGAGGCAATTCCTCCAAAATATTTCTATTAATTCACCCCGCTTGACATGTGCCTGAAAAAAGATTAATTTATAATTCTCAACAATATACTATATGTAGTATTGGTATATAGAGAGTAGTTGAAATTGTTTTTTAATTATTAATCCTTATTCACATGGGGGGATTTCCATGAAAAAGGTATTGTCTCTTGTTTTACTCGCAAGTATTACTGCAGCAACCGGAGCTTACGCTGCTTGTGAGCGTTGTGAAGTAAAAAATGAAAACAGAAATTGGGTTGTACGTAATAGCCGTGCAGCAAAATGCTGGGTTGCACGAAAAGTGTTCCGAAGCAAAAAGCATCGTATTGATGTAGCAACAAAAAATGCCTGCGCACGATGCGGCAGAACACATCGATAATAACTTAGGGCGCTTGAAAGAGCGCCCTATTCACTTCTTAAATCTTCAACTTAATAGACCTCTTCTGAAAACTCCTCGGCTGCTTGCCAAGTAATTACATTCCGTTCGTCCTGAGGGAAGCCCGAAAGGGCGTACTTGAAGGATTCGAATGGAAAAATATTATTTTATCAATTTCCAGTTCCTCACCGCCCTTCTCTGCACCGAAAAGCTTCAGCTTGAATATCAATTGGTTAAATATATAGTAATCATAAACACCGACTATACAGACCGTTCGAATCCTTCAAGTACGCCCTGCGGGCTTCCTTCAGGACGAACGGGTTTCATAATTTCATCTTCTATGAATATTTTTTCTACAAAGTATTATCATAGAGTCTATCTTTCAAGAATCTCAATATAGTTTCAGAAGAGGTCTATTAAAAAACAAAAACTTAGATCGTATATGATATACGAGTTACACCTTTTTTTGATTTGATTTTACGAATAGTTATTGGGCCAATTCCTTGAGAACTGCGCACATGCGTGCCTCCGCATCCACATGATTCAAATCCTTCGAACTTAACAATACGGGCAGCTTTGCCTTCAGGAGCATATATGCCACGATCTCGAGCATGCTCTGACGATAGGTCCAAACAGTTTACGGAAATATCTTTATCTACTAATTCATTAATTTTTGTTTGAAGAGCATTTAACAGTTCTTCAGTAGTATCAATCGTCCCTTCATATTCTACGTAAGCACCTTCAGGAATATGATAACCTTTAGTTGGCTTTAACGGTAAAACTAGCTGAGTAACCGCACAATCGATCAGATGGCCCGCTGAATGAGATCGAGCATTGCCGGTACGTCGTTGAGCATCTATCTGCACAGTAACATGGTCACCTATGTTAAATATACCGCGAGAATAGAATCCAATATGCATGATGGAACCATCAGCATCAAGACGGACATCAACAACCTTAAATTCACCACCCATTTCAGAACCTATAGCGCCATGATCAGCAGGCTATTTTCCTCCGAGAGGGCAACAGGAGGTTTGATCAAGCAAAACGACCGTTCTGCCATCATCCAACATAGAAATACCGATAATAACGGTAGACAGAGAAAGACAAGTTTCATGAATAGAGTATAGTAGGCACTCTACAATTCTCATTTCACAAAACTAGAAGAATGGTTGTGATTACTTAGCGGTTGCCGCACGTTCTGCGTGTGCAACTGCCTTAGCCATGTGGCTAATTTTACGTGCTGCAGTATTGCGGTGTAAAACACCTTTTCCACGTGCACGAGCAATTTTAGCTTCCGCATCACGAAGTAATTTCTTTGTATCTTCTATTGCTGCATTACGTTTAAGAGCATCTAATACTTTTTTAATTGCAGTTTTTACGCCTGTCTTACGCGAAAGATTAATGAGACGGCGTTTTTCATTCTGTTTTACACGTTTTTTTGCAGATTTAATATTTGCCATAGTAGTTTATCACCCCAAGACTAAACAATTTTTTTTACTTTTCCAGCCTTCATGCATTTCGTACATACTTTGCCACGATGAACCTTTTGATGAGGATCATTGACAATTACAAAACGCATGGTATGCACATTCGGATACAACCAGCGCTTTAAACGATTGCGAGCATGGCTCACTAAGCAACCAACCTGTGGACTTTTTCCACATATTGCACAAATTCGAGACATTTTTTAAAATCCTTTCGATTCCTATCGGCCAAAATATGTAAAAGCCTGAAAGCTTAATACTATAATTGTAGCAAAAAATGGGTTTTTTTCAACTTTTGGCGGGATCTACTATAAGATCTCTTAACTGAGTATAAAGATCAGGCCCCGCCGCTAAAAACGTTTTATAATGAGAATCAACCTGATTCCCCTCATAATCGGTCACTTTGCCGCCTGCTTCAGCAATAAGAAGCATTCCTGCTGCTACGTCCCACCATCCTAAATCTTCAAAAAAGACTGCGTCCAATCGCCCACAAGCAACATAGGCCTGATCAAGTGCAGCAGCCCCAAAATGACGAAATGCGTATGTCTTAGGGGTAATTCTCTGAGTCAACCTGAGCAAATTGTCAAACTGCTCGTCCTTTTTATAGGGAAATCCAATAACAGGCACTGATTGATCCAAGCTATTAACCCTGCTTACGCATATCTGTTTACCATTCAAATAGGCCCCGTTGCCCTGTTGAGCATAAAAATATTCATCGGTAATCGGCTGATAAATAGCCCCAAAAAGCGGCTCATCTTTCCAGGTCAAGGCTATCGATACACAAAAATAGGGTATACCTTGTACAAAATTGGTCGTTCCATCTAGGGGATCAATCACCCAGCAATAATCAAGACACCCTTCATTATTCCCCATCTCCTCTCCGATAAAAGAGGCCCCGGGGAGAAGCTTCCCTAGCTCTTCAGTCAAATACTGCTCACTCGATAGATCAGCTTCTGTTACAAAGCCTCCGGTCTCTTTTTCCTCAAATTGAGTGATACGCCGAAAATAAGAAAGAACAATCTGGCCTGATTTTTTGATAATAGGCTCTATTGATGTAGCCAATGAGAGTTTTTTCCAATCCATCCTCTCTCCTTATACTTATTGAATAAACCGGTAATCCTCTCGAGGCGCTATATCCAACAATTCATATACCTCAGCAGCATATAGTGTCTCTTTATCAAGAAGTTTCTGTGCAAGAAGGTCAAGCTTATCTCGATTATTCGTCAAGAGCGTTACCGCCTTTTCATATGCTGTCCCGATGATTTTCTGAATTTCTTTGTCAATGTTTTCGGCCATCTTTTCAGAGTAAGCAAAATCACCATGCTGTTTGTTATAAACGACCGGCCCTAAATCAGACATTCCGTATGAACAAACCATATTTCGTGCAATTTCGGTAGCCCGTACTAAATCGCTGCATGCCCCGGTTGTTACGTTATTAAACACTAACTCTTCTGCAGCACGTCCTCCAAGCAAACTGACAATATTGGCAACCATTTCTTGCTGAGTTGTAGTATATTTTTCACGCTCTGGAAATGAATGTGTTACCCCAAGGGCTCTTCCGCGAGGAATAATGGTTACCTTGTGCAAAGGATCAGAATCATCTGGTTGCAACAACGTCAACAATGCATGCCCCGATTCATGATAGGAAGTTACCTCAAGATCCTCCTTGGTCTGCACCATCGTCTTGACCTCTTTTCCTAAAATAATCTTGTCTCGAGCCTCCTCAAGATCTTGTACTTCTACCGTATTTTTAGTGGTTTTAGATGCGATAATAGCAGCCTCATTGATTAAGTTAGCCAAATCAGCACCGGAAAAGCCTGGTGTTCCACGAGCAATTTTGGAAAGATCTATTTCAGGATGCAATGAAACACCTCGTGCGTGAACCTTTAAAATTTGCTCACGACTCTTAAGATCAGGATAAGGAACATATACACGACGATCAAAACGTCCTGGACGCATTAATGCATTATCCAGCACGTCCGGCCTATTGGTAGCTGCTAGCACAATAACAGAGCCACCTTGTGTCTGAAAGCCATCCATTTCAGCAAGCAACTGGTTTAATGTCTGTTCACGCTCGTCATTACCTCCACCAAGACCAGTGCCACGTTGACGACCTACCGCATCAAGTTCATCAATAAAGATAATACTTGGGGCAAATTTTCGTGCTTGGGCAAAAAGATCACGTACACGAGCCGCACCTACACCAACAAAGACCTCTATAAAATCGGAGCCACTTACGCTAAAAAATGGGCAGTTTGCTTCACCAGCTACAGCCTTGGCAAGCATAGTTTTACCATTACCAGGTTCACCAATAAGCAATACTCCTCGGGTAATTTTTGCGCCTAATCGACGATATTTAGCCGGATTCCTCAGAAAATCAATGAAATCCTGCAACTCTTCTTTTGCCTCTGCTACACCTGCAACCGAATTAAAATTTTCTTTAATGGTCGACGGCATAAACATCTTTGCCCTACTTTTTCCCAAGGTAAAAATATTGCTGCCACCACCGGATGAGCTGCGCGATTGACGTAAAATAAAGAACAGCACAACAATAATGCCAATAATTAAACCAAAAAGCAGGATGTACCAAAAACTGAACTGATTTGAAACATTTTCTATAGCAACATCAACATTATGATCTTTTAAGGTGTCCCAATGCTTTGACGTATACGGAACAACCGTTTCGAACCGTGATCCATCCTTATAGACACCTTGAACATCTTGTCCCGCAACCGTAACTTTGCGAATATTGCCTTGTTCAACATCATTTAAAAAGCCTGAGTAAGAAACATTTTTTACCTGACGCGTATAATCCATAAGTCTAGTCATCAAGGCCAAGGCGCCAACAAAGATAAGAACCATAAAAAAGAGATTTTTTGGTCCCTTGGGAAATTGCACTTTATTTTTTTTTGAAAATTTCATAAATCACCTACTAATGACACAACTATCTTAAATCTTAATTGAAACCATGTTTTTATTACAACTCGCCCCTACAAAAAACCGTTAAAAGCGTTATTTTCTAATAGAATAGCACTAATTAATGCTCTGTACAAGGGAATAATAGGCAGATGTAACCTCTAACATCCATAATCATTCTGCTTTTAGTTTACCACTAAAATACCAGAACGTCACCTCTTTTAAGATCGGTTCTTAGCCACACTCATGCAAAGAGGGTTCGGAAAACTTCGAGGAGTTGTTTAACAGAATATATCGAGCTTTAGAAAGACTCCAATTCCCGTGTGCCGCTAATTTCAAAAAGCTCTGCTTGTTGAAGATTAACAACATTGCCACAGCCACCAGGGCAAATGCCTGTTCCGTCAGGAAGGCATCGTGAAGCACACTCCAAATGAAACTGATGTCCACATGCTAATGCACATACCACGTGAGCTGGTCCAATCTCATCGAAACAAAATGGACACTCAAAACCATGAAAATCATGATCGGCCACCAGGGTTAGCATACGATCTGCATTCCCAGGCAAAATACTGATTCCTTTTAACCCTGCAAGCTTCTCTGAAGACAAGATACTTGTGGTTATGCGGGCACCTTCCGCACCTGTTTCTGTTGGAGAAAAAATGGCAATTCTGAATGAACCGAATTTAGGGCGTAAAATGGTAATATCTCTGGAAGCAGGAAGTACCCCTTCCCATAAAACAGGAGCAGCACGACGATTCCCCGTAGTAATATCACGCATTCTTACGTAAAGATCATGAGGAGCATGATTGCCAACAACCATGATGCGCGTTCCATCTTCACGTTGCCCTGAAGCAACATATTCACTATCCATGCCGCATGCGCAGATACCTACAAAGGCAAACATTATACTAAACATTTTTTTTGAATTCATAAATCTATCCCTAATTAAAAGCTTTTAACTGATATAGCCAAGCATATAAAATTCAATTAGTTAATCAAGCGCTGGAAGATTTAACTCAAATTTACTGGAAGCAATGCCGTCTTTGATTTTTATAGATTGGCTGGGTAGGCACTGACCTCGGTTATGGTAGCTTTGACATAGGGATATTCCTGATACTGCGGGGACCAACTCGGATAGCTACACTGCTCTGAAAACCTGGAAATCAGATGTCGATTATGGGTAACTACATGCTCAACGGCCAAACGACTCGATGGGCCAGCTGTTAAGCAAAAAAGCAGATAGTTTCCACAGGGGGACCATACGCATTCCTCTTTATGAAAGTTCTCATCAGTCGTAAATTGTACATGTTTTTGCGTATTAAGATCATAAATAAATATCTGCATCACCCCATCAACACGTTTTATATATGCAAGCTTCTTATTTTTTTCGCAATAACTTGGTGAAAAACAGGGACCAGAATCTGTTAACTGCTCCATAGATCCATGAATACAATCATAACAATAAATCAGTGGCATACCTTTTTTGTAGTCTGAACAGAAATAGATTCGGTTTCCATCTTCAGAAACGGATGGCGAAATATTGTTACCGTTATTATGGGTCAACTGTTCAAGAGCTCCTTGTTCATATGCATAAAGATGACATTTTCCATCCCCATGAGACATACAATAGACAACCTTTTTCCCATTTTTTGAAAAGGTAGGAAGCATATTAAGACCGTCGAAATTTGATGCGATCTTTCGTCGTCCCATCATATCTACTACACGTAATGAAATATTTGCTTGAGATGATTCAGAGTAAAAGAGTAAAGGATTGTGAGCATCACTATTCCACCGAGGGGCTACATTAATCGTTGGTGTAGTCACAAGAGGCTCTTGATGGCTCCCATCAAAATCGGCAATATATACATGCAGTTGATTATGCTTATGAGATGATTTAACCTCTTTGGAAAAAGCAATTCTTGTAGAGAAACTGCTTTCTTGTCCCATGATCTCAGGCCAAATCATATCAGCAATATTATGTGCCCATCCGCGAACACTCGAACCTCGTTTTGTATATTTTTTTCCCTTGAGCATTTTAACTTTGCTTGTGTCATATAACCGCCATTCAAAAGCGTCAGGCTCTCCACTTGGATTAAGAAAAACAGCAAGAAGTTTTCCCTGTTTTTGCCATTCTTTAAACAGTTTTTTTGAGGGTCGCGTTTTACACTGTTCAACTGATACATTAAACTGACCACTGAATGAAAAATCTCGCTTCATAATATGCGCACACTGACGAAGTACGGAATCATTTCCCATCAAGACTAAAACGAGGTTCATTTTTGAAAAATTTCGAGCTGCTACATTGATACTACATGATAGATCTGTTACATAAAGAGCAGCTATCAGGCTTATGCCTATTATCACTTTGTTTTTCATAAACATCCTCGCAATTATAGTTGATTAAAACTGATGGTAAATTCTCTACCCCATGCCCATCGTGGCAACGAAAGTGATGATGCAGCTGAACGAGCAGAAAGATCATATATCAACACACCCGATGATTTTTCAATTTTTGAATCTTCTACAGAGCCATCATTGCCCACCTGTATGATGATTTCGCACATCAAGTCTTCCGGCAAGCCTATCGGTGGCGTCCACTTTTGTGAAATTTCGTTCTGGACATACTGTTGAATTTGGGGCGTATCATAATCCTCAACAGCTCTCGGTTGAGCTGCAGGCATAGTTTGCCCAGATCCGACTTGATTCTGATTAAGCTGCTGTTCATTGACTTGTTGTTGTTGAGGTTCTTGAGCTTTTTTCTGTTCTGCCGATTTCTTTTCGGCCGGAGCAGGTTTTTTTTGCTGCTGCTTCGGCTGTTCTTTTTGGGTAACTTTTTTTGGGGCTTGCTCTTGTGGCTTTGCTTTTTGCCCCGTATCTTTAACCTGAGGCTTAGGAGCAGGCTTTTTGGGTGGAGCAACCACTTTTTTGGGGCTCTCTTTTCTGATTGTAGTTGAAGGAGTCTTAGTTATTTTTTGAGGAGATGCAGGTTTTGAAGCACCTGTTTGTACAGCTGAGTGCATTGATGTTGATGCAGGTCGAACAACAGATGTAGGTAATAACGATACACTCATCGGAGTAACCACAAGCTTTGTTGAATAACGGTAACCATTGTAAAAAATGAAAAGATACACCATTACAAGCCCATGGAATAATAATGAAACAAGCAACAATTGACTCATAAATAGATGTTTGCGGCGCACAAACAAAAAACCTGCTAGCTTATGCTTTGCGCGTTGAAAGCGCCACATGAGATATCCCCCCGACGACCTTCATCTGATCAACCAATTCAGTTACCAATCCATAACGAACGGTACGATCGGCCTTCAGATATACAACTTTGTCTTTCTGATCACCTATTACCTGCTGAATTTCTGCAATCAGCTCTTTATTAGTAGGTAAGCATTTGTTATTAAGATAAAGTTTCTCATCTTCATCAATAAAAACAATTATTTCTTGCTTAACGCCGGCATCCTCTTTTGCCTGCCCTCGCGGCAAATTGACCTTAATAGCATTGTGAATCATCGGCGTTGTTACCATGAATATAATAAGCAAGGTCAATGCAGTATCAATAAGGGGAGTCAATGTTATTTCAGGAATAGTACTTGCGAGCTTTCGACGTCGACGTGGTATATAGCGATACATAGCACTCTCCCTTATTCAGTTACACAGAGTTGTTGCACCACAAAAGAGACACGATCAGCAAGGCGCATAAACGATTGTTCAAGGTTGCGTATTTGGGAAGAGATATAGCTGTACATAACAAGAACCGGAATTGCCACCATTAAACCTGCTAATGTGGTAATCAATGCCTCTGCAATACCGGGAGCCACAACGGTAATATCTGCAGTCTGAAGTTCGCTGATACGTACAAATGAATGAACAAGTCCCCATACCGTGCCAAACAATCCTAATAATGGTGAAGCTGCCGCTGTTGTTGAAAGAACGGATAAATATGATTCTTCCTGTATAACCATTTCATCAACCGTCTGGACTATATGATTTTGCATAAACTCACATTCTCGATCATTCAATTGACGCTTTCCCGGCTCAACTTCAAGCAGAGATTTTAAAAACATTAAATTTTTCGACAGATAATAACCTGGCAGTGTTTTAACGTATGATGTGGTCACGGCAAGCAGACGATCCATATTATTGACTTGTTTCATATCATCAAGCGCATCTTTCATCTGTTTTTTCTTGACGCGCAATAAGATCAGTTTATAAAAAAAGATCGCCCAACATACGATTGACATGATAACCAAAATAAGCAACACGATTTTTGTAACAATATCACTTTGCAAAATAAGCTGCCACAAGGAGTTCCCAAAGACCATCTTGACCATCCTTCACCTTTGTTTTTGATTCAGAATAATGTAAATACCCATACTATACCATAAATCAAAAGTCACGCCTATTGTTTGGCTAACACACGACGCTTCAACTCATCTTTATCGTTAACACCCTCTTCGATCTGCACTTCATATGCTTGCTTTAATAATGCACCCATTTCAGGGCCTGGTTCTACTACATCAATAAGATCACGCCCTTGCAATACCGGCGGCTCTGTTTTTTGCAAAACATCTGCCTCTTGAGCTTTTGCAAGAAATTCCCCAATTCGCTCGTCTTGAATCTCCAACGGTTCATGCCCACCGCCACTTCTGCCTTGCTGATCTGCCAGACAAAGTTTAGCAAGCATTTCAAGGGTTACCTGCGGTGCCAGTTTATTGGCAAGACGTTTATAAGCAGAACGTTTAGCTGCATCCTCAATAAATTGCACAGGGGCCATATGATATCGAACCATCTTAACAACTGCTGCTATTACCTCCTTATTGCGAGTAATCCGTTTCAACAACTGTTTAGCCGGATCCATTCCCGCTTTGCTGTGACCATAACTTCTCCATTCTCCCTTGACCTTCTTTGTTGTGGTAGCTTTACCAAGATCATGGCATAGCGCAGCCAAAAGAACTATCCACTTTTCTTCCTCAAAATTATAATCCAATCGAGCGGCAGCATCGAGTGTTTGCATTGTATGCTCAAAAGCATCTGCTTCGGGATGAAATCTGCTACGTTGAGGTATATCAACAAGAGCTTCCAATTCAGGGAACAATTCTTTGAGTCTTCCTATAGATTTAATCCACCTTAATCCTAACGAAGGAGATTTCGATTTGAGAAGCATTTTGACAAACTCTTCTTCGATCCTTTCAACCGAAACGGTGCTTATATCCATCTTTTTGCATACGGCATTGAGCTCATCATCAGGCAACATCTCAAAACGGCTTATAAACTGCATAACGCGATAAAACCGAAGCGGATCTTCTACAAAAAATTGGGCATCCGGGGTACGCAGAATCTTATGCTCGATATCGGCAACCCCACCAAATGGATCAATCAGGTGAAAACCGGACAAATCAATCGCCATAGCATTCATCGTCAAATCCCGACGACGCAGTGCATTCTCTATGGTCATGCTCGGGTCAATCGCAACATCAGGTTTTCTGCCAGGCTTATCGGTTCGGGGCATCGACCAATCAACATCAAGCCCATGAATTCGAAAAACACCAAATGTTTTTCCAACCAAGCTCACCGGTCCATAACGGGCAAGAACATGTTCAATCTTATCGGCATCAAGCCCATGAATTTCTATATCAAGATCTTTCACGTTAAGGCCCAAAACGAGATCGCGGACAGCGCCGCCAACCAGATAACAGCGGCCACCAAGATTTACAATATCATTGACAACGTCCCGCACAATTGGGTATGTATCAAGAAGTACATTGAGGGCTCTTTGAATATCGTTGTTAATTGGTGTAGACTTCATATCAAATCTCAAAGGTTTAACCTTAATCACACTTAAAAAAGGATGATGCCATGAAACAAAACCTTTCAATCATCACCTTGCTGGCGCTACTCTCTGTTTCATATGCACATGCATTTTCATTTAAATCGCTATACTCATACTTTTCAGCTGAAAAACATGCTGCCGTAGAGCAACAAGAAATTCCTCTATCCGGACAAGCAAATCTTATCATAGAAAATATTAGAGGACCTATTCATATACAAACCTGGCAACAACAAAAAATTTTGCTCAAAGCAACTAAACGAGCAAGCAAACAAGAAATGCTTCCACAGATGTCAATCGATCTTAAGTCTAACAATAATGCAATCATTATTAAAACAGTTTATGACCAAGATCCGATAAAAGGATCTATTGAATATGATCTTTTAGTCCCTGATACGATCAATGCAACAGTAAAAGCACAGTCAAGTCCTATAAAGGTGGAACATATTGCAGGAATGGTCACTATACAAAATGAAGAAGGCGATATTGAACTTAATGCTATTCAAGGCCCCATTACAGTTGAAGTGATGAATAAAGGCTCTATTGTCATTGACCAACCAGGTAATACTATTAAAGCAATCACTCATTACGGAACAATAGACATTCATGATGCTAAAAAAAGCATCTTTGCATCAACTGATAATGGAAAGATAAAGACTTCCTGTAAAACTGTGCCGCATGGAAGCGTAATAAAGCTGGACGCATCAAAGCCGATTACCTTACAACTTCCATCAGGAATTGATGCAGACTTGCAAGCTGAAAGCGACCAAGGCAGTATTTTATGTGAACATTATGTCACCATCAAACCGTTTATCACTCAACTCAACGCACAGGCATGGAATCAATTTAAACGGACAATAAATGGAAGCCTAGGTAATGGCGGAGCACAGATTTGCCTCCATTCCGTTGCAGGAACTATTAAGATAACTCAAGAAACCACGTAAGAATTGCTATAGTCTTATCGTCTCAAGGCATTCTGCATTTTGATTGAAGCAAGTTCTGATTGAATTTCTCGCAAACGTTTTTCCAGCATATATGCTTGCCATTTTGTTTCGAACGCGGCGTCAGACCTGATAAGATCAACACCTTGTTCAATAAGTGGTAACATCGTATCAATAGAACTGAGCAGCTCATTGATTTCTGCTTCTAACTGAGGGTAATCAACGCTGTTTTTAAGTAAGTTCTCAAGAGCTTCCTTGGCAGAAATGAGTTCAGGTCGCTTTAATTGAAGATGTTCAAATGCAGCTATAGTTGGAAACGAGCTGTTTTTGTAATGAAACTGAATTTTTTTTGCAAATTCTTCAATAGTTTGGCTAGTATCTATAGAGTGCAATAAGCTTTGATCAACTGATTTTACCTTCTTTGCAGCTCGTGACAATTTGCCTTCAGGTGTAAAACAATAGTAAGAAATGCTACCACCAAGTAATGCTGAGGCAGCCGTTGCCAGAGAACATATAACGGTGCGACTCAAATCCCACTCACCCCTAATGCCTATCCACCCATTATCATATATAGTACAATCAAGCCCAACGCGGACCAATCGTGTCAGTAATACTGCAAGGCCTCCACCTATTGCACCACTGGCAATAGTTCCTGCAGCTACCTTTAACTTTGAAGAATCACTCATAGTAGCAGCAGGTGATATCTGATAGCTCGCTAAGAGTAATGAAAAAATCAATAAAGATACTTTTTTGTGTTGCATGGCAAACCTCTCCACAACATAATAATAAGGTTATATAACAAACGTCTTACTCAACATTGTACTGTTCACTATAATCAAAAGCGGGTAAAAATCAAAAGGTATTTATCATACTAATCATATCCGACACGGGAACAGCTGGAGCTGGCAAAATTATTTCTATTAAAGAATGGGGGTTGGGAGTGTTAGGTACCGGCTTTAAGATTTGCAAAAAGTGGTGGAGCTGACCGGATTCGAACCGGTGGCCTCATGAATGCGACCCATGCGCTCTACCAACTGAGCTACAGCC
>Ga0180437_10004392_pt1 | contig 20087 bp, 19 predicted proteins | sample SS_ome_4_FD_132410 | JGI IMG/M metagenome (GOLD analysis project Ga0180437, IMG submission 132410) | Hypersaline lake sediment archaeal communities from the Salton Sea, California, USA - SS_3_D_1 metaG | ecosystem: Environmental > Aquatic > Non-marine Saline and Alkaline > Hypersaline >... | reverse complement strand
CCGGACATCGGCCAGGACCAATCCCAGCAGAACGACTGGCTGGGTCAATGAAGCAGTGTGTATACGAATCAATCGAAGCCAAGGTGATGTCATCGGATGACCAACGCAATCGTAAATAATACATAATGAAATGCCAAACCGATGTAGAAAAACATCCATTCTGGCGTATTCTCGACAGCTCGATGCTTTTCAGGATTGCCGTGAATACCATGGATCACAAACACACTCACAGGAAAAAGAACCAGTGCAATAACAAAAGAGACAGGAAGGATACGGGTGATTAGTGCCATGAGTAGTGTACCGAAGGCCAAACCGTTCATCCAATGCATGAACCTCTTGGCGTGGTCGATGCCGTATACCACGGGAATCGTGAGGATGCCAAATTGCCTGTCTCCGGGAATATCAGGAAAGTCTTTGGTTATCTGAAAGCCCGTTACCCAAAAAAACAACACCAGACTGAGGACAATCGGTAGAATCTCGAATGGTGAGTATAGAAGAGACCAGGAAGCCAGTATTGGCAATAAACCACGGGACAACCCGAGCCACAACGCGTTCACGATTTTGCGCTTCTTGATCCTCAGGGGTTCGACGGAGTAGAAGATGGCAAAAAAAAGCAAAAGGGTAATACCGATACCGAAAGAAAGATCAATGATGAAGGCACTGGCCAAGGCTACGATACCGGCGGTATAGCCCAGTTGCCGGGCCCTCGATTTTGTAACTTTGTTCTGAGGTATGGGCCGGTGAGATTTTCCGTTTAGGATATCCAGTTCCACTGGGTCTTCGGCCTGGTTGATAATCTGACCGCACATTTGGCTCAGGGCCATGGCCATGGCTGCTGCCAGGACAACGCCCCAGTGGTGATAAAGACGATGAATCTCCCCATGGACGATCATCGACATAACAATGCTGCATAATGTGGCCACAAAAGGCGCCAACAATGTGAAAGGGCGAACCAGTGTGATATACGATTTAAGTTTGACGGCATGCATGCAAGCTTTTCCTGTCCTGGGATTTAGCTGTTAGGGTCTCTGAGTGATGACACCAGAATTAAAAAGAAGCAACAAATCTCGTTCGCGGCGCATAAGTAGCTTCATAGAACGTTTATATAATGTAATCATTTTAAATTATCTTGCAAGCCTAAAATGACACATCGATACAATGGCTGATGGGTTGCCTCGGTTCTAAAAAAAAGGATTCTTTGTTGTAATCAAACGCTACTGATGGAGGCATGGGAGGTATGTGGCACGATTTGTGTGAGGATTTGGACATCGTGGTAGTCGATATCAAGGTTTTCTAATCGCTTTATTTTTATGGCGTTGCATGAAGGATACTTTGTGGAAACCAGAAACGATTCATCGTTTAAACAGGCCATGATATGTTGCATTGATTCAGGAGGATTTATGCCGCTCATCCTCAAACGTTCCATGCACCAGCACCTCCCCATCTCTCACCATCGGACGTCCCGTAGCGAAGACTGTATCGACATCCAGGTTCTCATTCAACAGGACCAGATCGGCATCCTTGCCCACAGCAATGGTTCCCTTTTGTCGTAATTTCAGTATTCTGGCCGGATTCGTCGTGATGACCTTGAGGGCAATCTCCATGGGCACGTTCTGACGGAGAATGGCATCTCTGACACCGTCGAACAGCGATGTGACTTTTCCCACACCCAGCCGGATAAATTCCCCTTTCTCGTTGAAAACCGGGAGGCTCCCCTGGCCATCCGACGAGAACGTCATGTTTTCCACGGGAACGCCGTGATCCATGGCATCCTTGAGAATCGCACCTGGAGAGATTCCCTTATTGTCAGGGAAATCCCTGGTGATGCTGGTGGTGATGTCGATAAAACCGCCCCTTTTGGCATAGTCGATGGCCGATGCCCATAGGTCTGGATTCCTGGACACATGGGTTGGCACGAACTGGCTGATGGGAATCTCGGTGTTCTCAGCGATCTCCTCCAGAAAGCTGAGTTTTCGCGTTCCGTCCCCCATGTGTATGTTCACGATGCCCGCTTTTCCGGAGAGGATGCCACCCACACGAGCTGCTGCTGCGACCTTGGCGATATCCTCCACCGTCGGCTGTGAAGAACGATGATCCGACAGGGCGATCTCACCGACACCGATGATCTTATCGATCAGAACGATATCGTCCTGAATCGATCCTGTGAGCGTTCGGACGGGTACCTGGTAAGAACCGGTATAAATAAAACACGTGATGCCTTCCTCCTCCAACCCCCTGGCCTTGGCAATCAGGTTGGTCATCGTCCGTGTGGTGCCGTCCGTCCCCAGACACCCGATTACCGTCGTAACGCCACCCCGCGTGATATCGCTCAGCATGATCTCAGGTGTCCGCGTCTTATAACTGCCTTCCCCGCCCCCTCCGAGGATGTGTACGTGGGAATCGATGAATCCGGGCACGAGAAGTTTCCCCTGGGCATCGATGATCTCTGGATCGAGGGCACTGCCCAGGTCGATACTATCCTGTATGGCGATGATTTTTCCAGATGCGATAAATACATCCTTTTTACCCACAGGTTCCGGTGTAAAAACGTCGGCATGTTTTATGAGTGTACACAGATTCGATCCATCTGACATTCTGATATCCTCCCCAATAGCAAGCAGCCGTACTCACTCGTCTTATGCCATCGGCCCCAGACTCCGAGTTCCGGCAGTGCTTTGTTTATCGGCTGCATTGCTCACGGTTTTTTTGTTTAACGAATCGCCCGATCCGGACGGAAGATTCCTTAACTTTCTCTTGCCTTTCTCTGCAATATTTTGTCCCGACGCGTGTGATGTTCTCTTCCGTAAACGATTGATTAATTAATGACGTATTACTGTCGGACGATGTTTCTCGTTTCACAGTGAGTAGATGTTTTTACCCAAGGCCCCGGGCCAAAAAGCTCAGCTACCCACCTGTGTCTCATCCTCCCGAATCTTCGGGGTCATGGTCAAACCGGTAAAACCAAAAATGATGAGAATAATGACCGAGATGTAATTCATGAATGCCCACGGCAAGTATTCAAACGGTGAAACACCTATCGTGCCCGTCACATACACGCCTGCCATACTCCAGGGCACCAGGGGCACGACGATGGCGCCGCATTCCTCGATGATCCGGGACAAATTCTTGGCGGCCAGATTTTTTTTCTTGTACATCGGTGCCAGCAGTTCGGCCGGCACGATCATCGACAGGTAGGAGCTTCCCGTCACCAGCGCAGCGAGTATGGACGTACCCACTGTCGTCAAGACGATGCTCCATACTTTTGCGGTGAATGCTTTTATCTGTTCAAAGATCACGGCCAGGAGTCCCGTCCTCTGCATGATGCCGCCAAAACTGAAGGCCGTAAAGGCCACCAGCTGCACACGCATCATACTCATCATGCCGCCACGGGAGATGAGGTTATCCACCACTTCCACACCTGTTTTCGACTCATATCCGGTATTCATGGCTTTGGCCACGTCAGGAATCGATGTCCCCTGAAAAACGAGGGCCAGGATACAGGCCACTAGTGCGGAAATGAGCATGCCCGGCAGAACGGGTTTTTTCGCAAAGGCAAAATAGAACACGATAACCATGGGCAGAAGGAGGAATACGTTAAACTGGAAGTTATCCCTGAGGGTGACCACGATGATATCCATCGTTTCCGATTCGACGGTATTAACGCCGTACCTAAGTCCGACCAAAAAGTAGATCAAAAGGCCTATGAGCCATGCAGGAACCGCCGACCAGATCATGTGCTTGATATGATCGAAAAGATTGGAACCTGCCACGGCCGGAGCCAGGTTGGTCACATCGGAGAACGGAGACATCTTGTCACCAAAATAGGCGCCGGCCACGATAGCTCCCGCCGCCGGACCCAGGGGAATCTCCAAAGCCAGGGCAATGCCGATGAATGCCACGCCCAGGGTTCCGATGGTTCCCCATGAGGTTCCCGTGGCAATGGACGTCAGGCTGCAGACAAAGCACGCCGTGACCAGGAAAAATTTCGGAGATATGAGCTTGAGCCCGTAATAAATGATCATCGGAATCGTGCCAGCCGCGATCCACGAGCCGATTAAAACACCGACGCAGATCATGATCAGCATCGCCGGCAATGCTTTGGTGATGCTGTCGACGATGCCCTTTTGCATGTCCTCCCATTTAAAGCGCAGTATGAGACCCAAGCATCCGGTGACAAAAGCGGCCGCGATCAGGAGCACCTGGGGCTCGATTTTATACATCCCATACCCGACGATAAGGAGCGCCATCATAACCACGATAGGAATGATGGCCACGAGTATGCCGTGTTTTCGAGTGGACGTCTCTCCGGTTTCATTCATACCTTTCATGATCTCCCCTTTCGTACGTTAGCCGATTCCGGATGGATCCCAGCGGATGTGGTTCGTATCGTCACGTCGAGCCCATTCATAAAATGGATTGGAACGGACGCCTGATATACAGACTCCGTAGTTCATTAATTAACATTAATTTTATGACTATGTCAAGTCGAATTTAATCGAGCGAGGGACTCTCTCATCTCTCCGCAACCTCTCGGGAGATTCGAGAATGTGGGCATTTATTCCAAATTAAAAAGCCGATCTATGTGACTGAAAAAAGGAAGGTGTGTCCTGTATAAAAAACGATCCGATCTAACCCTTTTTTATCGGATCGATATCGTCCGCTGTTTGAAGGGATGGCACTCATGAGATTATTCCCTGCATGCGCCCGTATTCCAATAAAAAAAGCAACAGGAGTGCCGTTCTCTGAGACAGACAGGGGTTCAGGTTGCTCTCATCTTATTCTTAAAATTGGATAATGGGATGTATTTTACTTGTTATTGGTATCTGGGTGTGTCCCTCGTTTCCTCGAAATAAGCTTCCACCCCGATTTCCTTCATCCGATTGTTCATTCGAATCCATCGTTGTTCTAAGTCGTAATCGAAATGGGTTTTATCACAGGGAAATTCATCGCATTGAAAGCAGAATTCCACGCCTTTCTTCTGATAGCAATCGATAACGCCGCAATTCGGGTATTTACACATGCCCTTTCTACATCCGTCGCAGTCTCCACACGTCAGATGAGCCAGCAAGTCTTTAAATGATGCATAATGTGCAAACACGGGATCCACCAGCGTGGAGAATCTCTCTGCGTAACGATCAAACTGCCCCAACGATTCTTTGAGTCTCGTGGCATGAACTCTTATATCACCCTGAGTATAAGCAAAACATTTTTTACAGTTCAACCCGCACGGTGCGAGTATTCGCAGGATTCTTTCGTATCCCATATCACCTCCTTAGTGGGAACGGACTCCGAGTTCGCATACCTCACCGTTCAAGACAGTGATCTCCAATTCCGTATAAATACGATTATCACCGGCGGTTATCGTCAATCGCGGTACGGCGATTACACATTTCGATATTGTCTGCGATTTATCAAAACAGTCAGATTTCTCTGGAGCAAACGATAGTGATCCCACATGTACAATCGTTTCAACTTTTCAGACATTTCCGGGGAAAGCCCATCTCTCGGATGTCCATCCAGTATCATCCGCGTCTCATCCTCTGAAAATTCATCCCCATCGACGATCCAATCCTTATGCTCCGAATTTACTGGACATATATCCTGACATGCCATGCAGCCCATCAGACAATTATGCCATTCAGGATCGACCCATTCCGGAAAGCTGCCCGTTTCTTCATTGAAAAACGTCAAACATCGCTCCCCACGAATCAGGTATCTGTCCCCATCGATGGCGCCTGCGGGACACGCCTTCATGCATGCCTTGCACGTCTCACAGCGTTCCATCATGTCAGCTTCTTGCCAGTGATCGGTAGCACACGGCATATCCGAGAAAAAAGCCTTTAACCTGTAAAAACTGCCCCAACCGTCTATGTATGATATATTATTTCTTCCGTAACAAGCCAGTCCACTACGGACGGCAACGAGTTTTTCTGGGAGTAACGCATCGACGATTTGATAGCCATCGCATTCAAGGAATCTAGATACGATCCCTCGTGCTATCTCGTCGGTATCGTGTAAATAGGTTGGCGGAATGATCACGTGATAGACCTTACCGGATAGTTCAAATTTTATACGAACCTTGGGTTGGGGTGCGGCCACTAAAATGATCGACCGAGCGGTTTGGAAATCCGTCGGAGGCTCGAAGTTCCACTCCATATCATAACGCGATGTGATTTCATCGTAAAAATCACCGTCTAGGATTCCTAATTCGAGAAGACGCTCTAGATCAGAACGCACTTCGGATAAACGATGAATAGAAACAACTGTACTCATGAATCCATTTTGGGAGAGTTCTTTTTGCAGGCCTTCGATAACGCTGTTCACTCCTAATATCTCTTTCCCTCTGGACAGAATCCAATAACGATATAAATTTTCCATCTTATAGTCTATGCCAGAACATCATCAAAATAGTTTAATATTTGATTTTTATTAAATTATGCGGTGCTTTTCTATCCTTGAGTTGCTTTAATAATCGAACGCTTTTTTCCAATCGATGCAAATGAAGGATACACGTGGAGCACTCGCTTAAATGATGTTCCAATTCATTCAGAATCTCGTCGTTCAGCTCTCCATCCAAATAATCGGAAAGCAGGCAACACACTTCTTTGCATTTCATATCAGATCTACCCCATCGCAAATACACAGATAGTCATCGACCATGGCCTTACATCCGTCCGCTATGAAATGATCACGAAACGCCGTTCGGGCACGATGGATTCGCGTCTTCACCGTACTCATCGAAAGGCCGAGTATTTCGCATATCTCCTTATAACTGAAACCCTGCAAGTCCCGGAGAATCAAGACCTCACGAAAATGCCGTGGCAAATGGTGGTGCAGAACATGTGCAATACACCATTGCATCTCGGATTTAATCACGATGCGTTCAGGATTCCCTCGATTCCCCGGAATACGAATTTCATCGATCTTTAACGTAGGAGGATGGGGCTTTTTTCGCAGTGATTGACGAAACATATTCATGGCAATAACACTCACCCAGGTACGCAGACTCGATTCGGCACGGAAACTCGGCAGCTTCTCATAAACACGAATGAAGGTTTCCTGCGCCAAGTCATCGGCTTCAGCAGGATCGCCCGTCAATTGAAACAGCAAGTTATAGATATAATCTTGATGTTTTCGAAACAGCGTCTCGAACGCTTCTTTACAACCGTTCTTTGCCTCGGCCACGAGTTCCAATTCAGATCTGGACAATACCGACTACGCCTCCTGCTTTGAATTCGATATTTATTCGGTGACTCACTTGTTTCATAGTAATCATTTCAAATTATAGATGCAAGAGAGGAGAAAAAAGTTACACGATTTATACAAATTATTTTGAGGATTGCATATTATGGGGATCGTTGAACTTATCAACGATCGGATGAGGCTGGTAACAGTGACAGATGAGACATTCGACGGTCTTTTTATCGGGCATTCTGAGGAGCGAGGAGCCCATTCACAGGCTGTATGTGATTGGATGCTTGAGGCACAGACTCGGCAGGTCGTTCATTAACATGAATTTTATCAATATGTCGGATCGAATTGATACGGGCGAGATCATCTTATATCTCCACAATCTCTCGGAAGATTCGATGAATGCAGATTTTTATTCCAAATTAAATAGCCAATCGATGTGACTGAGGAAAGGCAGGTGTGTCCTGTAAAAAAAATCGATCCGATTTACCCCTGTTTTATCGGATCGATATCTTTTACTGTTTGAAGGGATGGCACTCATAAGATCATTCCCTGCGTGCGTCCGTATTCCAATAAAAAAAGCGATAGGAGTGCCGTTCTTTGAAACAGACTGGAAATGATGATGCTTTCTTCGGGTGTGTGGTCTTTCTGACAGACGGGGCCCCATCCATCGATGGTGGGGACTCCCATGGCACCGAAAAAATTGGCATCCGATGTGCCCCGACGATGCGTTGGCTGAATGGTTTGATCAAGGCGCCGGCCGATTTCCTGAATCATGCCCAACAATGTCTCCGTACCCTGCGATACAGGCATAGCCGGCCGTGCGTTGAGGATTGTAAACTCCGATGTGCACCCCGGCTGGTAAGGTCGGGCTATTTCGTCCTCGATGTGACGCACGATAACATCCCGATGTCCCTCTTCCACCCATCGTACATCAACGAGGCAGTGAGCATGCGCCGGGATCGTACAGGGGCCCAGCCCCCCTTCGATTCTGCCGACGTTGATACTCACACCGGAGAGGCAGTCGTTCAGGGATTCCACGGCAACGACTTTTTGTGCCAGCTCCAGTAAGGCGCTGGCCTTCTTATGGGTACCCATGCCGACATGTCGATCCTGGCCCCAGCAGTCAATCCTCGCCCCTATCTTGCCGTTGCGGGAAACGACGACTTCACCGTGAGGACCAGCACACTCCGCTACAAGGCAGGCCGCTGCTTTTTTTCGCTCTTCCACATACATGGATCGGGACGTCGGCGAACCAATCTCTTCGTCGCTGTTGAGAATGAATACGATGGGAAGACCGCTGAGCGCACCCACTTCATTCAGGGCTTTGAGGGCATACACAAAAACAGAAATACCGCCCTTCATATCGCCGGTCCCGGGGCCTTTGAGTCTGTCGCCATCTCGCGTGCACTCCTGAAAAGGGTGATCCGGAGGAAAAACTGTATCCATGTGGCCCAGCAGGCAGATGGCTCCGGAGTCGTTTGTATTCCTGAGTATGTGATGGTTCCCCACGTCCTCCTGCTGGATAATCCGGTGTTCTGGGAACAGGCCTTCTAAAGCTTCCAGAATCAAGCCCGCCACACGGTCCAAGCCTTCTTTGTTGTATGTATAACTGTTCTGGTTACAGAGATCGATGACGAACCGCAGCTGGTCTTCGACCTGGGCTTCGATGAAAGAGAGAATACGCTGTTTTCGTCTATCCATGATACTTTTCTACCGGATACCCATGGCAAAAAAAAATGACCGATCATTCTTCATCGAGAATCTCATCCTCGTACTCGCACACATAACCGCTCCATGTTCGAAACAGGAGTTTTCCGTTGCGGTTGTAATTCAACAGGTACGTGGGGGCCATGGGCGTCTTCCCCCTCCCCTCGGGCGCTGTGATGATGAACGTGGGCACGGCCAGACCCGATGTATACCCTCGCAGGTTTTCGATGATGTTGAGTCCTTCGGCCACCGATGCTCGAAAGTGCCGGATGCCCTGGAGTTTCTTGCAGTTGAATATGTAGTAAGGACGCACACGTATCCTAAGAAGTTCGTGAACCAACTTCTTCATGACATGCTTATCGTTGTTTATGCCCTTGAGAAGGACAGATTGATTCCCCACCATCACGCCGGCCGAAATCAGGCGGTCCACGGCCACCGCAGATTCGGGATTGATTTCCAGGGGATGGTTAAACTGCGTGTTCAGGTAGACCGGTTTGTGTCGGCTGAGCATATTACACAGTTCGGGTGTAACACGCATGGGCAACGTGGCCAGCATCCGGGAGCCCAGCCGCTTGATTTCGATATGGGGAATGGCTTCCAGCTCTGTCAAAATCCAATCAATGTAGTCGTCGGACAAGGCCAGCGCGTCACCACCGGTCAGGAGCACATCACGTATCTCTGGACTATCCGCAATGTAATCGAGGGCTGCACGTACATCCTCCTTCGGATAGATCGTATCTTTCAGGGCAATGTCCTTCTTCCGCAAGCAATGCCGGCAGAACATGGCGCAGATATTCGTTACGTTGATAATCACACGATCGGGATAGAGACGGGTGATGAGGGGTGCCGGGGAATTGTAGACGAGGGCATAATGATCCTCCCTCTCTGCTTTGCTCAGATACTCGTGTATCGTGGGTACGGACTGCTGAAAAATCGGACACGATCGGTCCTGGGGATCAATCAAACTGACATAATACGGTGAAATTTGCCATCGATACTGGGTGGCCGTTTTTTCAATATCTTTGATCTCCTGATCTGATAGGGGGATAATCGTGGACAATGTCTTCACATCAGCGATGGCATGCTTCAAATGCCAACGATAATCCAGCCAGTCTTTAGGAGAACCGCCCATGACTTCCAAAATATGTTCTTTGTTTTTCTGAATCCGTTCCCATCGATTATATCCCGTAGGAATCCGATCTTTTAAATCAAGATAATCCGCAATCGTCTCAGCATGTTTCTTTGCCCTCTCACGAGCGATTTTCCTGTTTTCCTCTGGGACGTACATGGGTGAACGGGGATCTTTCACGACGGACATAACATTCTCCCGGATAATATCGTTGTCATACAATGGGGCCGTTTTTCTTGAGGTACGTATTTTTATCACCAAAAAATTCGGGCTCCTCGATTCCGTACCGCTCGACCGTGACTTTGACAATTTCATTGATGAGCCGGTTATAGTTGTATCCACCCGTTTTTGCAGCATGGACAAACGATGAACTCGGATTAATACTCGCCATGGAATTCATTTCGAGAATAAACGGTTGATTGTATTGGTCTAACCGAATATCGACACGGCCATAATCATGTACGTTCAGTACGTGGAACGCCTCGACGGCGATTTTCTGAAGGTAGGCGGTTGTCTCGGGCGGAAGCTCTGCAGGACAAATTCTCCTGATTTTGTCTTTAGACTTCTTCGCAAACTTGACTTCATAACTGTAGACTTTTTGCTCTTTCTCTGCTAGAACCAATTCGAGGACAGGAAGCGCCTTGGGCGGATTATTCCCCAGAACGGCCACGTTTACTTCGCGTCCGTCAATGAATTCCTCGACGAGAGCCGTTTGTTTAAAGTCATCCAATACATGAGCCACGGCCTCCCTCAGTTGGGATTCATTCTCGACTACTTTTAATCCAAAACTAGCCGCCTCACTCCGTGGTTTGACGATGAGGGGAAACTTCAATTCCGGTACTGTTTGCTCGGGAAGCGTAACCACACGATAGTTCGGGGTTGGTAGACCTGCCGACATAAGTATTTGTTTTGTAACAACCTTATCGAATGCAAGAATGTGGCCGAGGGGGCTGGAACCCGTGTAAGGGATGCCCGCCACCTCCAACATGGCGGGTACATGGGTGTAACGGCATTTACCTTGAATCCCCAGGGCAAGATTCAAGACGATACCATTGGGTCTTCGCTTCGAGAGTTTTGGCAAGAACTTCTTCAGGTTCGACAGCAAAAACCGATCGGCAACGATGAGTTCAACCGTGTGACCACCCTTCTCGAGTGCCTGAACAACCTTCTGGATGGTCTCCTCAGGATACCACTCACGATTCTGAATGCCGAACACGTTGATAATGCCCTTCTTGTCTCGATTATAGACCACAGCCACTTTCATAAACACAACGCTCCGTTTATTCTCATAAAAAAACCTGCTGGACAACTTGTCGTCCCACAGGTAAATAAAGTTCTTTCATTTAAGGCGACTTTCCCCGGTGAAGGCGTTTCCTTCATTAATAATGATGATAAAAATTGTGGATCACTTTCGTCCATAAAAGACGAATCCGTCAAAAAATGCCTACACCGGCATCACCGTATTAGGTACCTATATAGCATTTATTTTTAAAAAGTCAAGCAAAAAATGAAATAACGGGAATTTGATTTATTAAAATAGCTATGAAAACAACAAAACGTTTCGGATCCTTTCAATTTATGGGGTGATTAAAATATCCGGACGCGACCATCCGGGACGTTCATCCGAGTTGGCCACCTCCAAACCGGTTAAAAATATGAGCCTGGTGATTTTTTCACAATCGATGAAATTGACCTTGTCAAACTCATCCGACGGTTGATGATAATCCGGATGAAGTCCCGTAAAGAAGAAGACTGCCGGAATATCGTTTCGAACGAATTGATACTGATCTGAAAGGTAGATGAGCCGCATCTGGGGCTGTTGATCGGGCAACACGTTGACACCGATTTGCTCGCCGACGGAAAGCACGGTCTTGTAGAGGGATTCGGCTCCTGGCGCGATAGCCTGAACCCTGCTGCTGTCCGACCGTCCGATCATGTCGATATTGATGTTGGCAACGACCTGAGAGAGGGGAACCGTGGGATGTTCGGAAAAGTAGGCCGATCCATACAATCCCTTCTCTTCACCAGAAACCAGCAGGAATAATAGCGACCGACGGGGACGCACGTCTTCGGGCAAGGAAGTAAAGGCCTCGGCCAGTTCCAGGATGGCTGTCGTGCCGGAAGCGTTATCATCGGCACCGTTGCAGATGGAATCCCCTGCCACGGGCGTGACCATGCCCAGATGGTCATAATGAGCGGAGAATACGACGAATTCGTCCCGGAGTTTCTCGTCTGCTCCTCGTACCAGCCCGATCACATTAGACGCTGGCCTTTCGATCATTTCCGCCTGAACGTCCACCTGAAAGCGCAGACCCGGGATTTCGAACGTTACCGGCTTCTTCGAGGTGTTTATCTTCTCGGCCAGCTTTTCCGCGGACTTGAATTTGACACGACTCATTCGTAGAATCTGATCCACCACATTCCAGGATGTGAGAATGGCAGGAATGGACATTCCCGGCTCTTGAGTCTCCAGGGGAAGAATCCTGTTATGCCCATGGGCTATAGCCCGGACGAACGCCTCGCTCATGGGTTCCTCGCGGCCAAAGCTTGGCGAAGCATAAATGAATCCCACTGCACCGTGCGCCTTGGCATTAATCAATTTTCCGAAGAGTTTATCGTAGCCAAAGATAACATCAAGGTCCGTTTTCCAGGGCGCACCTGCAAAGACCAGAACGGTTTTTCCCCGAACATCGATCTTATTATAGTCGTCCCAATTCTTTTCCGGGGCCGTAATACCGAATCCGGCAAAGACAATAGGGGCCGACACATCGGGACTCTGCCCCGTTAATCCGAATAGGAGAAGGCTTCTCTCGTCAGGTGTGAGCATGACTTTCTCTTCGCCCTGTAGGAGTGACACCTCTGTATTTTGATGGGTGGATTCGTATTCCCAAATAGAATAGGTCTGAAGATAGGTTCCGTCCGGACTGCCTGGTTCGAGGCCCATCCGTTGAAACTCGGCGCACAGATAGGCGGCAGCAATGTCGAGTCCTCGCCCGGGTGTGTCACGGCCCTCCAGGAGGTCGGAGGATAGAAATCCGATGTGCGTTTCCAGATCTCTTACCGAGATGCCCCCCAATGCCATCTGTATCGCTGGTGGATAGGTTTGCAGCCTGTCATCGTGTCCGGCGGCCGGTCCTTGCGCCATCAGGTACTGGATGAAGACAATACAAAGAACAAGTATCGTTAAACAGGATTTTTTATTAAACCACGATTTCATGGTTTCCTCCTTCGATGACATCTAATATGAATGAACGCGGGACATCAATGCCGCCTGCGTACTTCCTTTCCAACAAGCTGAGAGTTCTTTGAGAGTATTGAGACGATACACACGACATGTAATTATCGCATCCTTCTTACATTCTAGGATATTGAGACGTTTCCTATTTTACGGTGTATGAATAGGTATCTTTCCACGAGCCGGACCCGGCTCTCATTAATTGTTACCTCAACCCCCGCCCGTACAGGGAGGGGGAGATGTGGAGGTTCCGCTCGAGGCAGGGGGATCGACTACCACGACAGGAATGCTTTCACTCGTTCTCAGAGTAGAAATCAAGACCATCACGCCTGCAATTCCAACCGCTCCTGCGACGGACGTTTTCAGGTAATTCAACTTCTTTTTTTTTATCGTCTCGATATCAGAAAGATCGATTTCAGCGATCCTCTCACCATCCATGATTCCTACCAACGTCGAGTCTTGAATCCTGGGCTCTTTCACGATTAGCTGTGCACCATCCATCGTAGTTATCTGGATAGTCATACGCTCATTCAGGTTTGAAAATTCATCACTGGAGATCGTTTTCATACTGGTGCAGCCCCATGTAAAGAACAGAAGAGCCGATAAAGCGACGATACAAACACGTTGACAAATCATCCTATCCTCCGTCATCGTTTGAACTATCGGTTCCGAGGATTACTCGTTTTAATAATCACCCTTATGTAGATACAGCACAGGATATTTCTCCATCCGAAAGACAATTTCCCAGAGCCCTTATAGGGATGATGGTTCCAATAACACCAATCATACGCGTCGACGTCGCTTTCTTCTCATCACATTCTTGGATGATTCCCACCGAGGGAATGAGTTGTCAAGACAGGCCCTCTAACGCATTCGTGTAAACTATCCACCCTGTAGTAGGCGGATACGGTCAAGACGTCAGCGACCTCTTACTTCCACTCCGTGAGCGACTCCCGATACGCCAAAGATTTGTTCCCGATGACTCCCATCCTTGGTCGAACCCATGTACTAATATCAACCGAGGAAAGCTCATTTCTTCATACTCACCACACCTGCCTTTTCCAGGACGCGCATGTATTCCTCCACCGCATTCAGGGAAACGGGAACATACTCGGCGCTCACGGCATTGCGAATCTCGGTGATGCTGCGTTTTCCGTCAACAAAATTCAACGTCTCGTATGGAATATTTCCTGCCGACGGCATTCCAGAAGGGATTTCTTTCTGAATCAACAATTGGCCTTCATCAAAATCCTCGCCCAATTTTTCCTTCAGGAATTCTCTGCCCAAAGGCCCCCTGTAGGCCATCACTCTTTCAGGTATGGCATCCTGCAGGCGACGTTCCTCTTCCGTCACGGTGGGACGGGCGGGTTCCACTCCCTTATCCTTGCAGAGGTAGCCATAATAATCATCCAGACGTTTCTGGGCAGCATTCTCTTCGTTCTGCAATGAAGACTTGATTTTTTTTAGATAATCTAAAACATTTTTTTCTTCTCCAGCCAGGAACGAGCATGACAGAACTGCCTCCGCTTCTCTAGCATAGGCCTGATGAATGATGTTTTTTGCTTCTCTAAAGTGCCGTGTGATTTTCTCGGGCTTTGCGTTCGCCAGCACACTATTGGCCTTCCTCTCGTCACGGGCCAAGCGGGCCTTGCCTTTTGTATGCGTTTCCATGGCCAGCCGGGGAACGCTCTCGGACGTAAGACGCGTGAGATACAACGCCGGTGCAACACCCAGGAAAGCCGCCCGCTTTAAAGTGGTCGGATCGACCTTTTCCGGCGTGTCTTCGTTGGTATGATAATACACATCAGGCCAGGTTCCGAACATCACGGCGGGAATGCCGATGGCACCGTCGGTGAATATGTAGTGATCGCTCCCACCACCGTACTCCTCTATACCCACATCGAACGTATTTCTCGATCCGGTGGGAGCGATGATAGTCAGTGTGCGATCTCCTCCGAATCGTTCCCGGTTGTTATCCCTGGCATATTCGGTAAAATGCTGAATCACATCGTCAAAGTACGTGGGCAGCGAATGGGGTGTACGGGTTAGATGAAAACTGGCCTGGGTCTTCTTGTGGTCTGCCCCCACCATGTCCATGTTGACAACACCGAATGTCCGGTCGAACACCTCCGGATGAGCCGCTAGGTAGGGAATCGTGCCGCTGATCTCAGGAACCCACAGGAACCGGATCGATCTTATGGGAGGCGCTATGATCCCCTTGGCAACCAAGCGTTGTAAGGTACGTGCGATCTCCAGGAGCACCGCCGAGCCGCTGGCATTGTCGTTGGCACCGGGACGGTAATGATCCAGATGGGCGATAAAAACAAACTCCTGGTCTGGATACCGCGTGCCTGGAATTTTGCCCGTAACGACGCCGTAATGTCCTGGATGCACGCTCGCCTTGATTTCTGCCCTTAACACAACGCTTTGGCCCTGAAAAATAAGTTGCCGTAGCATCATGCCGGTCCTATAAGAAAGCATGAATCCAAAACCACCTTCTTGGCCTTCATCACTCTGTGGGCTGATGCTGCTCCAGGTGACCTGATCCGGGAAATCGCCGGGCTGACGAGTATTCTGCCATGAAATTGTGTAATACGACAATACGCCTAAAGCCCCTCTCTCGAAAACGGCCTGTTCCTGGACCGAACCCGGGCTTCCCGAGGCCAGCACCAACTTTCCCTTCACGTCCAGGCCCTGGTAGTCTTCGGCTTTCTCTCCCACACCCACATCAACCAATTCGGCGGTTACATCGGTGCTGTTGCTTCCCATGGCAAGCGAAACGCGGATTTCATCATAATCAGCCAATTTCTTCTTATACGGCTCGACCATCCACAGTACACCCATCTCAGCATCCCAGGCCGGTGACGTACGATGGGTAAAATTCCACGTCTTTCCATCGGCTGCGTAGGTCTCTATCTCCACATCTTCCAGTCCGCACACTCTTGCCTGTTCCTCGACGTACACAGCTGCCTCGTGATACTCCATAGATTTATCGATACGATGAAACTGGGCCAGTCGGTTCACGTGCCACCAGGCCTTCTCGCCCGATACCTCGTGGATGATCTCTTTCAACAGCGATTCCGGGAGCAACGTCCCTTCTTGAGCATGAAGAAATCCGACCAATAGAAATGCAATCAGGAATAATCCGATCAACACCTTACTATGAATTTTATACCGTATCATATCATCATCTCCTTATAATGATTTTTTTATATCGGCTTATCCCACACACACCGATGTCCGGACCTACCATCCTACCCTTATTTTATTTCGGCTTAGGGAAGGAGTGCGAAAACACGCGCCGGCGCACCCGTACCATCCTTGATGAGCATGGGCATCACGAACAGGGTTGCTCCAACAGGCGGTAGCTTATCCAGGTTTGCGATGTTCTCCAGGGCCACTTTATTCGCGGCAAAGAGGATTTGATGTACTTTAAACTCTTTCGATTTGCCGTAATCGATGCTGGGTGTATCCAGGGCGATGCCTGTGATTTTACGCTCTTGGAGCAGGAACGAGACGGCCTCTGGGGAGAAACCGGGAAAGCTGAGTTCAGGTATGGCAGCGATGCCCTGGGTGTCCGTTCCCAATACTTTTTTCTTATCGGGATAGTACTTGGTACCGATACCCGTATACATGATGACCCAGGCATGATCTGGAATCTCACTGAACGTGGATTCCCATGCTTGGATATCCTCAACCTGGAGAAGATAATCACGATTTTCCTTACACTTTTTTGTGACATCAATCACCACGGCAGGCCCGATCCATTCTTCCAGGGGAATCTGGTCGATGGTTCGTCCCTTCTCAGCGAAGTGAATGGGTGCATCGGCGTGTGTCCCGCCGTGCTCGGCGGCACTGTACTCGTTGGAAGCATACCAGTATCCGGTCTCAGTTATTCCCCAATTCCCCTTGATGAGCTGGAACGGTTTTGCGTTTGGCCAGTAAATTGTATTCTCATCGTAAGGGTAGGTCATCTCCAGGAGTTTACCCCTGAACTCGTAAGTCTTCTGACAAGCTGTCATGCCCATCAGGATGAAAACAGCGAGTAATACAATACCGGTAGACGTTTTCCTTACTTTCATTTCTCTGCCCTCCTCGATAACGTTATGATGATCTTGAACGATTGGTCTTCCTCTCTTGCACAAGAATGATCTCTTAAAGAAATAATATCATGTATTTGAAATTTTTTAGATTGACAAAAAGGATGCCTATTATGCTGTCAGTATCTTTGTAATAGAATGGGATAACAAGAGACGAAAAGTAATCTTATCCATTTAAGGTCAACTCATCATTTTTAAGATAATGAATAAATCAAACCATTTCAAGAACGTGTTTTAACAGGCTTGGCGTAATCGGACATTTCAAGTTCTGCGCATGATTAAATAGATGATTTACTTTCTGTTTTAGTCGGTGGCCTATGGAACGCATGACACAAGTTATATAATCCATCCTGTGTGCGAAAAAAATCGATGCTTATCGAGGGTGAAGGGACGGTGTGTCACCCTTTCTATCGGACCTTATATCCTAAGTTTCCTTCTCGTATAAATACGATGAATTCCAGTTATCCTTGTCCACAACCTCCGTGAAAGGATGTGTGATGGATCAAAATCGATTCGGTGCTGTTCACACAGGACGGATACGCCTCCGTGCGTGTTGCTTGATTCTTGATCTCCCTACGCCCTTCCCAGCTTCAGCCATTCGGCCCAATCGGAACGTCCGTGAGTCAACGCTGCATCGGAAGCTGCCTGCCAATCATAGGGCACGGCAATATCCTCCACCCACCAGCCGTCTTCGTTACGGGTAACGATGCTGTACCGGGCATGGGGAGTGCCCGTCTCCATCACATGATGGAACGGAAGATCGTCATCATACGCCGGAAGGCCGACACTCCCCGGATCGACAACGATCCTTCCATCCGGCAGTAAAACCGACCTGGGTACGTGGTCGTGTCCGCAAAGAACGATACGTTGCTCCACGGTCTCTAATTTCCTCATCAGCGAATTTGATGATCTTAGAGACACACCCGTCTCCGTCACATCGGTCAACAGATACTCCATATCGTTATCTGGAGTGCCGTGGCATAAGAAAAAATCATCGTACACAACCAACGTCATGGGAAAGGTCTTCAGCCATTCGATATGTTCGGGTGACAGGACGTTTAAGACATAATCCAGAGTAGGCACGCGTTCTTCGCCACGCGGTGGATCCACAAGTATCCGGTCCTGATTCCCGAGAACCGTGGGGATATCCATATGGATCAGTATCTGCGCCGTGCCCGAAGGATCCAGGGGGCCGTACAAGACATCCCCCAGATTGACGACGGCTGCTATTTCTCTCCGTTTAATATCTGTTAGGACGGCTTCCAAGGCCCATCGGTTTCCGTGGACATCCGATATGACGGCAACGGGAAGATCAAACATGGGGCTGCCCTTTCCGTGTGTTCAAGATGACATGCACGCGAGAAGGATACTGATACAATGATCTCTATAAATGAACATTTATCAGAATTGAATACAACTTTTTGTTTTATATGCTCTTACAAAACCTCTTTCATCGAGCGTTCGACAGCATTAATCAATCGATCGATCTGCTCCTTCGTGTGTGTCGAAAATATAGCGATTCGGATGGCCCCGCATTCCGGAACACTGGAATACGAGCCTCCTGCCGTGTACAGGACTCCAATGCCCTCCTCGAACAACTTATGTTGTATCTTTTTAAGATTCATCTGTTCCTGGTGAAGACAGATGATGGGTACGGGCGTGTCGGGAATGTCGAATCCCAATTTTCTCAGACCCGCCTTGGCGTAAAACACATTCTCCCACAGTCGTTTCCGGAGTTCGGGTTGACGCATTAAAATTTCCAGGCCCTTGGAAGCTGCCGCGGCTGCAGGAGTCGGAACCGGGCTGGCTCCGTGAAAAATCTCTGAGGACTTTCGGAGCTCATCGATGAACGGTTTATCTCCCGGGATAATCCCGCCATACCCACCCAGGGCTTTGCTCAGCGTATAGGAAGCGTAAAGTCGATCCCCAGTCAATCCGAAATAATCGTACGTGCCGCGTCCATGCTCGCCGATGACACCCGTCGCATGGGCATCGTCCACGCAGATCAGTGCATGATCATAGGTTTCCAGGAGGCTGATATATTCGGGTATGGGTGATATCTCTCCCGACACGGGGAAAACCCCATCGCAGATGAGCAACGGCCTTTGGGATGGCTTCAGATGCTCCCGGACTTTCTTGCCCAGGTCTTCGGTATCGAGATGGGCAAAATCGATTAACGGCTTCTTGGCTGTATGCGCACCGTCGAATACGGAGTGATGGGAGGCTTCGTCTACAAAAATGATGTCGTACCGCTCCCTGAGCCCCTGAAGCAGGATGGCATTGCCCAGGTATCCTGTGGCCAAATAGAGTGCGCTTTCCTTTCCGAAGAAGGCGGATGCCCGCTCTTCCACCTCCAAGAGTACGGGATTGTCACCATAACCGAAACGCGACGTGGCCGTACAGATGCCGTATTTTTTAACGGCATCACACGCAGCTTTTAGTAGTTCAGGCTGACCCTGCAACCCAAAATAGCCCGTGCCGCCATAGTAATCGATCTCGCGTGCATTGACGATCGCACGATTCCCCGGTGCGCTCTGCATCACGTACATGCTTTTCCTCGCTTACTGGACTGTCGTCGACTCACATTGATTTAAAAAGTCGGGATCGACGTCGGCACCGATACCAGGAACATCGGGAACGGTGATTTCTCCCACGTTATACTGGGCACCGCCGGTGATGGGATCCACCTTCTGGAAAAGCCAGCCGTCCAAGTCGGCATACT
>Ga0180437_10004388_pt1 | contig 20100 bp, 14 predicted proteins | sample SS_ome_4_FD_132410 | JGI IMG/M metagenome (GOLD analysis project Ga0180437, IMG submission 132410) | Hypersaline lake sediment archaeal communities from the Salton Sea, California, USA - SS_3_D_1 metaG | ecosystem: Environmental > Aquatic > Non-marine Saline and Alkaline > Hypersaline >... | reverse complement strand
TGGAACGGGCGGCGGTGCGGATCACCGACGAACAGATCGAGGAGTTGGAACGCGTGCACACGGGATACACCGGCGACGACGAGACATCCTACGAGCGATATATCACCGAAAACCGGCGTTTTCACTATCTCATCGCTCAGGCGTCGGGGAATCAGGAACTAGCTGAGGCCTTGGGGCGGCTGCACGACCGGTTGGCTCGTTTCTTCGTCTTTGTCCACACCGGTGAGGAGGTGGAAGAGCGGCACGGGCGTTTGATCGGGGCGCTGCGCACGCGGGATGTGGAGGTTGCCAGGCAGGTGATCCTGGATGAGGTGAAAGAGACGCAAGAGATCGCGTTGGAGCACGTAATCCAGAAAGATGGTGTTGCCTGGTATGTGGGTATGCGGACCGGGTAAAGCAACACAGGAGGCCATTCAAATGCGAGGTGCGGAAATGAGCAAGTCTTCCGTCTGGCAACCCAGCCTGACACTGATGAATCAGGCCAGGATTGAGCAGCTCCACGATGCTGCGACCAATATCCTTGAAGAGACCGGCCTGAACGTGCACCATCCAGGAGTGCGTGGCAAGCTGGCCGACGCTGGCGCCAACCTGGGCGAGGCTCCGTGTGTCTATATCCCTGCCGACATGGTAGAACAGGCGCTCAGCACGGCCAAAAAACAAGAGGAAGTCGTAGTGCACAACCGGTTGGGCGAGCCTGTGATGCCACTGGGGCCCCACCAGATCTATTTTGGCACCGGATCGGACCTGATTAGCACCATTGACGCTGAAACGCTGGAGCATCGAGATTCTCTGTTAGAAGACGTGGGGCGGGCGGCCCGAGTGTGCGACGCGCTGGACGATATTGACTTTGTGATGTCCTTCTCTATGCCTCACGACGTTCCCAACGAGGACGCCGAGCCACGGCAGTATTACGAGATGGTGCATAATACCATCAAGCCGGTGATTATGACCAGTTTCTCTGGATTGGACGCCCTTGAACGCATGCATGAGATGGCCTGTATCATTGCTGGCGGAGATGAGGCTTTTCGACAGCGTCCGAACTATGTCATGTATGGGCAGTTTGTGTCTCCCCTGCAGCACGATCTCCAGGCTGTGGAACGACTGGTCTTTTGTGCTGAGCACAAAGTTCCGCTGATCTACGTCCCAACGATTATGTGTGGCGTGAGCGGGCCGCTCACGCTGTTCGGGTCGCTGGCACTGGCGACGGCCGAGTGTTTGGGGGGACTGGTGATGCACCAGACTCAGCGCCCTGGCGCGCCCTTCATCTTTGGTGCCTGCGTCGGCCCGTTGGATATGCGCACAACGCTTTTCCCTTACGGATCGCCCGAATGGCGCTTGAACGACCTGGTCATGGCAGAGATGTCGCGTCACTATGGCCTGCCGGTGTTTGGCACTGCCGGTGCTGCCGATAGTAAGACTGTTGATGCTCAAGCCGGTGCCGAGTACGCCAGTAGCCTGTTGGTGGCTGCCATGGCAGGCACCAACCTGATTCATGATGTCGGATATCTTGAGTCAGGATTGTGCGGCAGCCTGGAGAGCATAGTGCTGGGCGCCGAACAGATCCGCTGGGTGAAGCAGTTTGTCGGTGGAGTAAAAGTGTCTCCAGAGACGTTGGCTCTGGACGCCATTGCTGACGTGGGGCCGGCTGGGGATTTCCTGAGCCATGATCACACGCTCAAGTACTTGCGCCGAACGATGTGGGTGCCTTATGTCACAGACCGTGACAACTATGACAGTTGGACCGCTGGCGGAGCTAGGGATTATGCGACGCGTGCCCGCCAATACGCTCGCGAGCTAGTACAATCGCACAAACCTGAGCATATTGACGACTCAACAGATGCGAAGCTCAAGGAGTTGTGCAATATGTCTTAGTAGAAGTGGGGATGTTGCTTGTTTGCCATCCCTTGGGCACGGGAACAGAAAGGGTTTTGCAGCCGCTGTACATATGCCTGATGGATGGGACAACTCGATTAGGTTCCCGTAGTGACAGGCGACGCAATCCCCACAAGCGATATGTGACCGCATAATCAACCAGCGAGGAGGAGAAAGGAGGTGCTTTTGGAACTTTCAGCTGGCGTGCTAGGAGAAATGAGTAATGAACGCCTCCTAGCACCCTCTCCTGATTCTGATGGGAACGAGTTGTACGAGTCTGCTATATGAGACTAAAGGAGGAATAGACAGTGGAGATCATCAAGAAGAAACAGAGAGACGATGTACATCCGTACATCCCTGAGTTGAAGGAGCTCTATCGGGCGGGGCGGTGCACCCGTCGTGAGTTCCTGCGAACGGCTACCCTATTGGGTATGTCAGCGGCCGCCGCCAGCACCTTCCTGGCCGGCTGTGGTCCCAAGGCAACGGAGCCTCCAGCGACGGAGGAGCCCGCAGAGCCAGCGGCAACAGAAGCACCACTGGAGCCTACTGGTCCTACCCGCGGCGGCACGTTGCGCGTCGCTTCTCAGATCCAAAAGGTCACGCATCCTGCCCAGTTCTCGTGGATCATGCCCACCAATATCATCCGACAGGTGGCCGAGTACCTGACGTACACCGATGGGGACAACATCACCCACCCGTATCTGCTGGAGAGCTGGGAGGCCAGCGATGACCTGCAGACCTGGACACTCAACCTGCGCGAGGGGATCAAGCACAACAACGGTGACGAGTTCAACGCCGATGATGTCGTCTTCACGATCGGTCAATGGCTGGATGAGGATGTGGGGTCATCGATCATCGGTCTGATGAGCTACCTGTCGCCCGATGGTATCGAGAAGGTGGACGACTACACCGTCAAGCTGCACCTCAGTCGGGCCGAGATCGCCGTGCCAGAGCATCTATTCCACTATCCGGCCGTGGTCTTGAACCATCGAACCTTTGAGGGCGACTTTATCAAAGCGCCTCATGGGACTGGCCCGTACACGCTGGAGGACTATAGCGAGGGCGAGCACGCGGCGGTCAAGGCTCGGGATGACTACTGGCAGAGAGGTGCCGACGGCGAGCCCTTACCCTACCTCGATGGGATGGAGTTCATCGATATGGGCGAGGAGTTGTCGGCGTGGATCGCGGCGATACAGGCTGGTGAGGTGGACTACCTGGATCTGGGCGACAGCAACCCAGTTGAGGCCTACCAGGCGCTCAAGGACAATCCCGCCATCGGCATTATCCCTGTCACCACCGCCCAGACCCGGGTGCTGCGCATGCGGGTGGATATGGATCCTTGGACCGATGAGAACGTGCGCATGGCGCTCAAGTTGTGCCAGAACCACGAAAAGGTCCTCAACCTGGCCTACTTCGGAGAGGGTATTCCGGGACAGGACTTTCACGTGTCGCCGGTGCATCCTGAGTATTGCGAGATGCCCTTCCCCGAGTACGACCCTGAAGCGGCCAAGCAGTTGCTGGCCGACGCTGGTTATCCCGATGGGCTAGGTGTCGAGCTGGCCGTCGGCAGCGGTTGGCCCGACATTGTCTCATATGCTGAGGTGCTCAAAGAGGACGCGGCCCCGGCTGGCTTCAACATCACCCTCAACACGATGCCCAACAGCCAGTACTGGGAGCAGTGGACCGAGGTAGCTCTGGGCATCACGCCCTGGACCCACCGTCCTCTAGGCACCATGGTGCTCAACCTGGCCTACATCGCCGACGAGAACGGTGACCCAGTAGCGTGGAACGAGACGCGCTGGGTGGATGACGAGTTCTCCGAGCTGTTGTTCAAGGCCAATGGCACGCTGGATGTGGAAGCGCGTCGTGAGATTTTCTGCGATCTGCAGCGGATCCAGTACGAGCGCGGCCCCATCGGCATCCCCTTCTGGCGGAACGTCTGGTTCGTGTCTTCGAACAAGGTGAAAGACGTTCCGGGGCATCCGACCTACTACATGCTATTCAACAAGGTTTGGATGGAAGCCTAGGGATTTGAGGCCAAGGTCAAGGCTAGATAGTCGAGGTCGAAGCCAAAGCTAGAAGGTAGATCGAGGCTAAGGTTAAGGTGAGTCACCTACTCTAATCCCATCCTCAACTTCAACATCGACCTTAACCTTAGCCTCAGCCAAGGAGTATCCTTATGGCCAAGTTCTTCATACGACGGTTGCTACTCATGTTGTTGACGATGGTGATCGTCTCGGTCGCCGTCTTTCTCATTACCGAAGCCGCACCGGGCAACGTGGCGCGCAACGTGTTGGGCATTCACATCACGCCGGAGCAAGAAGCCTCCTTCTTGAACCAGCAGGGGTTGGACGAGCCGATGTACGAACGCTATTTCAACTGGCTGTTCGGCAGCGATTGGCAGGCCAGTCGTAAGATCGGCATGCCCGTTAGACAGATCACTACCGAGGACGGATTCAAAGAATGGTGGGCTGTGAATGAGGATGGCTCACTGATCCGGTGGAAGATGGGAGGTGAAGACCTCCTCGTTCAACGGCGGCTGGCCGATGGCGGCGTGGAGGAATCACTGGACAACGAACGCTGGGGAGTCAAAGATCCGGTCGCTGAGATTGAGCGCCTGGAGGAGTATCGAGCGGAGCTGCTCGAAAACGAGCAGCTTACCGAGGACGACCGGCAGGCTATCCTCCAGGAACTGGATCGTATCCTGGAGATTCTCCGGGAGAATAGCAGAGACTCAGACGTGTTGGTCGCTGCGCTGGCAGGACCCGAGGGGGCGCTGGAGGCTATGGTAGACCCCGAGGCGATGCGCAGCCAGGGGACGTTCCAGGAGATTGCCGAGGACGTTGCCAGAGATGACAAACTGATGCAGGCTATTCTTGTCTCTCAGAGCCTATCTGCACCGGCGGCCGATGAACTCGAAAAGAGCGATCTTCAGACTATGGCCAGGCAGCTAGACAAAGCAGCCGACGAGATTCAGGGTGTCAACCCCACGCTGGAGGGTCGGTTGCGGCAGGCGGCCGAGAGTCTGAAGGTCGAGGATATCGCAGCGGCGCGCGAGGTGATGGGAGATACTGTTTCGGCGCTCAATGAAGTCATCGGCTCCCTCGGTAGCTTTGTGGAAGCGCTACAGATGGGGGACTATCGGCAGGCCGTGGCTGTCTTGCAAGACCTATCTGACCCGGCCAAGACACCGCTCGACTCCGCGCGGCTGGCGGTCTTGCCCAGCAGCCTCGAGGCGATAGGGGAAGCAGTGGAGGACGCCAGCCCCGAAATCGGCGAGATGCTGCTGCCGGCGGTCGAAAGCCTGCGGGCGGGGAACACAGAGGAGGCCCGTGTTGCTATCGGAGAGGCGGCCCAGGCCCTGGATGAACTTGGACGGACCATAGCTCGCGGTGACGCGGCTAAAGGTGCCCGCGTAGCCAGGATCTTCTGGGGCGTTGACACGCAGAACCGCGCCGTTCGCTGGGAAAAGGGCACGGGCAAAGTCGTCTGGCGGCTCATCATGGGATCGGGCTGGATGGCCTTCAGCGGCGGGCCGGCGGAGTACATCCCCCTGCAGAAAGGTCTGTTGCGGGGCGATCCCGGGCTGTCGCTGCGCACCGGCCGGCCAGTGGCCGACCTGCTGTTCACGCGGCTGCGCAACTCCCTGGTCCTGGCCGGCATTGCCTTTGTGATCGTGATGCCGGTGGCGTTGATTCTGGGCCTGATCGCTGGGCTTAACGAAGGCAAGGCCTTGGACCGGATTCTATCTGTCGGCGGGATGATGTTCTCCGTGACGCCCGAGTTTGCGACCGGCATCTTTTTGATCCTGATCTTTGCCTTCTGGCTGGACTTGGTGCCGGGTGCGACGGTGTTCGGTGAGAAAGCGCCGTGGGAGCGGCCAGAGATGCTCATCCTGCCGGTCCTGACGTTGACGCTGATCGAGCTGGGCTACGTGTTGCGCATCACGCGGGCCAGTATGGCCGACGTGATGAAAGCGCCGTATATCCGCACGGCGTTCCTCAAGGGTTTACCCTATTGGCGCGTCGTGTTCAAGCACGCCTTGCGCAACGCTTTGATGGCGCCCATTACCGTCATCATGTTGCACGTCAACTGGTTGTTGGGCGGCATCGTTGTCGTCGAGGTCATCTTTGGCTACCCTGGCCTGGGCAGCTACCTGCTGGACTCGGCTCTGTTCAAGGACTTTAACGCCATCGAGGCCGGTGCAATCGTCCTGGTGGCGGTGGCGGTCGGCACCCAGTTGCTGGCCGATATTATCTACACGTTCCTCAACCCGCGCATCCGGTACGCGTGATGCAGGTAAAGGAGGGTGACTATGGCAGTGAGTGAACAAGCGATGCAAAAAGCCGCCCAGCCATCACGTTTGCAGCGGCTGTGGGAGGGACTCTCCATCCTATTTGCTTCCAAGGTGGCTATGGTCGGTTTGCTGATCGTCCTCTTTTGGGTTTTCGTCGCTATCTTTGCCCCATTGCTGACGCCCTATACCCCCACAGAACAGGACTATGTAGCTCAGAACCAGGGGCCATCCAGAGCACATCCCTTGGGTACCGATGACCTGGGACGGGACATCTGGTCCCGGCTGATCTATGGCGCTAGGGTCGTCCTGGTGATCTTGCCCATCGGCGAGGATTTCTGGATCCCCGGGGGCACAGCGATCTGGGGCGTCATTTTGGGGCTGCTCGTCGGCTCCACACTGGGCTTGATGGGTGGCTATCTGGGAGGCTGGGTGGACGAGATCGTGATGCGCATCTTGGATGCGATGATGGCCTTCCCCGTCATTCTGCTCTACATGATCATCATCGCAGCGGTGGGAGCCTCGGCCACCAACGTCGTGCTGGCCATCGCCATCGTCGGCATCCCCGGCATTGCCCGTCTGGTGCGCAGCCTGGCGCTCGACATCCGTACCCGCGACTACATCCGGGCCGCCGAGACTCGAGGTGAGAGTGTGTGGTACATCATGTTCGTCGAAATCCTGCCCAATGCCCGGGGCCCGATCATCATTGACGCTATGCTGCGTGTCGGTTACGCCATCTTTGCTATGGGCACCCTGGGTTTCCTGGGTCTGGGGCTTCCGCCGCCGTCGCCAGACTGGGGCAGCATGGTGGCCAAGGGGCGGCAGTTCATCCTGTCCGGAAGTCCGTGGGCGGCCCTGTGGCCCTCGATTGCTATTGCCTCGCTGGTGGTGGGACTCAACTTGTTCGCCGATGGACTGCGCGAAGAGTCGCTGCGGTATCAGTAGAGGGGAGGCATTGTATATGATTACAAATCCTGTGAATCATGCACCGGTCCTCAAGGTCGAAAGTGCGGCCATCTCCTACGAAACCCGCTACGGCGACGTGGAGGCGGTCCGTGACGTGTCGTTTGAAGTCCAGCGGGCTGAGACGTTCGGCGTCGTGGGCGAGTCGGGCTGTGGCAAGTCCACGGTGGCCTTTGGCATTGTGGACTTTCTGGGACCGAACGGCAAGATCGTTGGGGGCAGCGTCAAGTTTCAGGGACAGGAGTTGGTGGGCCGTACGCAAGCGGAACTGCGCCGGCTGCGCGGTGACCAGATCTCTATGGTCTACCAGGATCCGATGCAGGCGTTGAACCCGTCGGTCACGATCGGCGACCAGTTGGCCGAGGTACTGACCGTTCACCGGGGCATTTCCAAGTCGGAGGCGTGGGATAAGTCGATCCGTATGTTGGAGAGGGTCTACATGCCCGACGCAACCAACGTGATGAATCGCTACCCGCATCAGATCTCCGGCGGCCAACAACAGCGGGTGGTGATCGCGATGGCTCTGCTTAACAACCCGGCACTCCTTATCATGGATGAGCCAACCACCGCGCTGGACGTGACAGTGGAAGCGGTCGTGCTGGACCTGATCGAAGATCTGAAGCGTGACTTTGACACGGCCATCGTCTACATCACCCACGACCTGGGCGTGGTCGCCCGCGTGTGCAACTACGTGGGCGTGATGTATGCTGGAGAGATGGTAGAACGAGGCTCTGTCGAGGCGATCTATGAAAACCCCCTGCATCCTTACACGCAGGGACTGATGCGCTGTGTGCCCAAACTAGGCACCACCAAAGAGGGCAGCATCCTCTATCCCATCAGGGGACGGGTGCCAGCGCCCAAAGACAGGCCCAAAGGGGCCTGCATCTTTGCCCCTCGTTGTGATTACGCCACCGATCGCTGTTACAATGAACATCCCCTGCTCCGAGAGATCGAACTGGCGCACAGCGCCCGCTGCTTCTACTCGGAGCAGATTGACGCTGGTGCCTGGCGACCACCGGAGGGACTGGTGCCCGATCTGGCCCCAGCGACTGAGGAGGCCAGCAGGGAGCCAATCATAAGGGTGGAGGGGCTCAAAACGTACTACGAGCAAGAGTCCAAATCACTCCTCAGCCTGGTGGGCGCAGGCGAGAAACTGTACGTCAAAGCGGTGGATGATGTGAGCCTGGAGGTGCCGCCCGGCAAGACGTTGGGCATTGTGGGCGAGTCGGGCTGCGGCAAGAGCACCCTGGCCAAAACTATCATCGGTCTGGAATCCCCAACGGCAGGAGACGCCAAATTCCTGGGGTTCGACGTCACGTCCCCTGTCTCTGAGCGCGATGAGAAGCTGATCCAGGAGCTGCAGATGGTCTTCCAGAACCCCGACTCGACGATGAATCCCTCGTACACCGTTGGCCAGCAGATTGGCCGTCCGCTACGACGCTTCGGGACGGTGCCATCGGATAAAGCGCGCGAAGAGGTCGTCCGGCTGCTCAACGCCGTGCGTTTGGACGGCAGCTACTACGACCGGCTGCCCCGTCAGTTGAGCGGTGGCGAAAAGCAGCGCGTGGGTATCGCCCGCGCCTTTGCCAGCCAACCCGACCTGGTGCTATGTGACGAGCCGGTCTCGGCCCTCGATGTTTCGGTGCAGGCAGCGGTGCTCAACTTGCTGCTGGAGCTCCAGCGCCAGCACGGCCTGACGATGATGTTCATCGCCCACGACCTGAGTGTGGTGCGTTTCTTCTCCGATTATGTGGCGGTGATGTACCTGGGTCACATCGTCGAATTTGGCCCGGCCGAGGCCATCTACGCACCACCCTACCACCCGTACACCGAGGCGCTCCTCTCGGCGGTGCCCATCCCCGACCCAAGGGCGGAGCAGAAACACATTCGTCTGAGTGGTACCGTGCCCAGCGCGCTGAACCCACCTAGTGGGTGTGTTTTCCATACCCGCTGTCCGCGACGGGATGTGTTACCCGACGGCGGTGAAATCTGTCAGGTGGAAGTACCATCCTGGAGGTACAACACCGAGGAACATCGTATCTTCTGTCATATTCCCTTGGAGGAACTGCGTAAGATGGAAGCTGTGGTGACCACTACTGCAGGCGAAGGAGGCGACTAGTGTTTGTCAAAGACTATATGACCCGACACCCTGTGATGGTCGAACCGACGATGTCCGTCGTCGAGGCCCAGGGCATTATGGCCGAGACCAAAGTGAGGCATCTCCCAGTCACCGGGTCGGGAAAACGACTGGCTGGCCTGGTCACACGGGAGAGAATGCGTATTCCACCGACTGAGCTAGCCAGCTTGAATGTGTGGGAGATCACCCGCCTCCTTTCTAACCTGGCCGTTAAGGACGTAATGGTCAAGGCGGAAGACGTAATCACCATTGAACCGGGTGCCACGCTGGAAGATGCTGCTCAAGTTATGGTCGAAAACAAGATCGGCTGCCTGCCCGTGCTGGAAGAGGGCGTCGTGGTGGGTATCATCACCGAGATTGACTTGATGGTCCAGTTGGGTGACCTGCTGGGCGGGCGCGTGACCGGCGTGCGTGTCACGGTACGTGTACCCGACAGAATTGGAGAATTCGCCAAGATCACCAGCGCTATCGCTTCCCAGGGATGGGGAATTTATGCTAGCGGCAGCGTTCCCACGCCTAAACGACCTGGCTACTGGGACTGTGTGGTCAAGGTCCAAGATGTGCCCAAGGATGAGCTGGTGGCCGTGTTGGAAAAGATCGAGGGGCATGAGTTGATCGACGTGCGGGAGTGTTGATTGTCAGACCATGAACGCCCCAAGGGACATAGGCAGATGGTACCTATGTCCCTTTACTCTTGTACGCAAAGCGCGCAGGAGATCGTGGGCGCTCCTTGCATAGGAAGGAGAATGTAAGGGCTGTCAGCCGAACCTTGAAGGAGATTGACCGATGAAAGCAGTTCGTTTGATTCAATCGAGCCAGCTATTGGAGATGCAAGAGGTTCCTGTACCAGGAATCGGTGTCGGAGACGTGTTGGTGCGGGTCAGAGCGGCCGGCGTCTGCCATTCGGACGTACATTACCGGGCGGGGATCTCTCCGGCAGGGCCGCTCCCATTGACTTTAGGTCACGAGGTCGCTGGAGTGGTCGAGCACGTGGGAGCAGAGGTCGCCGGCCTTGGCATCGGCGACCGGGTGTGTCTCCACTACATGGTCACCTGTGGTGATTGTCTCTATTGCAGTATGGGCAGCGAGCAGTTCTGCACTTCGGGCCAGATGCTGGGCAAGAACCGGGACGGCGGCTATGCCGAATACATCGGCGTGCCGGCCCGCAATGCCTTTCCTCTCCCTGACGAGGTACCCTTTGAGCAGGGAGCCGTTATGATGTGTTCGTCGGCTACCTCTTTTCACGCGCTGCGCAAAGGCCGGCTGGAGGCGGGTGAGACGGTCGCCGTTTTTGGCGTCGGCGGGCTGGGCATGTCGGCGGTGCAACTGGCCCGGGCCTTTGGGGCGCTGGACGTGTACGCGGTGGACATCGTCCCCGATAAGCTCGAGATGGCCGAGGGATTCGGCGCTATCCCGATCAACGGGGCCGAGACCGACCCAGTGGCCGAGATCAAGCGGTTGACGAACGGCAAGGGCGTGGATGTGGCCCTAGAGTTGATAGGCCTGCCGGTGACGACGCGACAGGCGATCGAATCGGTGGCCGTCTTTGGACGGGCGGTGATGGTCGGCCTCACCGACAAGACAGTCGCGGTCGATCCCTACCGTGAACTGATATGCCGGGAGGCGGAGCTCATCGGCTCGGCCGATCATCTGGCCCACGAATTACCCACGCTCATCGAGTTGGTTCGCCGGGGTGTGTTGGACCTTTCCGGCGTGGTCACCGATACCGTGCCCCTCAATGCCGACGCTGTCAACGAGACGATGGATCGACTCGAGCGCTTTGGCGGCGATGTGCGCGTCGTCATCACCCCCTGAGCGGCACTGAGACCGAATGGCTCGCATCGTCCAGCTCCTGGCCGTACCGGCCGTAGGCGGTTACTACTACGAGGATCTGGCTGCCCTCCAATCCTGCCCTATCCCTTTGCCGGAGCGGTATACCGCTGATCCGGTGACGCCTAGCTTCCGCCGTGTCCGCGAGGTGGCCGAGGCCGTCTCTGTGGGCCTGGTGCTGGATAGCGGCAGCGTGGCCTGGGGAGACTGCGTGGCCGTGGCCTACAGCGGCAAGGCTGGCCGCGATCCGGTCTTCCGTGTTGAGGACGGCCTGAGCACGATTCAGCAGGCTGTGACTCCGGTGCTTCTGGGCCGGGAGATCATGACGTTCCGAGAATCTGTCGAGGAGGTGGACGGCCTGCTTGAATCGGCGGAGGTGATCAAGCCGCTGCCTGAGCCCACGGGAATGACTCGGCGCGATCTGTTGACAGCGCCGGCTCGTCTGTGGCGGGCCGCCCAAGGAGAGGGGGAGAAGAACGCTCCCACGGAGCGAATCACCGTGGAACGCCCGCTGCACACCGCCGTTCGGTATGGCGTGAGCCAGGCCTTGCTGCGAGCCGTGGCTCTGACGCGAGGTGTGACGATGGCCGAGGTGGTCGCCGAGGAGTGGGGCCTGCCGCGGCCTGACGCGCCGGTGCCCATCCATGCCCAATCGGGCGGCGAGCGCATCCACAACGCCGACAAGATGATTGCCCGACGAGTGGCCTCGCTGCCACACGCTCTGGTGGACGATATCCCCGAGCAACTCGGCGAGGATGGCGCCAAGCTGACGCGCTATGTGCGCTGGCTCAAGGGGCGCATCCAGCAACTAGGGGGCGCCGACTATCGCCCCACGATCCACCTGGATGTCCACGGCGCGTTGGGACGGATCTTTGAGAACAATCTGGGTCGTGTCCTGGGACAGCTCTATGCGCTGGAAATAGCGGCGCAGCCCTATCCACTGCGCGTGGAGTGCCCGGTGATGCTGGAGAGCCGGGAGGCCCAGATCGATGCGATGAGGACGCTGCGCGAGTATGTTCGCTTCCGCAAGATGAACGTGCGGCTCGTCGTTGACGAGTGGGCCAACACGCTGGATGACATCCGGGCCTTTGTGGAAGCCCAGGCGGCCGACCTAATCCAGATCAAGATGCCCGATCTGGGCAGCGTGCACAACTCGGTCGAGGCAGTGCTGACCTGCAAGGCTGGCGGCGTGGGCGCGTTCCTGGGCGGCAGTTGCGCCGAGACCGATCTATCGGCGAAAGTGGCGGTCCACATCGCGCTGGCTACACGGCCGGAGATGGTGATGGCCAAGCCAGGCATGGGGGTTGACGAGGGCGTGATGATGGTGCAGAATGAGATGGCCCGCACCTTGGCCTGGATAGAGACGCGGGCCTCGCAGATTTGAGACTTGGGGGGTACCAGTGGACATTAACTATCACGCACAGCAGACTCCGCAGTTCCGGGTGCTGTCGGATCGACAGATCGACAAGGTCTATCAGGCGACGTTGGAGTGCCTGGATCGTACGGGCATCAACGTGCTCAACGCTGAGGCGCGCGACTTGCTGGCTGCGGCTGGCGCCCGGGTGAACGGCGTGCGGGTGCGCGTTCCACCGCACGTGATCCAGGACGCCATCGCCGCCAATCCGCGCTCGTTCACCATCTGGGGGCGCGATGGCACACATCGCATGCAGATCGTGCCCGACCGGGTCTATTTCGGCCCTGGCCCTACCTGCACGTATTTTGTTGACCCAGAGACGGGCGAGCGGCGCAAGTCCCGTCGCGGCGACCCCGGTCTGGCAGCCCTGGTCTGCGACGCCCTGGACAATATCGACTATGTCATGGGACTGGCGTTGATCGACGACGTCCATCACCGGCTGGCTCCGGTATACGAGTTCGCCGAGATGATCGCCAACACCGGCAAGCCGGTGCTGCCCTGGGCGTACTCGGTGGAGAACATCGCGGACATCTACCGGATTGCCCTGGCCGTCGCAGGGGACGAGGAAGCCTTGCGAGCCCGTCCGCTCTTTGCCTTTTTCTCCACGTTCCAGGCCCCACTCCAGCACACCGACGAGGAGCTGGCCAATGTGCTCTGGGCCGTCGAGCGCGGCATTCCTGTCGTCTACATCGGCGGCGGCACTGCCGGGGCTACCTCGCCGGTCACTGGTGCTGGCACGCTGGTCATCTCCCTGGCCGGTGCGTTGAGCGGCCTGGCTATCATGCGGCTCAAGAGGCGCGGCGCGGCGGTGTGCATCGGCGGCGTGCCCCAGGCGATGGACCTGCGCACTGGTCGGCCAGCCTATGGCAGTCCGGAAATGAGCCTATACAGCGCCGCCCTGTCGGACATCTCGCGATACCTGGGCCTGCCCTTCATGGGAACCGCCGGAGCCTCGGAGGCCAAGGAGCCTGACCAGCAGGCGGCTATCGAGAGCGCTGTCCAAGTGGTGTTCTCTGGCCTCAGTGGCGCGACCCTGGTGCACGACGTGGGCTTCCTGGACTGCGCCGACATCGGGTCGCTGGAGATGTTGGTGATGAACGACGAGATCATCGCCATGGTCCGGCGCGTTATGCGCGGCATCGAGGTGAGCGATGATACGCTGATGCTGGACTTGATAGACGCGGTGGGGCCGGCGGGCGAGTTCATGTCCACCAGGGAGACGGCCAAGCGGTGCCGCGCCGAGATCTGGGCGCCGACGTTGATGGATCGCGATGCGTGGGTGAACTGGGCGGCAGGCGGCGCGCAGACGATGAGCGATCGCATCAGGGCACGGGTGCGGGAGATCTTGGCGACTCATAAACCGCCGCCGCTGCCTGAAGGGGCTGCCGAGAGGATCGAGGCCATCCTGGAGGCAGCCGAGACACGTGTAAGAAAGACGTGAGATAAGCGTTTACCGCCGAGAGCGCGGAGAGCGCAGAGGTGACAGAACGGGAAAATCTGAACAGGATCAGAAAGAGCATTATCGGCGCCGCTATTGAGGTGCACCGCGCTCTGGGGCCTGGCCTCCTGGAGTCGGCGTATCAAGCCTGTCTGACTTTTGAACGGGCTGAACGCGGCTTGAAGGTGGAACGGCAAAAACCCTTGCCTGTGATCTATCGAGAGGTTACGCTCGATTCTGGTTATCGGCTGGATATTCTCGTCAAAGAAGCGGTCATTGTCAATGACTTTCCAGATTCTCTGCGTTCTCAGCGGTCTCTGCGGTAAACAGGTACCTCAGAGTCTTATGTGTGCTCTGTTGAGGTGGATATGGAGATATCCTTCGTCCTAAATGGCCAGCCAGCCGCCGTTCATGCAGACCCGGCCAGGAATCTGCTGGACGTGCTGCGGACCGAGCTGGGCCTGACCGGCACCAAACAGGGCTGTGATTACGAGGGAGAGTGCGGTGCCTGTACGGTTCTCCTGGATGGTCAGCCGATCCGCTCCTGCCTGACGCCCGTGGGCAAGGTCGCCGGTCGGTGTCTGCTCACCATCGAGGGTCTGGATGGTCCCGACGGCTTGCATCCCATTCAATCCGCCTTTATTGAGACAGGCGCGGTACAGTGCGGGTATTGCACGCCGGGTGTGATCCTGGCCGCGAAAGCGCTCCTCGACCGGGAGCTGGACCCGACCCGCGAGCAGGTCATCGAGGCGCTGGACGGGAATCTCTGCCGTTGCACGGGCTACACCAGGATCGTGGCGGCGGTGGAACTAGCCGCCGCGCGGATGCGGGGCGAGGGAGGCCCGGCCATCACCGGAAACCAGGTCTCTTCACTGTCCATTGGCGGAGACGTTCTCCGCACCGACTCCGTTGACAAAGTGACGGGGCGTGCCAAGTACGTCGAGGATATCAGTGTGCCTGGCCTGTTGCACGCTAGGGTCCTGCGCAGCCCGTACTACCATGCCCGTCTCCTGTCTCTGAACGCCGCACCAGCCGCGCACCTGCCAGGGATGGTCCGGGTTGTTACCGCCGCCGATGTTCCCGGTACGAACAGCTTCTCCGGGTATAGCCGTGGCGAGCCGGTGCTGCCGGCGGTCGGCGATACCGTCAAAATGGTAGGTGCGCCGGTCGCCCTGGTGGTGGCGGCCTCGCCGGAGCAGGCCCAGGCGGGGATGGAGGCGCTCGAGGTCGAGTATCAACCGTTGCCCTATTCCTTCGACACCGAGGAGACCCTCAAGGAGGGCGCGTTGCCCATCTATGATGCTGGGAACGTCCTGACGACCCATAGGGTCGCCCATGGGGACCCGGCGGCCACCCTCGCGGCGTCGGACGTGATCCTCGAGGCTAGCTACCACACGGCCTATTTGGAGCACGCCGCTCTGGAGCGGGAGGCCGTGCTGGGGTACATCGACGAGGAGGATCGGGTGACGGTCGTGGCTGGCAACCATGAGCCGCACTGGGCGCGCGGGTACATCGCTGACGTGCTGGCGCTGGCCTCGTCACGCGTGCGTGTCGTCGTGCCCCCTACTGGCGGCTCCTTTGGCGGTAAGCAGGACCCGTGGCCCCTGATAGCGACGGCGCTGATGACCTATCTGACGCGCCAGCCCGTTCGCCTGGTCTACTCCCGCCGGGAATCCTTCGACGCCTCGCCGAAGCGGCATCCCTATCGGGTGGACTACAAGGTCGGCGCGACCGACGATGGACGGTTGACCGGCATCCGCGTCCGGATCAGCGCCAACACGGGCGGCTACGACGCTCACGGTCAATACATCCCGAACTATGCCGTGATGGCCAGTGGGGGTCCCTACCGGTGGCAGGCCGTGGATGCCTACGCGGAGAGCGTGTACACCAACGGCCCCAAGAGCGGCCAGTTTCGGGGGTTCGGGACGGCTCAATCCGCCTTCGCGCTGGAGTGTATGCTCGATGAGCTGAGCGAGAGGGTGGGCCAGGATCCCCTGGAGTTCCGACTCCGGAACGCCCTCCGGCAGCCTGACGTCTCTTTCCTCGGGTGCCCGGTGGGGGAGTCCTTGGGGTACGTCGAGGTGCTGGAGGCCGCTCGACCGCGCTACCGGGCGTTCCAAGAGGAAGCTGCGGCGTTCAACGCCCGGGCGATGGACGGCGCCCTCCGCAAAGGGATCGGCCTCGCCGGCATGTGGTACCGGTTTGGAAAGTCCGGCTCGCTGCGGGTCGAGGCCCACGCGGAGCTGGCAAGGGATGGTCGGTTTATTGTCTACTGCTCAGCCCCTGACTATGGTCAGGGCACCAACACGGTGATGAACCAGCTCGCCGCGGAGGCCCTGGGCATGCCCAGGGACGGCATCGAGGTGGTGAACGCCGACACAGCGCTCACGCCCGACAGCGGCATCCAGGGCGCCTCACGATCCACCTATTGGGTAGGGAACGCCGTGTGCGAGGCGGTGACGAACCTCAGGCAGGAGATCCTGGCGACGGCCGCCGAGCTTTTGGATTGCTCTCCCGCCGGCCTGACCCTCGAACGAGACCGGGTTTCTGTTGTTTCGCTTACAGAGAAATTGGGTTTGTCCGTTTCGCTGAGGGAGGTCGCCTGGGAGTTCGACCGCATCGGCAAATCGAGAAAAGTGGTCGGCCTATTTGATCCTTCCCCCTTGTTTCCCAAGGAGACGCGGCCGGAGTACGTGCCAATGTTCGTCACCGGTGCCCACCTGGCCGAGGTCGTCGTAAACATGTGGACTGGGGAGGTAACTGTTCCCCGCGTGGTGGCTGTCCACGACGTCGGGCGGGCCGTCAACCCTGTGGACGCCAAAGGACAGATCGAAGGCGCGGTCGTGATGGGCCTGGGCGCCGCGCTCATGGAGGAATATCTGCCGGGCAGCAGCACCGGTCTCAGCGATTATTACCTGCCGACGACCAGGTCCATGCCCGAGATCGAGGTGATGTTGGTTGAGGTGCCCAGCTTCCACGGTCCCTTCGGTGCCAAGGGTCTGGGCGAGGCCGCGATGCTGCCCTCGACGCCAGCCATCGTCAACGGTATCTCCCGCGCCATCGGCGTGCGCATCCGCAAAGTGCCCGCTACGCCTGAGCACGTGTTGAGGCGGATTGGCGAGTCCGCGAGTCAGCGAGTGCCCACCTCCGGTCGGGGCGGGCCTGTCCCGAGCGCGGCCGAGGGATCAGCGAGTTAGGGGCAATGGTGGAGTACGTGTATCCGCGTTCGGTCGAGGAAGCCGTCGCGTGCCTGGAGGCATACGGCGGCGAGGCGCGCATCATTGCCGGAGGGACGGACGTCGTGCCGGACCTGCGCAAGGGAAAGATCGAGCCGCGTTGCCTGGTAGATATCGTCCGCATCCCGGGTTTGGATCAGATGGCGGTCACGGGGGGCTGGGTCGAGGTCGGGGCGGCGGTGACGTTCGCCGCGATCAAGAACTCCCCATTTCTGAACCAGCACATACATGCGCTGGCTGATGCCGCCCGCTCCGTCGGCACGGTCGCGATTCAGAACGCCGCCACGTGGGTGGGGAACATCGTGCAGGCGATGCCGGCGGCTGACGGCGCGATCATCGCCCTCGCGTTGGAGGCAGAGGCACGCGTCGTGGATGGCCGCGGCGCGGAATGGCGGCCCGTGGAGTCGCTGTTTTGCGGACCCGGCGTCTCTGCCGTGGATCCGACGCGCCAGCTCATCACACACCTCCGGTTTCCACGTCCCGGGCAGCCATGGGGCACCGCCTGGGCCCGCGTCGGACGACGGCCCTCCCTGGTGTTGCCGATCCTGAACTGCGGGGTCAAACTCTGCCTATCCCCCGATGGGGGTCGTATCGCGTCGGCGTGCGTGGCCCTCGGGCCGGTCGCACCACGTCCGTTCCGGGCGCGCGAGACGGAGGCGTTTCTACAAGGCAAGCCGCCCGTCGAGGGAACGTTTCGACAGGCTGTGCACATCACTCAGGGAGAGAGCAGCCCTCGCAGCAGCGTGACGCGCGCCTCCCGGGAGTACCGGCTGTCCATCATTCCGTCGCTGGTAGGCGACGCCCTTGCCCTTGCCGCCGAGCGGGCGAGGCCTGGAGATTGGTAGTCGGAAGGAGAGTAGCATGACACAGGACATTCTTGCCTTTCCTCGGATGGAGATGTTGAGCAGGGAGCAATGTGAGACGGTGCATCTGGCGTCACTGGAGATCCTGCGCCGCACTGGCGTGCGCGTCTATCACAGTGGAGCGCTGGAGCTGCTGCGCCAGACCGACGCCGCGATCAGCGATGGCAACCTGGTCCACCTGCCGCCTGGGCTGGTGGAGTGGGCGCTGGCGCGCGCTCCATCGCGAATCGCCCTCTGCAGGCGCGGGGCGGATGAGGTGGCAGTGCCGCTCGAGGGGCGGGTGGTCAATTTCGGCACTGGCTCCGACTGCCCCAATTACCTGGACCCCCGCACTGGAGAGCGCCGCCCGTTCACCGCCGCCGATGTCATTGATTGCGTCCGTGTGGTGGACGCTCTGCCGGAGCTGGGCTTTTGCATGTCGATGGGCATACCGGCGGACCTGGAGCCTGTCCTGAGCAAAGCCGAGGGAACGGCAAATCTGTACCGGCATCAGTTCGCGCTGATGCTGGCACACACGATAAAGCCAATCGTGTTCGTGTGCGACGACCGGGCGGACTGCGACGCCATCGTCGCTATGGCGGCGGCTGCAGCAGGCGGATCGGAGCGGTTGCGGCTCAACCCGACCTTACTGCTCTACTCGGAACCCTCGACGCCGCTCCAGCATTCAGAGACAGCGACTGGGAAGCTGCTCTACATGGCCGAGCATGCCCTGCCTATCGTCCATTCCCCCGCGCCGATGATGGGGGGCACGGCGCCGGTGACCCTGGCTGGCGGGCTGGCCCTGGGCAACGCGGAGGTGCTCTCCAGCCTGGTCATGCATCAGCTCAAGCGCCCGGGAGCACCCTTCGTCTACGGGCAGGGATTGCACCACATGGATATGAAGACGACCATCAGCGTGTACGGTGCGCCCGAGTTCCAACTGGCCCGCGTGTTGGTAGCCGACATGGGGCGGTTCTATGGGCTGCCCACGTGGGGTTACGCCGGCCACTCCGATAGCTGCACGATGGACGAGCAGGCTGCGGCCGACGCCGCTTTCTCCGTGTTGACGGCGCTGATGAGCGGGACAAACCTGGTGCACGATGTGGGCTATCTGGAAGCGGGGCTGACCAGCTCGCCGGAGATGATCGTGTTCACCGCCGAGGCCATCTCGATGGTGCGCCGTTTCGTGGCGGGCGTCTCGCTGGATGTCGAGTCGCTGGCCCTGGACGCGATCCACAACGTGGGGCCGGGCGGCGACTTTCTGACGCACAAGCACACGCTGAGTCACTTCCGCAAGCTGTGGCAGCCGGCGCTTTTCACCAGGCAGCGGGCGGATGAGTGGGTTGCAGCAGGCAGCAAGCGTCTGGGCGAGCGGCTGCGCGAGAGGACGGTGGCCCTCATCGACGAGCATGAGTCGGAGCGCCTGCCGGATGGCGTGTGGGAGGAGATTGCCTACATCCTAAAGGAGGGTCCTGCAGGTCGGGATTAGGCGCCAGACAAGGCAGGGTCGCCAGTAACCGTATCCTTTCAGTCTCTTGTTTCCCCCTGGGTCCTCTTGCCCGTCCTGGTGATCGCAGGCATCTGAATGGGAGAGTTGATCGTGCGAAGGCTCCTACTGCTGAGCGCCGCGGCTGGGGTGGGGTGGCCTCGGTGGTGCTGTTCTTCTTTATGGGTGCGGCGGCCCTGGGCCTGCTGCTGGGTTTGGGGAGCGGTTGGATATTGGTCGGCGTAGCGGCGGTGCTCTGCGCGTGGGACCTGGATCACTTTGCCCAGCGCTTGAGATCCGCAGGGCGGGTCGAGGGCGCGCGTGAGCTGGAGCGGCGCCATCTCCTGCGGCTGCTGGCCGTCAGTGGCCTGGGGTTCCTGCTGGCCGCTATCGCGTTGGGGCTCAAGCTCGAGCTCGGCTTCGGCGCAGCGGTTTTCCTGGGACTGCTTGTTGTCATAAGCTTGAGCCAGTTGGTGGGCTTGTTGAGGCGCGAGAGCGACTGAACGCGAGGTGTCGGGATGAGGATCGTCGGTACCCAGATCTCGGCGAACGCTGTGCGCGAGGAGGAGCGGCGCCGCCTGGCGCGGC
>Ga0180437_10004387_pt1 | contig 20116 bp, 38 predicted proteins | sample SS_ome_4_FD_132410 | JGI IMG/M metagenome (GOLD analysis project Ga0180437, IMG submission 132410) | Hypersaline lake sediment archaeal communities from the Salton Sea, California, USA - SS_3_D_1 metaG | ecosystem: Environmental > Aquatic > Non-marine Saline and Alkaline > Hypersaline >... | reverse complement strand
GCCATTCAAAGCCTTCAAGCCCTCGGCGTTTCGGAGGAGCAGGCGACCAGGATGGTAGATGGTATTCTGGAGTACAAGGCGCATGGTGATGGTGGTGTAGGCATAGGCGAAGAGGAGTACGAAGAGGAAGGGGGAGACGGGAGGGTAGAAGAGGAAGAAGCTCCGCAGATGAAACCAGCCAAGGACGGCAAGGTTGACCTCGTCGACTGGCTGATGGGAAAGAAAATCATAGGCAAGGACTTCACCTCCGAGCAGTTGGTCCAGGCGATTGTATCCTCAGAGGTTCCGGCGCCGATGCTCATGGACTTGGTGATGGCCAAGACTCTGGATGATATAACAGACCCGGACTTCAAAGGGAGTCCATATCCGGTGGCGATCGGCAACCTCATGATATTCATGATGGCCATTGGCCGTAAGGCTCGCACTGAGGGCATCAAACTGTACGCTGTGGGAGGGGAGCAGGCCATGGAAGAGCAGGAAGGGATGACATACTAGCATGACAATCGGTATTGACACCGACATGGCGGATTATGTGCTGAGGAAGTCGGGGTTGGCGGTGCCCCGGCGGGAGATCGTGCTCCCCCGGGACGGCAAGGTGCTCACAAAGGGATTCCGTCCGTCCATGCTCAATGCGCGGGATAGAGACCAGTATGAGCACTTCAAGGCGCTTAATCTCCACCGCCCCGGGGTGGCGCACATAGCGGGACAGCCCCGTAGCGGGAAGACGACATGGGCGGTGTTCTTCGCCTGGGTGCGCCGGAAGCTGTGGGGGAACCCGGTGGTGTCGAACATACTGCTCAAGCCGGAGTTTGGGGAGTACACCTACCTGCCGACGAAGAGACTGGTCGCGGAGTTCAGGAAGGTAAACAAGGCAATCGAGGAGGCGGTGGCACGGGGAGAGGAAAAGTTTGACAACCGCGAGCACTCGAAACTCATGACTGGCCAGATGGCAGAGGTGGCCAAGCGCGCGTGGGCGAGTGCCGGGACTGTTCTTCAGAACGCCACCATCATCATCGATGAGGGGTACGGCGCAGTAGACCGCAGGCGGACACAGTCCCCGAAGCACATGCTGATAACCTACCTCATCCAAACCTTCGGGCACTTCGGGTGCTTCCTCGCGCTGATCTCCTCCTCCGAGAAGCTACTGGATGCACAGAGGGTTATCCCCTTCCTGACTCACCAGGTCAAGTGCAGTCATATCTCGGAGGTTGCAATATCTCAGTACATTGTGTTGTGGAAGTTCGGAGCACTAATTGAAGAGACGAACCCATGGCGCCACAACATCTACATCCCGAATTGGGGAGGCCGGATGTTTGATAGTGAGGCTCCAGTGGCAGTGGACAACAGCCTGCTCAGACGCGTTCTGGAGAACGAGGGGGTCGATGACGAGGAGGAGGAGGACAGGAAGATCCAGGCGCAAGTCCGGCGCGAGCAGAAACTGAAAGGCGCCCGGGACGACGCCCGGGACGAGGAGGAGTAGCCGTGAGGATACCGTTTATAACAGAGACGGAGGATAAGAACCCCACCGTGGGGCTGACAGAGGCTGGCCGGAGGAAGGCTGAAAGCCCCGGCAGTTCCGGGCTTTTGAGCCGGGCTCTGTACATCCTGCACCAGCAGGGACCCACCAGCCAGAAGGAGTTGGGTAAGCGTTTGCGGATCGATAAAGCCAGGGCGAGGTATGTGGTTCTGGAACTACTGAAGAATAAGGATGTGAGGATAGTAGATTGAGAAGGTTCGGTATCGGATAATGCTGAAGAAACTCATCCTGATTTCAATACCTTTGTTGGTAGTGGTATCTCTACTCATCTGTGCATTGCTATCTTCTCCAAGTGATGTAGAGGCTGACGGGCATGGGTATAGTTTTAATGTTTCGGAGATTACCAACTTGTATCCTAGCGTTCGCACACCACCTCAACAGAGTGTTGTATATGCACAGAACTTGTATTGGTTCTTCTACGCACCCAACAACAGCCATATCTGTTATAGAACGAGTGCTGATGGTGTGGAGTGGTCGGAGGAGACGGTGTTGGATATAGAGACCACCACCTGGGCTATGGGTGCCAGTTTTGACCTAAAGGTGGATGAGAGCGACAGGCTGCATATGCCGACAACATTTTTTACATCTAGTGGAAACCTGTCCTACAGATGTGGCCAGTTGAACAGCGACGGGACCATTGACTGGGTTATGAGTGAATTTGGCAGGGAGTACCAGACGATATTTGATCCCCCGTCAGGCAACGTACAAGACCCATCGCTGATACTGGACAGCGATGGGTATCCGTGGGTCATGTCGGTATGGTACGACGGCACGAAGGTGACCCGTGTGTGGAAGTCATCGACAAAGGACGGTACGTGGACTACTGAAGAGTATTGGGATCTACAAAGCGGGGCTGTAGAAATGGGTCGCTTACTGCTACTCGACAGTGGCAAGATACTTGCTCTCTATACGAGTTACAACAAACCTATATATGGCAGGATATGGGACGGCGATAGCTGGGGTGAGGAGCAGGATTATACACAGACCAATCACATAAACTTCTTTAGTTCGTGGAGTGCTGTGTTGTTGGAGGATACACTCCACTTGGTGTACTACAACGAATCAGATGTAATGATGTATGCTAGTGGCGACCCCCACTCGCCTGGAACATGGGGAGAGGAGGAGGCGCTTTACCAGGCGATAGAACGGAGGACCACGCCAGCCTTGTCGTATTACGACGACACACTCTATCTGTTTTGGCTCAATGACTCCAGTAACGGCAACGTGATGTATATGACTAAACCACTATCCGATAACTGGAGCGCCGGGGTGCGTGTGGTATACACGGAGGATGTGGCCTTCGACCCCGCTATCAACCTAAGCGCGGTGCAGTCGCTCGATACCCTCATTGAGATGCCCGGCTGGGGTGGGTATCTCGGGGGGCTCTATTATCAGAGTGGGCACAGTCCATCGGGGTTGCGGTTCAGCTACCTTATCGAGTACGACTGGCACAATGACAACTTCAGCTACCGGGTTCCGGTGCTCGTGAATCACTCAATGGTGTATGAGAACCTAGAGAACTTCCCTGTACTCATAACGAATATCAGTAGTGGGTGTGATAACTTCTGGGAGGTGGTGAAGCCCGACGGCCGTGATATTGAGGCGTATGACTTGAACGGCACTCTGTTGGACTCTGAACTGGTGAGCATCTGTACATCGACGAAGGAGATGGAGTATTGGGTGAAACTCCCCCACCTCTTCACCGAGCAGGACACTAAATTCCTAATTTACTATGGCAGTGATACCTATGAGCGAGAGAACAGTGACAACACTTGGGACAAGCACTATCTGTTCGTATCTCATATGGGTGATTATGACCCTTGGGGGCTTACTGTCTATGATTCTACTAAATATCACACCTCCTGTACTAAGAGTAATAGTCTTTTTATAGTAGAAGAGGATTGCATTATTGGCACCTGTCAGAACTTTTCAAATAGCGCATCTATAACTTGTAGCCACCAAGTAGTATATAATACAACGAATCAAACTACCGAGATATGGGTTAAGCCTCTACACAACGCAGGTTACACAGCAGAGGTCCCATTTGCGAGGTTGTGGAGTTGGCGTATGACACATGGCGCCAACAACATAGGTTATAGAGATTCATCACTTGTTCGGCATGATGGTAGTTGGTATGGTTCAGGACTTGGTGGAATCCTCAAGTTGCAGTGGACCTACTGGGTAGGAGGTTACAACAACAGCTACATCTGGAACTGGATAAATGACTCGATGAGTACTATTGACTTTGACCCCAATGAGGGACAAGAGGACAGTACCGAAGATATTTCTATAGGTAATCACCTCACTCAATCTTATCCTGGTTGCGTAGATGAGGCTAGATACTCTAATATCTCCCGCAACGAGAGTTATTTACTGACCAACTACGCCATGTATTTGCACCCTGAATGGTTCGTGTATTTCGAGTGCGAGGAGGACCAGCCGTTATACATCCCGAGGAGGCCAACCAACTTCCGCGCCATGCTCAATACAACTGATAACTGTATATATCTCAACTGGACGATGGGGCTGAATACGACACACACTTACATCAAGGCAAGTCAGGCGGTCTGCCCCTCGATGATAACGCTCGGCGAATTTGTAGTGAACACGACCGAGGAGACCGCCGTATTCTGTGCTGGGAACTTTGAGTTAGATGAATACTGCTTTTCGGCATGGGGTGTGCTGGGCGGTACATTATCGACAGGCCACGCTTGTACTTGTGAAGGAGGTGAAGGGATGACACTGATAGCAACACTGTTTGCGTTGATCTTCCTGCCCGTGGCGCTGACGGCGTTTGCGTTCTGGCAGAAGAAGACCTGGCTCTACTACGGCTCGGCCATGGCATGGGTGGCCATGGGCGTCTACGGGTTGACTCAGTACACCTCCGGCGATGTCCTGTGGGTGCTGGGAATTGTCGGGATGTTCATGGCTTTTGTGATGGTGGTTGTGACGCTGGGATCTTCCCAAGGGGAACAGCCGGACGAAGAGGAAGAACCTGGCGAAGAGGATTATGAGGCCAAGTTGGACGGGATACTCTCCGATGCCCGGAGGACTAGGCGCCGGGCGAAGGGATTGGGCAACTATGACTAAAGGAGCAGAGTATGATGACCATTGAAAGAGCCCTAGGGAGGTTGCCAGTATCGCTGACCATGCTGAAGTTCGCCGTGGTCGGCGGTTCCGGTATGTGTATCCGGCTGGCAGGGATGTACATACTGGTAGACATCGCCAGCCTGAATTACCTGTTGGCCTATGCCTTACTGTTCGCGGTGGTGATGTCCTGGAACTACACCTGGAATAGCCTGTGGACGTTCCCGGACAAGCAGAGGAGTTTCATGGGGTTCCTCCGGTACTGCGCGGTCGGCCTCCTTGCCCTCGGCGTTGGTCAGGGGATACTATACGTGCTCACCGACCTGGCTGGGTTGTGGTACATGTTGTCCACCGTCGTGGCCATCGTCGTCGGTTTCCTGGTGAACTTCACTATCAGCCGGAAGTGGGTATGGGCGAAGGACAAGGCACTATGATTAAGAGGGCATATAACTGGTGCGCGGAACACCCGTCGCTCATGGTGGCGCTGATGGCCATGGTGTACTACTCGCTGATGTCGGCGAAGACGTACACATGGATATTCGTCTCCGGGGACTCAGGGGACTGGCTGGCGAGCTCCACCTGGTGGATGGTGCCACAGCCGATGGGGAGCCCACTGTACATCCTCCTTGGACGCTTCCTCAATGTGTTCCCCGGCGACCTGGTGGTAAAAATGACTATCCTGCTGTCCTGCCTCCCTGGGGCGGTCACCGTTGGCCTTGTGTGTAATATCGCCCGTACGCTCACCGGGCGTGCTGACCTCGGGGTAATCGCTGGAGGCGTCCTGCTCGGGGCAACGATATACCTAACGCAGACCACCATACTGGAGGAGTATTCTATCGCTATCATGTTCGTCGTGCTCGGCTACTGGTTTTATCTCCGGGGGCAACGGAAATGGACAGCCGTGGCACTCGCCCTGGGGACAGGCGTCCATATAGTCGTAGCGCCGATCTTCGCTCTGTGGCTGATAGTAGAGTACCACGAATGGCGCAAGTGGCTGGTGCCCCTCGGGTTGTACGCTGTACTGACGGCAGGGAGTTATTCACTGATATTGGTGTTGATGGCTATGGAGAGCCCCCCGCTACTGGCGGGGTACCTCAACTTCGATAGCATCCTCCAATACTTCACCGGTACGGCTGGGGCTGTCATCGGCACGGGGAGCATCTTTGACTTCCCCCAACGTCTGGCACTGGCCACGGGGATGCTGGTGGTGAGTCTCGGATTGTGTATTATCCCTATTACCTATGCCCTCGGCAGGCCGATGGCCAGGACGACAACCCTGATGGTCACAACGGTGGGCTTCGCTTTGTGGTTCCACCTCACCAGCCTCGACCCGGTAAGTTGGACGTTTATGTGCTTTGGAGTCCCCTTTATGGCAGTCCTGGGGGCGCTAGGCATGTCGAAACTACGCATGAAGCACGTCCGGGCGGTGGCGATCGGGGCGGTGGCTCTCATCGTTATCAACTGTGCCCTGATGAACGCTGGGCAGATCGCCCAGGAGAGGCCGGAGGCCGGAGAATACTATGAGGTGATTCAGGGACTGCCCAATGGATCTGCAGTGATGATTTATCAGTCGAGGTACAGCCTAGGGCTATTCTATGCCATGGCTGAAGGACGGGAAGACCTGGCTCCGATAGTTGCCTTCACTGCTGAGACTCCGGAGAAGTTCGCAGACTACCTCGGCTGGATGGAGGAGGAGTACGGGATAAAAGGGAACTCAACCCTGGAGATGCTTGGATCGGCATACGGACAGGGAAGAAATACATACGTGGTAGGTGAAGCATGGTTTTACGACGCAATCGACAGGGGGATGTGGCCAGACCTCAGCACGACCTTCAACCTCTCAAGGAGTGGGTCGAACGAGTCGTGGTTACACGAAGTCGTTGGTTGTACTGGGTTATCGTCCCGGCGATGATGGCTCTGTATTTCCCTCTGCGGGAGCACATGATCGGCCTCGAACGCCAGAATGTGGCCGTGTCGAACTTGAGCACGAACGTGGTGCTCATGCTGGGTATGTGGGGCTGGATAAATCAAGCCCTCTACACCAAGATATACCAGCGCGTGAAGAAGGACAGCACCGCCAAGCCTCCACTGTGGCACACATGGGTGTCGCTGTCTGTGGGCTGGTTGGCTATCATCCTGTGGATGAGTGCCTGGGGGATGCCCCTTCGATTCTGATAGGAGGAGAGGAGATATGATCGACAGACGAGGACGTATCCTACTAACCAATGTATACAGCCTGCAAAACATCGGGGAGTTGTCGCAGGTGAAGGCACTGGTGAACGAGTTGCCGGAGTACCAGTTCGTGTTAGTGTCGCTATACACGTATGGCGTCGGCGACATCCGAAACTACCCCGACGTGGAGGTTGTTGGCAACAGGCATGAGCACTCGAGGCTCGGGGTAGTGCTGACCAGTGCTAGGCTTGTGGCGGAGGCGGTCACCTGTCGCCTGGCCGGGAGGGCGCCACAACATCCGATCCTCCGGGCGTACTCTGACCCCAGGGCTGTACTGGTCGTTGACCTCAGTGGTGACACCTTCTCCGACAGCGCGAGCCCAGCTTATACCCTTGTTCACAGCGTGAGCCTGATACTGGCGGTAATCATGAGGAAACCGTATGTGGTGTGTTCGCAGTCGGTGGGACCATTCACCACGGCGGTGACTAAGAGGCTGGCCAAGTTCCTCCTCAACCGTGCGGAGGTGATAACAGTGCGAGGGTTAGGGCAGTGGGACTACCTGAAGAGAGGGTTGAAAGTGGACACCCCGGTGTTCCCGGTGACCGACCTGGCCTGTCTGCTCGAGGCGCCAAACCACGATTTCATCCGTAGATGTAAGACGGTGGAGGGTACGCGGAGGTATCGTGGGAAGCCACACGTTGTGGTCAATCCCAGCAGGATAATAAACCAGTGGATGTACCCCCGGCTGAAGGCTGTGAGGCATAAGGAAGAGTCCTACGAGGAACTCATGGCCAAGGTGGTGGACTTCGTTAGCACCTTCGGCTCAGTGATGATGGTGCCTCATACCACGGGGCCTCGGCGAGGCCTCGGCACGGTAACTAACCCGGACGACCGCCTCGCCATTGAGGGTATCATGGCCAAGCGTGCCCCCGGTATGGGGGATTGGGAGGTGTACCTTGGGGAAGACGCCAGCACTATCACCAGCTTGATAGCCGAGGCGGATATGTTCGTGGGGTGCAGGTACCATTCCTGTGTAGAGGCTGTGATGGCCGGAGTGCCTACACTGGCACTGGTCTACAGTGATAAAGGGGTTGAACTCGGAGCGATGGTCGACAACCCCCGGCTCCTGGAGACCGTGGATGTCCGTGGGAAGACTCAGGAACACCTGTTGTTCGAGATCAGCGAGACCATCAGCAGGATGCGTAGCCGATTGCCGGAAGGCGTGGTTGACATGACAGCGAGCGATTCACTGGCCGAAGTCATGCGCCTGAACGCCCGGGTGAGTATCGGAGCCATCCGGGATGCTATCAGCAACCAACACAGGCACCTCTTGGGGAAGTACCAGGCGTGCTATCTCGGCAAGTCCCGGGCGTACAGCACCCGGCGGCGCCGGGGAGCCAGTGGGGGAGTGGCCACGGAACTGCTATTGCAGGCACTCGATGACAGCCTGGCTGACTGGGTAGTGGTATCCGGGGGCGACCACCTCTTCCCGTGGCCTGTGGCCACCAAGGAGAGGGAGTTCATAGAGGACTCTGCTGGGTCGATATATACTCAGAATATCAGCACCCCGGCGTACATCGCTGACCTGTGCCGGAACGGAGGGCACTGCGCGGTGGTGGGATTGCCGTGCCAGATACGGGCACTCAGGGCGCTCGAGGAGAAGGATCCGGAGTTGAAGGAAAAGGTGGCACTGCACGTCGGGCTCTTCTGCTCCCACGCTGTGGAGAAGGATGGGATGCTCCTCCTCCTCAAGGCCATGGGGGTCACAAACCTGGATGAGATCGAGTCGGTGCGGTACCGGGCGAAGGCTCCGGTGACTGGGCGTACAGGGTTGCAGGTGAAGACGCGGGACCGGGAGTATTTCATCTCCCTCTCGAGGTACTGGAGCAGGTACTTCAACTTCTTTTATATACCACAGAAGTGCTGGCAGTGCCGTGACCTGGCCAACGAGGAGGCAGACATCTCCCTGGGAGACGCCTGGCGCCTCGAGGAGCACAGCAACGTGATAATTCCCCGCACCGAGATCGGGGGGTTGGTGCTGGCCAACGCTGTGCGGTCACGGAGGATTGAGATGACTCCCGTGCCGTCGGCCATGGTGGTGAACGGCCAGCGCTTCTTCCTCAGCCTGAAGAAAAATGGGGCGACGCCTATGACAGCCACGTACCGGGCAGTGCGCCGGGTCGGCCACGAGATGACCTCCCGGGGGTACCTCCGGCCACTGGTAGAACTGTGGGTGAAGAGGGTGGTGCTGAAGTGAAGGGTCTGAGGAGACTGGCTCAGGAGATTGGGTTCAAGGTGTGGTCGTTCTATATAGACAGAGATAACGAATGGGGTAAAATATATAACTAAGGGGGAGCAGGAGTCGATGAGAGTATTGATAACCGGAATCACAGGACAGGACGGCTCGTACCTGGCCAAGATGTTGCTGGACATCGGCTACACGGTGTTCGGCATCTACAGGCGCATATCCACCCCGGACTTCTGGCGGTTGAATGAACTCGAGATACTCGACCGTGTACAGATGATACAGGCTGACCTCACCGATGCCTCCAGCCTTGTCCGGGCAGTCGAAATATCACAGCCGGACTACGTGTTCAACCTAGGTGCTCAGAGCCATGTCGGCGCCAGTTTTGACCAGCCGTTGTCGACCCTAGAGGCCACAGGCCTGGGGGTTGTCCGCCTTCTCGAGGCAGTGAAGGCGGTCAAACCGGATGCGCGGTTCTACCAGGCGGGGTCGAGTGAGATGTTCGGGAACAGCATTGTACACAACGTGCCCTTGGATGAGGACTCTCCTTTGATGCCAGCGAGCCCCTACGCCATAGCCAAACTGGCTGGCTACCACGCTTGTAAAATATATCGCGAGTCATACGGCATCCAGGCGTCGAATGGTATCCTGTTCAACCACGAGAGCCCTCTCCGGGGTATGGAGTTCGTGACCAGGAAGATCACCGACGCGGTGGCGAGGATAAAGGCTGGCCGGATGAAATCGGTGGAGCTCGGGAACATCGATGCCCGGCGCGACTGGGGTTACGCTCCGGAGTATGTCAGGGCGATGCTCCTCATGCTACAACAGGACACCCCAGGGGACTACGTGATAGCCACCGGGGAGTCCCATTCGGTGCGGGAGTTCCTCACCCGGGCGTTTAAGGCCGTCGACCTCCAGTGGGAAGACCATGTCAAGCTCAACGGTAAGTTCACCCGGCCGAACGATGTTAGGTACCTGCTCGGCGACGCCCGGAAGGCCAGGTCAGTCCTGGGCTGGGAGCCACAGGTGAAGTTCGAGGGGCTCGTAGACCTCATGATCGAAGCTGATTTGGCGCGGGTGAGGAGGGCGACCAATGGGTGAACACGCTGTGAAGACGTTGAGGACTGTAGTGATACCTGCCCTGCCGAGGGACCTGGCACTGGCTCAGAAGAAGGGACGAGAGTTACTGAAGGGCTTTGAAGTAGCCATCAACACCTCCCCCGGCCTGGCGGAGGCGACCCGGTTGGGTATAGAGTCCGCATGGGGTGAGGTTGTGGTGGTCATGGACTGCGATGACCTGCACCCGGCGTACATGGCGGGGATACTCGCGCGGAAGTTGGAGGAGGAAGGCTACGACTTGGTGAAGGCCTCCCGGATAAACTTCGGTCGGGGACTGCGCGGGGTGCTGTCGGCGCGGGGTAACCGCCTGATACGCAGGGCGCTAGGCCTCCAGGTCTCAGACTGTACCACATGTTTCTATGCGGGGTACAGGTATAAACTCTTGGATCTCCCGGAGTGGGTCTGGCACGGTCACGGCGACTACATGATGGCATTGCTGAGTGAGGCGCAGGCGCGAGGCTGGCGGATAGCGGAGTTTAAGTACATCGCCCCGGCCGATCGCCGGGATGGCAGTACCAGCCTGCGGAAGCATGTGCCGATGTACCTCCGGCGGATACGAGTGATACGGCAGGAGGCGCGAGGATAATGGTTTGGACATCCAGGAGTGAGCAAGTGGTCACAGAGGTCGCCCGGGAGTACGGTGTAAAGGTAGACGACATCCGGGGGCGCAAGCGAGACCCCCTCACCGTTGATGCCAGGGACAAGGCGATGTACACCCTGGCTGTTCCCATGGGGCTCGGCGTGGTCAGGGTAGCCAGGATGTTCGACAGGAATAGCACTTCGGTCGGGAGGAGTGTAAGACGCCATCTACGGAAGGAGGAGCAGTAGCATGAGAATAGTGAAGGCGTACTGGTATGTCAGGGCGTTCCTGCGGGTCGGCGTGTTCAACGACAAGCCGACGGTGGGTGAGTACACGGCATGGCTGTACATTACTCACATCTTCACGCGGGAGACGCACACCCTGGAGGAGTTTAAGTGCCGGGAGTGTGGCAGGACAGCCTGGAGGATCGGCTCCAGTGATGTGTGCGACAACTATGGGTGCTACGTGAAGTCGAAGACACACAAGAAGGTCGAGGTGGTTTCATGAGGCTTATAGGCTCCGAGCACGCTGTTGAGCAGATGGAAGAACTCATCCTCCTCCTCCTTGAGGCGCTTGAGGACGTAGAGGTCGAGGTCAGGATTGGCCACGATGGCACCCGGAAGTTCAATGCTTTCATAGACCCCAACCTCCCGTACAATGCGCCTATAGAGGATGGTGTTCAGAGCGAGGTGTACAGGCGGGGCATCCAGATATGCCTGAAACAGAACAGTGTCTGGATAAACTACTACTACGACCCCCGGCGCGGTGACAGGCGATGGGGTGCTGGGCAGATAACAATTAACAACGTGGGCGTGAAGGCATTGATAAACGCACTGCGCGAGAGGCGCTTTTGGAAGATGTGTGAAGAGGAAGCACAGCGAACGGGATGGAGGGCGAACGGAGATGGTAGGAGTGATATTGTTGGGGTTGCTGGCAGTCCTGATTTTGGGGGGTAACCTGGCCTTCGTGCTATGGTATTACAGTGGCCGGGGGCAAACCCCTACTGAGGGGCTCGTGAACCATCCGGATGGCGGTTTTCACTACCTCGATGCTGATGAATTGCTCGAGGAACTGGGGAAGGCCAGCCGGGCAGGAAGAGAGGAAGAGGATGGCGTTACAACGGGTGTTTAAGGTCGGTGGTCGCCGGGGCACCTACTATTTTCATGCCCAGTTCCGGCTCCAGTCCCAGGCTGACGCCCTGGCCAGGACTGTCCGGGAAGAGGGGGGCCTCGCCCGGGTGACCTTCGAGAATGATAGGTGGATCGTGTGGAGCCGGGATAGACAGACCCTCACCTGGGCTGAGAAGGGGAAGCGATGACAAAGACGAAGTCGAAGAAGACCCCCATGTGCCGGGACACCGCATTTCATTGTAAGGTATGTGGGCATCACCACTGTGTGGTGCATACCACCTGTCATCGCTGTGAGCGAAAAGGGCGCCCCTGGCACAGGTATGTGCCTGCCAAGCCACGGAAGAAGGCTAAGGCGCCATATCGAGCCGTACAGACCCCCCAGGGGGCAAAGAAAAAGAGAAGGGGCAAGTAATGGCGGAGAGCCGACGGTGCTATCTTAAAACATCGTGGGGGTTTAAGAATAAGCAGAAGTTGGTGCAACTGCGGAATCCTCTGGCGGAGAGATATGTCGTTGTGGACACAGAGGTTGGGAGGATAGTTGCCCACCACCCTCGGAAGAATACCCCCTATAAGGGGATACAGATTCATGGACAGAAGGGAGGTGATTAAAAGTGAAACGCTATTATGTGGGCTGTAAAGGCGGGAGGCGCGAGGTTTTCACGGCGGAGAAGAAGCCGACAGAACAGTCACACGGCAGTCGGTATAACGCGGTGATAGGACCGTTCCAGACCAAGAAGGGTGCTGAGTTCATGGCACAGCAGGGCGGAAGCAATCCGCACATCCAGACCGTGGCTGATGCCGAGCGCGCAGTGAAATCGCAGAAGCGGAAGAAGTTGCCGGGGTATTCCTCGGAAATAAAAGGATGCCGGAAGATCGGATGGCGCGAGAGGGTGCCCAGTGGCTGGGAGGTGGTCAAGGAGGGCACCTACTACAAACACATCCGGCCTAAGAGATAGGTCGAGATTATAGGAAGGGGGGTGAAGAGCATGACGTTTGAGCACTTTCAGAGACTCAGTAGGGGCGCGAGAACAGAGGGGAACCCCCTCCTGCGCGAGGAGGCACAGCGCTTGGTGGGGTTTATCCACAGCCTCCGGAAGGCAGGGGTACCGTTGTCGCACATTGACAGCAACGATTGGAGTTCCAGCCTTAATCCCAGCGTGTACGTGCACAATAAGCACAATAGGTTCGTCCTGAGGCGCTACTCGAGGTGCGCCTCAGGGGATGTTAAGAGCGCTGTAGCGTTTTATAACTCCAAGAGCCCTCGGGGTGTGCGGTAGTGTAGAGTCAAGGGAAGGAGGTGATCAGAGATGGCAGGGAAGAGAGAGACTAGGCGCTTCGGTAGCAGATGGTATGAACTCACCGGAGTGTTCCAGGGAGTCGGGGCGAAGAAACGGGCAGAGGATGGGGCTAAAATGAGCCGGAGGCATGGTCATTTCGCTCGTGTTACTGCCGAGGCGCCAGGCCGATTTAGGTGGGTGTCTGACCCGGAAGGGCGCGTCGCTTTGAAGGGTAAAGTGTGGTGTGTCTGGACAGCGCCAGGGCGTGCGACACAGGGTGGCGCCTCCAGATGGTGAAGTCCGCCCGGCGCAGGGCGAGATAAGAGTAGAGGAGGTGATAAGAGATGGCGAAGCAGATAAGGCTGTATAAGCGACTAAATAATCCTTTGGCTATTCGGAATCAGGACAGGCGGAAGTTCCCCGCGGTGTACTATCGTAAGGAACCTGGGGTTGGACTTACCCCGTACTATGGGACGAAGAAGATGGCCAACGAAAGGAAGGTGCCGTTGTTCACATGGAGTGGGGTCTATGTAGGAAACTTAGGTTGACTGACCCCAGCTTGACAGGTATGCTCAAAGAGCCGAGGTTGAAGAGGAGGTGATGATATGCCAAGAGGAGACGGAACGGGGCCTCCTGCTGACTCCCGAGGTCGACGGGATGGAGGCGGGAGAGGCAAGGGTAGAGCAGGTGGACCGGGTGTAGGGCGGGAGAAGGGTGGCAAAAAGGGAAGCTGTGGAAGGAGGTGATCAGAGATGGCAGGTAGAGTTAAGGCTTTGGGTGGTGGCAAGGTGACGGTACCACCCAAACAGAGGACTTTTGGTGGTCTCGTGTACGAGATTGATAGTGGCCACAACAAGATGAGTAATGCTCGGCAATGCGCTGAGGAGTTAAGGAGGCGGGGCTATTCTGCGCGGGTGGTAAAGGGACTATGGACATCTGTGTACACCAGTGCGGTATCAACATATATCGTATACAAAAGGCCAAGGAAGGTGAGGTGATCAGAGATGGCAGGCAAGGAAGTACCACTGTTCGACTTTAAGCGAGTGGATGGCCAGTGGCAGGTGCTGATAAACGGCCAGCCAGTCCGGAGTAGCGGTGTCCACAAGGCGTACATGAGGCTCCGGGGCAAGGCGAAGGGCAACACCCACCTGCTGGCGTACCACGAACTGAGCAAGCGCCAGGGCTGGTCTGACCTGAAGCACCTGAAGGCGTCCAAGCGGATCCTGGACGAGATGGTGCAGATGGGCATAGTCAAGCGGGAGGAGTACGCCTGCGGTGACGTGCGGTTGTACAGGTACGCAGTCAAAAAGTAAGGAAGGAGGAGACTTACGATGTCGGCGAAAAAATGGATGGTATTCATCGTGCTGTTGCTGTTCCTTGGCAGTGGCCTCATGACCACTGTTATGGGGGTGATAGGGTCGCCATTGGCACTGTTCCCTGGGGTTCTGCAACTGGCGATCGGAGGCATTGGCCTCTTCATCCTGATTAAACGGCATGGTGCTGAAGACGAACGGAGGTGATGATCAAGATGGGTAGTGTAGCGAGAAGCGCGACTCAGTTAAAGCGCCCCAAGGGCTCGGACACCGGGGGGAAGATCAAGATAGGCGGTCGGGTCTATCAGATAGCGTACCGCCAGAAGACGAAGGCACGGGCGCAGGAAGACGCTCGAGCCCTCCGCGAGCAGGGAGCCAGAGGTTGTTCGGTGAGGGTACTCCCGGATGTGGACTTCGATGGTAAGAAGTGCTGGGCGATATTCTACCGAGAGAAGGGGCGGTGATTCGGTATGAGGAGTAAGAGGATTGCCTCGTGGTACCGGAGGGTCAACGGGCGGTACTGGACACTGGCAGGCTCTGGCTTGTCAAAGGCCAAGGCACGGGAGCGCGCCCAGGCAGAACGCCGAGCCGGACAGTACGCTAGGGTGATGCCTACCCCGGCTGAGGAGGTACAGCGCTTCCAGATGGGTGGGGGCGAGCACTACGATGTCTGGATCTCCCGAAAGCCTAAGAAGAAACAGAAGGGAAGGTGATTAGAGATGGCAGAGTCAGATATACAGAATATCGGCGGTGTTCGGTTCCGGTACATGGCCACGGCAGATAGGCAAAACGCCGACAAGATGGCGAAAAGTTGGCGCGATAAGGGCTGGAGGGCGCGTGTAATGCCTACAAAATACCCCTCCTCCAAAGCGAGGGGCAAGGGCTGGGATGTGTGGGTCAGTCTAACGAAGACGGTGAAGCACCGTATCCAGGCAACCGACCACGGGAGGTATCTCACCTACTGCGGTAAGATACTCCATTCCCGTGAGGGTCAAGCGCTGAGTGCTCATGAGATGTGGGTGGCGAAGAACCCGTGTAAGGCCTGCCTGAAGGCTATGGACGGGAGACTCATGGAGGCGAGGGCAAAGGGGTACGATAAGCACCCCATGGACAGGTAGCAGATAAGCAGAGAGGAGGTGATTGGAGATGGCAGGCAAGAAACGAGTTCGGCCAACCAGTGACACGAGGACATTCGGTGGCAAAGTGTACCGCCTCGCTGGTAGTATGCTGTCCAAGGCCGAGGCAGAGGTAATGGCCAAGTCGGCAAGGAAGGTGGGGATGCCCTATCGGATTGTCCGGACACCCATCAGTGACATCAGATACTTCAAGTTTGGTGAAAAATACCACGGGAAAGTCTACGATATATGGATTCACGGGAAGCCAACAAAGTAAGGAGGTGACAGAGATGGTAGGCAGTAAGAAGAAACGCCCGACCCGGAGGGTGAACAAGGTAGCGAAGGACAGAGTGCTGTTCCGGGTGATCCGAGGCGAGGTGGAGGCCTTCCTCCCGGATGTTCCGGCCAACCCGGGGAACATTATGTGCTATGCCCACATCGGCCAGCACAGCGAGGCATCCCGAGGGTACTACGGCATGGGGAGGCCAGCGACACCCAGGGAGTACGCACCCCTGAAGCGGGAACTCGAGAGCATAGGCTATAAACTCCAGGTGGTCAAGAGGCTCCCGCCTCGGAGGTAAGCTATGGCCAGCGGAGTCGTGAAGATCAAGGGGAGGCTCTATCACGCGTACAGCCAGGGCAGTAAGGCGATGTGCGATGAGGTAGCTCGGCAACTCCGGAAGAAGGGTTATACGGTGTCCGTGCGCCTCCTCCACCACATGAAGACGCGGGACCAGTACGTGGTGTACGTGGTTCCAGACCTCAGAATCGGGAAGATATAACAGAGGGAGGTGATTAAGATGGCACAAAAGCCTGTGCCCCTCAAGAAGTATATGGTCACTATCAGCGAGACGGTAAAATTGCCAGGCAGAGCAAAAGCGGAAACCTATAAACGGTATTACTTCGTTTGGGCTTCTAGCCTAACAGGAGCCCGAGCAGGGGTAAATAGAAGCATCAAGTCAGGCAGGACAACTGGCAAGATCATTAGCATAGAACTGGCTTAGGGGCAGAGAAGCACCTGTGGTGCAATCCACGCACTGGGAGCACTCCGGTGGCGTGAGAAAAAGGAGAGGGGGTGAGTGTAGTGTGGTTAGGAAGAAAAGCCAAGACGAAGAAGACGAAGCCATCCAGGAGCCTCCATGCCATGGAGAGGGGGCGATTACTGGTCGTTGGTGAAGTCCACTACAGACTCCATCGCTGAAGGCGCACGGCTTTAAGACGCCTGCTGAGGCTAAAGCTAAAGGGTATTAAGGAGGAGACTGTGAGAGACGAGACATTTACCCCAGGGGATCTGAGGGCGGTGGCCACCGGGAGGATATTCCGGGAGCGACTGCGAAAGCCGTTCCTGTACTTATGCGCGCCGTGGCTGTTAATCTCCATGGTGTGCATGATGGTGTTGACCTGGGGCGCTGAGGCACCGTACAGCCCCGCGACCTGGGCGGTTGTACTCTTAACCTTCGGGGGCGCCCTTCTGTGGTTAGGATGGGGGCTAGTGATAGAACGGAGGCACCTGCGGTCCGGGGAGTATGACATGGACGCCATCGAGTGGGACGACCGGGATCTGCGGAACGTCGTGGGTCACCGGATGGGCAACCACTGGAATCGCTACATGTGGCGTCTCGCGTTCCCGTGGCTGATAGTGGCCACAGCATCCGTATACGGGGTGCTGTGGTTCGGTTACCTCTACCCCTGGGAACTTCAGGTCGTCGGCAAATTGCTCATGATAGGCCTGGCGCTCCTGGTACTCTTCGGGGTATGGATGCACTATAGGATGAACAGGCGCGAGCAGGAGGAGGTTCGCGCTTTGTACGATGCACGGAGGAGTGCGAGCGATCAGATTGAGCCAGGTGCCTGGACGACTCCTCCACCGGGCGCCTGACCCTATGGCCTCACCGTGGGTGTTGGGTCTGCCACCCGGGGCTGTGAGAGACGGTGAGGACTCTGTAGGGGGGTGAGGGACGCCTCACCCCCCTCACTAATAACGAAGGAGGTGATACCGCATGAAAAAGAAATACGAGAAGCCAACCATCGTGAAGCTCGAGGGCATGGACTTCCCCAAGCGGATAATTGAGGCCTCTAGTGGTCAGTCTGTGTGTAAACAGTGTTCGGCCTGTCACGGGTGCCGATAGAAGCCGTTGTAAGATAGGAGGAGCTATGGATTGTCCACACTGCGGTGCCCGGGGCATGGTAAAAGACCCCGATGAGGGGGAGATGGTGTGCATCCCTTGTGGCCACCGGAAACCGATAACCCCTCGGGAGCCAGTCGAGCCTATGACAGACGAGGAGGCTACGGCCTCGGGGAGGAGTAGGGAGGGGCGTCACTACAAACCCCGGGATAAACACCCCAAGTACAAACGACGAACCAAGAGAGAGTGGGAGCAGATAATAGCCTACGCAGAGAGAACTAGCAATGCGGAGGCTGGTCAGAAGTTCGTTGTGGCTCCACAATATATCGCGCAGAAGAGGCGCCAGAAGGAGCAGGGTCAGGGGAAGTTGGCCACAGGCCTCTCTGGATATCTGAAGACAACAGTCTTCAATATGCGCCGGACTTCCCGAGGGATGATAATACACCTCAATGGGAGCACCCTCGAGATAAAATCAAGCGACCAGTACTTGGTGGATATGGCCTGCCTCGGTGTAGTCGACAATTTACGCGACCAACTGGCAGAGGCGGTCGTGAAGACACAACAAGGAGAAGGAGGAGACTAAGATGAGCGAGAAGCACGAACAGCAGGAGCATCTCATGTTGAAGTTCGCGGGGCGGGAAATGCTTATCACGTCACTCAAGGCTAGGCGAGAACAGAAGGTGAAGGAATGATGTGGCAGGACGTGTTGTTGGCGGTAGGATGCCTGGGCTTTTCAGTAGCTCTGATACCATCGATTAGGTCGGCTGATCACAAGCCTGCACTATCAACGAGCGTTGTAACAGGCGGTATCCTGCTGGCCTTCACTGTCGCCTATGGCACCCTGGGGCTGTGGTTGGCCATGGCGTCAGACCTGCTACTCGCCGGGTGTTGGGGAGTATTGGCGGTGCAGAGGATACAGAAGGTGGCCATCAGGCCATCGGAGGAGGAGTGATGCCCGATAATGACGGATACCCCACGCCGGAAGAGTTAGAGGTGGTTCGCTCCTGGGACTGGGAGCAGGGCTTCAAGGGCTTGGTGGAGTACCTGCGGGATATATGGTGGTACCCCGAGAGGCACATAGAGTTGTACTGGGGGCGGGATAGAATCACCGAGAAGTCTGTGCATCGGTTGATACTACACACTGGTGGGTGGAGTGGTAACGAAGACATCATAGTGGCACTCAAAGATAATATGATGTTCTGGCAACTCTGCTGGGAGAAGTCCGTTCGTGGGGGGCACTTCTACTTTGGCATACGCCCCATGAATTGGTCGCTCAGGGTAAAGGAGAAGGAGTGATGACCAGAGTACCTACGACACCGCCTGCAGATCGAATCATCTGCTACCACGGCACCAACTGGCGTAGTGCCAGGCAGATCCTCCGGGATGGGTTCAGCCCCGGCACCTACTTCGCTCTCCACCTTGAGGATGCTGTAGGCTACGGCGGACCCTACGTGTTCGAGGTGGACTTCCCCGCCAGTGTGGAACGCCCCGGCTGGCAAGGCTGGCAGTTCACCACCCGGGAGGCGATACCCTCGGAGCACATCGTTAGCTGTAAGCTGTACAGCGTGGGAGAGGTAGAGTCGTACCCGGAGCGACGGCTGGCGATCTTACTGGCTAATTCCCCCGAGGTGGAGCATAGCGGTATCCGCCAGGACTACCAGGACCATCCGGAGGCGTATCGATGAGGATGGACGTCATCAGTCTTGGTCTAGCAATTCACCACCGTGTCGTGATATACTCATAGTGTCTTCGGTTGGCTCCGAGGTCACCAGCAAGCAGGAAGGAGCCCCCGGTTCCACCTAGCGCCAGGGGCTCCTTCCTTTTGACCACTGTGATGGCCTTCTTGTATGTCACTAGGTGGTGGATTATAATATACCTTTAAGGTCAAGACTGTGTGTTACTATTCGTCCGGCCGTTACAGTAACAGCAGGAACACGAAAGGAGTGTGTGATGAAGTGAGAGGTAGATTACCACACATCGTAATAAACTCCAAGATGTAATCACCCGGCCGCGGCGACAAAGAGAAATCCAAAAGCCCCACCTGATTTTAGGTGGGGCTTCTCTTTGTTGACCGTCGATCACCCTCCCAGCTTCAAAAAAACATGGTCCGGATCTCTGGCGCGAAAAAGTGAGAGTAGAGCCCTCGATTGACAAACTGGGGCAGGATGCCCCCCATGCTTAACATGATAAAGATCGCCAGCCCCGGCCGAACCCTGGGAACCCCACCAGGCCTACCACCGTCCCGGCACCTTCTCCCCGGTATCATACTCCTGGTATATACTCCAGAGGTAAGCCCCGGCATCGGGGAGGAGGTATCGATGTACCAATATACCGCCGTGTGGGGCATGGCCGTCCCCGGGCTTCCACCGCCCCCTCCGTCCGATCGCCGGGAGGTGGTTGAGGACTCGCCCGGCG
>Ga0180437_10004386_pt1 | contig 20124 bp, 19 predicted proteins | sample SS_ome_4_FD_132410 | JGI IMG/M metagenome (GOLD analysis project Ga0180437, IMG submission 132410) | Hypersaline lake sediment archaeal communities from the Salton Sea, California, USA - SS_3_D_1 metaG | ecosystem: Environmental > Aquatic > Non-marine Saline and Alkaline > Hypersaline >... | reverse complement strand
CCCTCTCGAGACGGTTGCGCGATGGCGCTATCCAGGCCTTCCGCCCCTTGGTGCCGCTGGATGACGAGGACTTTGACCGCGTGCTGACCGAGGCGTCCATCTTCAACCGGCGTCGAGAATGGCTGGCCCTGGGTATCAGTGCGGGAAGCACGTCGCTGCTCAGTGGTGCTGTATGGGCCTGGGCATCTATCGGCCGATCGGGCTGGCTGCTGGCGATATACGGGATGCTGGGGGCAGGGCTGATGTGTACCATACTGGGTTATTCCATGTACTCCTCAATGTCCGGCACCAAGCTCCTCACCGAGTTGTCTAGCTACCCGCTGACCGTGGGCGTTTTCGATCTGGCATCCCTCGAACCCATCGCCCGCTGGAGCCTGGGCGCCACGCTGTCCTACATCGGCGGCATCACGTTGAGCATCCTCCTTCTCCCCCGGTTCGCTTTGCTCAACCTCGAGATTATCGCTATCATCTACGTCCCCCTCACGCTGACGTCTTTGCTGGTGTTTTTCCTCAATATGCGCACCGTCCACGGCGATATGGTCGACGCCAAGAGGCGGGAACTGACGAGAGTGCGCAACAATCTAAATGCGCTGTCCCAGGCGTTGGAAGAGCGGACGGCGGAGGGCAGGATCGAGAGCACGAAAACACTGTTGGACTCCATCAAAGCCTGGACGGCTCACGAGGAATGGGTCAGAGGGCTGCCGGAGTGGCCGTACACGGCCGCGATCAAGCGCAACCTGGTGTTGTCGTTATTCCTGCCTGTCGTGGCCGGTTTCGCCCGCGAGGCGTTCTCCGGATTTCTCAGGAGATTGGTGTCCCTGCCCTGACGGCTATACGGTGACGACGGCGCCCACGGCCACGCCCCGCAGTGAGAGCGCCTTGGCCGTCTGTGTCCAACCATCGCCAGGTCTGCCCGCTTGGGTACCAGAGCCTTTGGAAGAGGATCAACTCCTATGGATACATGTGAATCCGATATCTTATTTTTCGAACGAGCCATCAGACTGGCACTTGAGGCTGAGGAACAGGGCAACTTACCCATCGGTGCGGTCATCAGTCTCAACGGCAAAATCATCGCTGAGGGAAAGAACGCCATCTGGTACCCGAAGTTCAACCCCAATCGGCATGCGGAAATCGAAGCCCTGCGCGGTGTCCCCGATCATCTTTGGGGATACTCGAGAAGTATGACCCTGTACACCACGCTTGAACCCTGCCTGATGTGCACCGGGGCGATCTTCCTGCATCACATCGGTCGCGTAATATATGGGTCTTCTGATCCCTATGGAGGAGCAAGCGCCGTGATCGGGCACATGCCGGTCTACTTTGAAGAAGAGGCAGCCAAAACCGAATGGATGGGTCCATCCTATCCGGAACGATGTGATGAGCTATTTGAGCGGACTATGATCTTGGTTGAGAAAAGGCGAGAATTTGAAGTTTGACGGTCTCTGTTGTATGGACTAGACCGATTCGTACGAAATCGAACGACGCGGCAAAGAATTCGAGAATGATCTACGAGTTAGTGCCACCATGCAGCAATGTCCTGTCCATAGACTGCCCGTTCCCAGAAGCTCTGGCTGTCATCGAGGGCAACAATCCGGGCTGGGTATTTGCGGACGACCTGAACACACCGAGGACCGCGCTGGTGTGGGCGCAAGGTATCGAGGGCTTCTATCTGGTTGGAGATACGGACAATACAGCATTTCTTGAGTCTCTTGATGACAACATCGACCATGTGCTCAAGCCACGCTTGCATACCCTGGGAACAACCTGGTTTGAGATCAGCGGTGGCAAGAACTGGGATTCAGTGATTGAGAACGTCTTTGGGAATCGAAATCTTGAACGCAGCCAACAGTGGGTCTACACACTGAAGCCAACGAAGTGCAGGACCGCAGTGCAGCCTGAGACGGTTGGTGACTGCAAGTTGCAACGGATCGATCAGCGTCTGCTCGCTGATCTATCGGCGAGCAACGAGGAGTTCCTGCGCGCTAAGCTGGCGCTGTTCTGGGGCAGTGAGCGCGCGTTCTTGAAAGCTGGACTGGGCTACGTGCTGGTGTGCGGCGATGAAATCGCCAGCCTGTGTTGCTCCGGTTTCGTGTCCGGGAATACCCATGCCATTGACGTCGAAACAGAAGCGTCGCATCGTAGGAAAGGGTATGCCGAGGCGGTGGCAAAGGCGTTCGTCGCAGCGTGCATTGAGAGACATCTCCAGCCGTACTGGGATTGTATGGCCGAGAATGTGGCCTCGGCCCAATTGGCACAGAAACTTGGGTTTGCCAGAAGCCACACGTATACGTTGTACAGTTTTCCACTATGATCGTACGAGCGTGCGCAACGTTGACGCAACGAGCCAAGCTGCAAAACAGGAGGGTTCAATGCTACCTCAGTATCACGTCAAGCTAAGGCCGGGCGATGTGGCTCCCTGCGTACTCCTGCCCGGCGACCCGGGCCGGGTGCCCTTCGTCGCTACATTCTGGGATGAGGCCGAGAAAATGGCCGAAAACCGCGAGTACGTGACGTATACCGGCACGTACAAGGGGGTGCCGATCTCCTGTACCAGCACTGGCATCGGCTGCCCCTCGACCGCCATCGCGCTGGAGGAGTTGGCGCGGGTGGGCGCGACGACGTTTATCCGCATCGGCACCTGTGGCACGTTTCAAAACCACGTCGCCAACGGCGACATCGTCATTTTTGACTCGGCGATGCGGTACGATGGTGCATCCCACCTGTACGCCCCGCCCGAATTCCCTGCCGTCGCCAGCCACGAGGTGGTTCGCGCGTGCATCGAGGCCGGCGAGCAACTGGGCACCGCATGCCACGTAGGCACCACCCGCTCCGCCGACACGTTCTACGCCTGCCATCCGCGTCCCGGCGCCTCGTTCAACAGCTTCTGGCAATCGAACTGGCGAGAGCACTTCGAGGATCTCCAGCGGTTGAACGTGATCGCCGCCGAGATGGAGGCCAGCGTCATCTTCGTGTTGGCGCGGGCGTGGGGCCTGCGGGCCGGCGGCATCTCCGTAGTCCTCGACAACGTGCTCAAGGTGACGGAAGGGGACGGTCACTTCGATCCCCAAGCGGATTTCGCCCACACGGAGGAGAACGTGGCCCGGCTGTGTCGTATGGGTTGTGAGGTCGTCCGCATCCTGTCCGGGCACGATCAAACGGAGGGAGAAGGGCGGAGGTCCGGTTGACGCCTGGCGGGGTCCAGGATCTACTGGAACCAGAGACGTGCTGAAATCTAACTTGCTGGCAACAAAACTACACCGTCCTTCCCTCCCTGCCAAATGGGTCCAGCGCCCGCATCTTGGCCAACGGCTGAATGAAGGACTGGAATTCAACCGGCAGATCACGCTCGTATCCGCGCCGGCAGGATTCGGAAAAACGAGCTGCATCAGCGAATGGGTGAGCGCGTTGGATGTGCCGGTTACCTGGCTGTCCCTGGATCCTTCGGACGATGACCCGGGGCGCTTTTTCGCCTATTTCGTCGCTGCACTACAACAGGTGGACGTGAACCTGGGCCGGGAGATCGAGGGCGTATTGCGCTCCGGACAGCTTCCCCCCGGCGAGATCATCAGCACGACCCTGATCAACGACGTCCTGGAATTGGAAGACCGGTTCCTGCTGGTCCTGGACGACTTCCACGTGATCCAGGATCGCTTCATCCTTCAAGTCCTGGAGAAACTGGTAGCCAACTTGCCCCCACCGCTGCACCTGGTCCTGCTCACCCGCGAGGATCCCCCCCTGCCACTGGCCCGGCTGCGGGCAAACAACCAAATGACCGAGATTCGGGCGAGGGATTTACGCTTTACCCGCCGTGATATTGACCGTTTCCTGAATGAGCTGATGGGCCTTTCCCTTTCCCAGGCAGATATTGCCCTCTTGGAGGACAAGACCGAAGGCTGGATCGCCGGGTTACAGCTTGCCGGCCTGTCCGTCCGGGACCGTGCCGACCCATCCAGGTTCATCGCCACCCTGAGCGGCAGCCACCGGTTCATTCTGAGCTACCTCACCGAACAAGTCATCAGCCGGGAGCCGGAGGAGACCCAGCGGTTTTTGCTCCAGACCGCTATCCTGGACAAGCTGAACGGCGATTTGTGCGACGCGGTCACCGGACGTTCAGATGGGCGTGCCCTGCTGGAGCGATTGTTCAACGCCAACCTGTTCCTGATCCCCCTGGACGACGAGGGGCAGTGGTATCGCTATCATCATCTGTTTGCAAGCCTGTTGCGTGACCTGCAAGGGGCTCTTCAGAAAGATAAAACGCCCGAACTACATCGGCGCGCCAGCCACTGGTACGCCCAGGCGGACATGGCGAGCGAGGCCATCCAGCACGCGCTGGCGGCGGCAGACTATGCGACGGCTGTGGACTTGCTCGAACGTCACGCCATGGGAATGATCATGCAGGGATACGCCAAGACGGTGAATGGCTGGGTGCAGGAGATACCGGCGGAATGGGCTGCGCAAAGCCCCAGGACCAACTTGGCCTTCGCCTGGATGCATTTGCTGCGCGGAACCTACGCCCAGGCATCGCCGTATCTGGAGCGGTTGCAGGCGGCTTTTTCAGATCCTCAGGCTGAATCCCTCCTGGGGGAGGAGAAACTCTCTCTCGAGGCCGAATGGCTTGTCATGCAATCCTTGAAGCTGTATGCGCAGGGTGAGTCCACGGAAGCCATGGCTATGGCTACCCGGGCGCTGGAAATCGCGCTGGAGCAGGATAGCCGCGTGCGGAGCCTGGCCTACTGGGCGCTGGCAAGCGCCTGCCAGCTATCCGGAGATCACCCTCGCGCCGTTGAGGCTTATCAGATGGCCATTCAACTCGGCCGGGCGGCGGAGAATCTCGTCGCCGAAATGATGGGTACGGTCGGCATGGCCCTGATGGCCTTTGAGCACGGCCAGTTGCATCTAGCCTGCGAGATCGCTACCCCGGTAAGCGATCGGGTAGAACGATCCGGCTCGCTGCCCCCCATTAGCGCGGTCATATACGGTGTGCTGGGAGAGGTCCATTACCAGTGGCTTCAGATCGAACAGGCGCGGCGCCACACCCTGCGCGCCCTTCAGCTCAGCACGCTGGGCGGCTACAACTCAGGCCGGGTTTTTTGCCGGGTGCTCCTCTCGCGCCTGTCCCAAATTGAGGGACATCTGGAGGCCGCCGCCCGCGAGATCCAGCAAGCCGTTGACCTGGTGCAGGTGAAAGCCCCTGATGACGTCCGGCAAGAAGTCGTTTCCCAACAGGTTCGCGTCTATCTTGCCCGAAATCGTCCCGCCGCGGCCCAGATGGCACTCCAAGGACACGGGTTCTCCTTCCAGGACGAATTCTCTTTTCCCGATCTCCCTCCTAGTCGGAGCATCTCCCATTCGATTGGGTTGCTGTACAACAGCAGTTTGCACGTTCTCCTGTACCAGGTTCGGGCCGGACGTGATTCGGCCAGCTTGGGGCCCGGGATCGAGTTGGCGGGCCGCTTGATCGCCGGAGCGCTCCAGGGCCAGTACCTCATCGTGGCGCTGGAAGCGCTTTTGCTGCGCGCCCAGATGCACGCCGCGCTCGGGAACAGCCAAGCCAGATCGGCCACCGATCTGGCCGCCAGCGGTCCGCTACGCAGCCAGGCAGATTACGTCCGCGCTTTGGAACTGGCCGAGCCGGAAGGGTTCATCGGCATCTTCGTCGAACAAGGCCCCCCGGTAGCCAAGGCCCTGGCGAACCTGGTCAAACAGAACCAGCTTGGGACTGTTCAACCGGGCTACGTCGAGCGCGTCCTGGTCGCTTTTTCCCAGGCGCAGCCGCCTGCTCCAGATCTGCCGGCCGGCACCGGACCGGTGGCCCGGATTGAGCCTGCGGCTCTAATCGAGCCGGCAGCTCTCATTGAGCCGTTGACCGACCGGGAGCTGGATGTGCTGGGCTTGATGGCCGAGGGGCTGAAATACAAAGAAATCGCCGCCAGGCTATTCATCTCTCTGAACACGGTGCGTTTCCACGTCAAGGCCATCTATGGCAAGCTCAACGTGAATAACCGCACGCAGGCCATCGATATGGCACGCCAACTCCGAATACTGTAAGCTCCTGTCCGGCGAAAACCTACATCTTTTTTCCGGCGCAGACTACATCTTTGTGTGGTCTGCGCTGCTTCATGGTAGGGTAAGATAGGGACGTCGCTGATGGATTTTCACCGGATCGAGGAGCCAGAGAGAATGCACGATATTTTCTATACCTACCGCATCGAGGTGCAGGGACAGGTGGATGAGAACGCCTTCAACGCAACGAGCCCGCTTCATATGACGGTGGTACGGGCAGATCCGGTCGCCACGCTGTTTACAATCTGCGCCGATCAGTCGGGCCTCATCGGGCTGATGCGGCACCTGCACGGACACGGGTTCGTGATCTTATCTGTAACCCGTGAACGATAAACTGTCATTTTTAGGAGGAAAAATGTCCACCAGAACCATCTCAAGTGATTTTACCAAAAGGGGGTCTTTGCAAATGACGAAAGAGAGATTATCTTTTCACAATCTGAATGCGACGCGCATGATCGCCACCACCATCGGCGTGTTCTTTGGATTGTTCTCCGGCGTGAACCACGGTTTCTTCGAAGTCTTGCAGGGCAACAAGCCCACCGACGGCCTCTTCATCTATGCGATCGGGGAAGCGCAAAGATTCTGGCCCTTGGCCAGTGAGGGGGCCTTTACGCTCATCCCGAATTTCCTGATCACCGGTATAGCGTCGATGCTCGTGGGTGTGGCGATCATGATCTGGTCGATCTGGTTCCTGCCCACCAGACACGGGCGCACTGTCTTCCTGGGGCTGTTCATCCTGAGTTTCCTGGTGGGCGGCGGCATTGGCCAGGTAGCCTTCTTTATCCCGGCGTGGGCCTTTGCAACGCGCATGGGTAGGCCGCTGACCTGGTGGCGGAAAGTGCTGCCGCGCAGCACCTGGCCGTTCCTGTCCAGGCTCTGGATCGTTACGCTCGTGCTGGCAATGATCGCTATGCTGATCGGTCTGGAAATGGCTATTTTCGGCCTTTTCCCCGGGCTCACGGACCCGGTACGTATTGAGAACACAGCCATGCTCTTTGTGTTTTCGGCAGCCATCCTGTGCGTGGTTTCATTCATCGCCGGGTTCGGTCATGAACTTCAGAGAATGGAACAGAATAACAGAGAGGAGACATCCCATGGTTAGAATCATTGTTGGTGTATTCATTGTGCTGCACGGCTTGGTTCATCTACTGTACTTTGGGCAGAGCCAGAGGCTATTTGAGCTGCAACCCGGGATGGTCTGGCCCGACGGCTCGTGGGCATTCTCAAAGCTGCTTGGAGACGAGAGAACAAGATTGCTGGCAAGCGCGTCCTGCATACTGGCTGCCATCGGCTTCGTGGCTGGCGGCGCAGGCATACTCGCCGGGCAGGCCTGGTGGCGCCCGCCCGTCGTGGGTTCGGCTGTGTTCTTCGGTCTGATGTTGCTTCTTCTGTGGGATGGACAGATGCACAGGCTGGGTGAGAAGGGGGCGTTCGGCGTTCTCATCGACGGTGTGCTCCTGGTGGCCGTGCTCATATCATAGTACGATCAGAAAGAGAGGAGACGTCACGTGGAGAATAAATCCACTTTCAGCGCGGCAAAAGGTACAGCTTTGATATTCGGCTCCCGGCAAAAGTCCGGCGCTTCCTTGCCAAACTGTGGCCGTGGATTTTCGGCATTACGGTAATCAACGGCGTGTTTTTGGTGATCGGCTCACTCATCCTGGTGTATTTCTTCGACCTGAACAACCCGGATTTGTTCGTCCAGAGCTTCTTCTTTTCCGTCCTGTCTCTGCTCTTGACGATCTTCGTCGGGCGTGCGTATGACGTCCAGAGGAGTGAGCAACGTGTAGCTGCCTAGGGCTTTGTTCGTCAATTGGGGTTTCGAGCGCAATCCAACCGGGCGTGAAGCCGGTGCCGCAATCTTCCTTTTCCAACGCGAGGCTGGCTTTACGCCCAAGGCACTTTGGCGCGGCCCATTCTACACCACCCGCCTAGGCCGGTACTGGATCGCCTCCGCCAGGTGCGCCGTCTCGATTCGCTCGCTGCCCGCCAGGTCCGCGATCGTCCGCGCCAGCTTGAGGATGCGGTGGAACGCGCGCGCGCTCATCTGTAGCTGCTGCATCGCCGCCCGCACCAGCGCCCGCCCGGCGTCGTCGAGCACGCACACCTGCCGCACCTCCGTCGGCCCCATGTCGGCGTTGCACAGAAGCTCCGTCTCCGCGAACCTTGCCCGCTGAACCTCCCGCGCCCGTTCGACCCGTGCCTGGATCGCCTCCGACCGCTCCCCCAGCCGCTCGTCCGTCAGCTTCTGATAGTCCACCCGCGGGACCTCGATGTGGATGTCGATCCGGTCCAATAGCGGCCCCGAGATCCGCTTCTGGTAGCGGGTGATCGTCGAGGGGCTGCACGTGCACTCGCGTACCGGGTCCCCGTAGTAGCCGCACGGGCAGGGGTTCATCGCTGCCACGAACATGAAATTGGCCGGGAACGTCAGCGTGCCGGTCGAGCGGGCGATGGAGACTTCGCCGTCCTCCAGCGGCTGCCGCAGCCCCTCCAGCGTGCGCGTGCCGAACTCGGGCAGCTCGTCCAGGAACAGCACCCCGTTGTGGGCCAGGCTGATCTCGCCGGGGCGGGGAAAATGGCCTCCGCCGACCAGCCCGGCGTGGCTGATCGTGTGGTGGGGCGCGCGGAAGGGACGATGGCGGATCAAGGGCGTGTCCGCAGGCAGCAGCCCGGCGATGCTGTAGATCTTCGTCACCGCCAGCGATTCATCGATCGTCATACGCGGCAAGATCGAGGGCATCGAGCGGGCCAGCAGCGTCTTGCCGGCCCCGGGCGGGCCGGTCATCAATACGTTATGGCCGCCCGCCGCCGATACCTCCAGCGCCCGCTTGACGTGCTCCTGGCCCTTGATCTCCGCGAAGTCCGCCGCGTACGATGGGGCCGCCAGCGAGGTCGCCTCTGCGCCGGGCTCGTAGGGTGGGATCGGGCGCAGCCCCTGCAGGTGGGCCGCCAGGTCGCTCAGGTGCTCGACCGGGATCACCTCCAGCCCATCGATCAGCGCGGCCTCCGGGGCATCGGCGGCGGGGACGAAGATGCAGTCGATCGATTGCTGGCGGGCCAGCGCGGCGATGGGCAGCACACCGGTGACGTGTCGCACGGAGCCGTCGAGCGAGAGCTCGCCGACGAAGAGCGCGTCCTCGACGGCCTGGGTCCAGACCTGCTCGGAGGCGATCAGCACACCGACGGCGATGGGCAGATCGTAACTGGGACCGGCCTTGCGGATGTCGGCCGGGGCCAGGTTGACGGTGATGCGCTTGCCGGGGAAGAACATCCCCGAATTCCGAATCGCGGCTCTCACCCGTTCGCTCGACTCTTTAACCGCAGCGTCGGGCAGGCCGACGATCGTCAATGCCGGCATCCCGCGGGAGGTGTCGACCTCCACTTCAACGAGAACGCCGTCCAGACCGACCAGGGCGCAACTATTCACTTTGGCAAGCATTGTTGGCTCCAATGAGTGTGGGATGCTTATAGTGTAGCACAAATAGCGCTGGGGGGCAAGTCAAAGTTACCCCCTCGTGAACCTTGCGAAGGTTGCGCGAAACCCTGGCAACCATAGACGCCACCGCCTGCCGCGCGCAACTATGGCGATAGGGCTACATGTAACCTTCGCAAGGTTGCGCCAGCACCGCCTGGCTCCAAAAAAAGGGCCCCCATCGGGGGCCCTGAATCTGGCCAAGATTGCGCGAAATCCTGGCGACTACAGACGTCATCGCCACCTGCCGCGCGCAACGATGGCGACAGAACTACGTGTAACCTGCGCAGGCTGGCCTAATCCGCATCTTCCTGCTTGACCTTCAGCGCCTTGCGGGCTCGCCGCCGCCGCACGAGCGTCCGTACGAGCAAGATGAGTCCCACCACGGGTATAGCGATCGCGATCAGGACGGGGATGATCAGGACGACGATGACGATGATCGCGTCGACCAGGAACTGCAACACGCGGACGAGCGACTCGAACGCGTTGCGCAGCGTCCCCTCTGGGTGCCAGCCGCCCACCTGGATCGGCTGCGCCAGCTCATCGGGGATGATCTCGAGGCTCACGGTCGCCATGGCCGCCGAATCCTCCAGGTACTGGATGCGTCCCTTGACCTGCTCGATCTCGGCCTGCACCTCCCGCAGTTGCTCGTAGACGGCGAGCGCGGCCTCGGTGTCCTCGGCCTCATCCAGGAACTCCAGCAGCTTGGCCTCGGTCGCCTCCAGGTGCCGCAGGCTGGATTTGCGGTCGACGTATTCCTCCGTCACGTCCTGCCCGGATATGTTCTCGTTCCGCACCTCGGACGCCAGTTCACGGATGCGATCCAGCGCAACGTCAAGGCTTTCAGCCGGGATGCGCAGCCTGACCGACGCCCGCATCCCCTCCTGGTACTGGTACTTGTCCGACTCGACGATGAATCCCTCCAGGTCATTGACCAGATCGTTGACCTGCTCCAGGGCTTCCTCCGTGTCGGGCACCACCACCGTGAGTGAGGCGTTGCGGATGATCAGGCGCTCGACGGCGGCGTAATCACGGCCGCCTGCAAAGGTGTCTCCGCCCGGCTCCTGCGGGGCCAGCATCTCTCCCTCCACTTCGACCACTTGGACAGCCGGCTCCTCGTAAGCCTCCATCGGCTCAGGCGCCGCCGCCCGGCCGCAGCCCGCGATGAGGGCTGCCAGGACAGAGGCGATGACAGCGTAACCGATCTTTGTGCTAATTTTCCTTCCCATGCTCATGTTCTCCTTTTCTTCCATTGAAGTCATCGCTCTCTAGACGCGGATGACAGGCGGAAAGTTCCCATCAATCTGGGCGGACTTCAGCGCCCGATCTCCAGCCGGTCGATGAGACGGGGGGGAAGGTCCCGGGCGCGCATCCGCTCCTGGGTGATCTCGACCGGGTAGGCAACGCGATGAAACTCCCACGTCATATTGCCCGTGTCTAGTATCGCGTAACTGGCCCACGGGTCACCGTCACGGGGCTGCCCCACGCTGCCTGGGTTGATGATCATACGGCGGTTTGCGAGGTCCAGGCGCCCGTTCAGAGGGGGGATCATAATCTCACACCGCTGCCGCTCCTCGTTCAGTTCAAAGATGAGGGGGATGTGCGTATGGCCAACCAGGCAGAACGGACTGGAGAAATGCGCGAAGTTTGCATAGGCCACGTTGGCATCGAGTATGTATTCCCACACCGGTTCCCGGGGACTGGCGTGGGCCATGGTGAAGCCATCCTTTTCCAGGTGAGTGGGAAGCGAGCTCAAGTATTCGCGCGAGGTCGCCGACAGCTCCGACTGTGTCCAGATCGTGGCAGCGCGGGCATCGGTGTTGAAATTCCTGATGTCCAGCTTCCCCAACGCTGCCCAGTCGTGGTTGCCGGCCAGGCTGAGATGGGGGAATTCCTGAATGCGTTCAATACATTCGTTGGGATTGGGGCCATATCCTACTAAGTCACCCAGGCACCAGATCTCATCGAAACCCGGCGCGTCAGCAAGTACAGTTTGCAGGGCCACCAGGTTGGCGTGAATGTCAGATACGATCAAGTAGTGCAAGTTGTCATTACTCCCGGTCAGGTGGGCGATATTATATACCGATTCTTTCCTTTGCGCTAGCCACGCCCGCGAGGAGGGGCTCGTCGCTTGTCGAGCCCCACCAACAGTTGTATAATCTCCCCGAGTTGAAAGCGTATCGTCAAGAGCCATTTCCGATGGCCCCAATTCTAGATAAGCATACATTGGAATTTGTAAGCCGTAGCCCCGAACAGACGCAACGACTGGGTGCACGCCTCGGTGCACTCCTGCAGGGCGGGGACGTGATCTGCATGGAGGGCCCCTTGGGCTCGGGCAAGACCTGTCTGGCCCAGGGCGTCGGCAGGGGCTGGGGAGTGAACCAGACCCTGATCAGCCCCACCTACGTTCTCGTTCGCGAGTACACGCGCCCCACGGATACGGTGCGGCTCTACCACGTGGATCTGTATCGAATCTCCGGCGAGGACGAGGCGTTGGGCTTGGGAATTGATGAGTTCCTGGGGGATCCTCACGCTGCCTGCCTCATCGAATGGGCGGAGCGGGCACGGGACATCATGCCATCTGAACGCCTCTGGGTGCGGCTGAAGTTCTCTGACTGGACCCGGCGGGCGCTCCGGTTCAGGGCCCAGGGAGAGCGCCACCTGGCATTGCTGCGAGAATTCCGCCGGGTGGCCTTCGGAGCATAGCACAATGTTGGTCGCGATAGACACTGCCACCGCTTACGCTAGCCTGGCTTTGCACGATGGGTTCCGGGTGCGGATGGAGCACACGTGGCAATCACCGCGCAGGCATACCGTCGAGTTGTCGCCGCGCCTGGCGGCCGCGCTGGAACAGTTGGGGCTTGGAGTGGAGCACCTCAGCGGAGTGGCGGTGACGCGAGGCCCTGGCTCCTTCACCGGCCTGCGGGTGGGCATGGCTGTGGCGAAGGGCCTGGCGCTGTCGCGCGGGCTGCCCCTGGTTGGCGTGCCAACGCTCGACGTGGTGGCAGCCGCCCAGGGACGGGACCGCCGGCCCCTGTGCGCGGTGCTGCAGGCCGGACGGCGGCGCATCTGCGTCGCGACGTACCGGTGGCGGTCCGGCGAGTGGCGCGTGCGGGAAGAGCCATACCTCACGACCTGGCCCTCTCTGGCCCAGAGAACAACCGCGCCCACCCTGTTCTGCGGCGAGGTTGACGCCGAGGGATCCGATGCACTTGCCTCGCTCGGCGATCTGGCCGTGCTCTTGCCCGGGGCAGCACGGCTGCGACGGGCCGGGTTTCTGGCGGAAGTGGCCTGGCGGCGATTGAACTGCGGTGAGACGGACGACCCGGCCACGCTGGCCCCGATCTATCTGCAGCATCCCGCGCAATGAACCAACCCGTATCCTATGAAATCCGTCCCATGGAGCCAGCCGACGTCCCAGCAGTGGAGGCCATAGAGCGGCTCTCCTTTCCCTCTCCCTGGCCGGCCTCGTCATTCCTGTACGAACTGCAACACGGTACCCATTCCTCCTACCACGTCCTCGTGAAACCAGAGAAACGTAGGTCTGAGCGACCCAGGCGGGGGTGGCGCCGCTGGCTGCGTAGCGTGGTCACCGCGCCGGAGAAGCGCCGGGTGATCGGCTACGTGGGGTTTCGGTTCCAGTCCAGCCGGGTGCACATCAGCACCATCGCCGTGCACCCCGACTGGCGTGGGAGGGGACTGGGGGAACTATTGCTGCTGACAGCGATGGAGAAAGCGCTGGAACGGGGGAGCAGTGTGGTGTCGCTGGAGGTGCGCGCCTCGAATCGAGTGGCCCAGAGCCTGTACCGCAAGTACGGATTTCGATTTACGAGCGTTCATCGCGGGTACTACCGGGATGGCGAAGACGCCTGGTTGATGGAGGTGCCGGTGAATCAGGATGCTACCTACCGCCAGTTGATCAAGCGGCGCCGGACGTTGATCGCGCGCCTGAGCCACCCGCAGCCGGACGTTGGACAAAACAATCGGGATACGCTATAATCGGCTAGATGATGCTTCTATAGATAGCACAGGAGGGAGAGCGTGTCAAAGTTGGATTCTGTGGCAGCAGAGATTTCTCATTGCACCCTGTGTCTCCTGCACCGGGGACGTACGAAGGCGGTGCCTGGAGCGGGTCCGGCAGACGCCGACATCATGTTTATCGGTGAAGCGCCGGGCTTCCACGAAGATCAGCAGGGATTGCCGTTTGTGGGAGCGGCAGGCAGCTTCCTCGACGAGTTGCTGGACAGCATCCATTTGAAGCGCGACGAGGTCTTCATCACCAACGTCATCAAGTGCCGTCCACCGGGCAATCGCGACCCGCTGCCTGAGGAGGTCGAAGCCTGCAAACCATATCTGGACCGGCAGATCGAGTTGATCCAGCCCAAGATCGTGGTGACGCTGGGGCGCTTCTCGATGGCGCGGGCCTTTCCGAAAGCACGCATCTCCCGTATCCACGGTCAGCCACGGAAGATCAGTGGTGTGATCTACTATCCCATGTATCATCCGGCAGCAGCGCTGCACCAGCCCAGTCTGCGCCGCACTGTCGAGGAGGACATGCGGCGCATACCCGAGTTAATTGAGCGCGCCGCGCAGATGGCTGACTCCCCGCTTCCCGTGGAGGCGGAGCAACTAAAGCTGTTTTGAGCCTGCGAACCCGGGGTTCCGGGCTCCAGGTCGCGAGTGGCCGCCACAGGCGGTAGAGACTTCGAGAGACAGGCGGGTTACGTGATTGAGTTTATTTCCATCGTCGTGCTCACATTTGCCATGGCATTGATCGTGCTGGGGACGGTCACCATGTGGTTGGAGCGGGGGCAAGCCCGGCTCCAGGGTATCGCGCTGATGCTGGTCGGTTTGCTCGTCGGCGCCGGATACGCGTTCCTGGGAAGCCGCTTCGCGCTCGCCCTCTTCGACCGGTTGATCGTGCGGGTGGATTTGCCGGCCTTGATGGGCATGGCCTTCACCTACACAGCCGGTGTGCTGGGGGGTGCGTCGGTGGCCGTGGGGCTTTTCCTCTGGGCCACGGGCCGCTTTCGGCATCAGGTCGAGCGCACCGTGCTCGCCTTCGTCGGGTTCGGCCTGCTGGTTGCCGTGGTCGCGACCCTGCTTGCCGTCGTCCTCAGCACCCCGTAGCCCACCCCTCCTGCCCCTGGGGATGAGCCGTCCCTGGCGGACGGACGTGCCGGCATGCCGGTGTCCTCAGCCCCTCACGCAACCCTTTGGATGCGCCGGCTTGCCGGCGTATGTCAACCCAACTCCACCTGCTCCCGGTCACCCACGCAGCCGGCGCAGCGCGGCCTCGGCCAGGATGGCCGCTCCGATCGGCAGGCAACGTTCGTCGATGTCGAAGCGCGGGTTGTGAGCCTTGCGTTCGTCCCCCTCGATCCGGGCGCCCAGCATGAACATCGCCCCCGGCGCCAGTTCAGAAAACGCTCCAAAGTCCTCCGCGCCCATCTCCGGCCTGGTGGGATGGATATGCTCCTCCCCCAGCCAGCCGGCAGCGACCTCCTGGATCAGTTCCACAACCCCTGCGTCGTTGATCATTGGCAGATCACCAGGTTCAAAACGGAGCGCATAATCGCCGCCCAACGCTTGCGCCACGCCCAGCGCCCGCTCGATCTCCGCGTGGATCTGCTTCCGCACCGGCGTCCGCATGAAGCGGATCGTGCCGGATATCTCCACCTGCCTGGGGATGACGTTTTCTGCCTGTCCGCCGTGGATAGAGCCAATGCTGACCACCGCTGGCGCGGTGGGGTGCAGGTGTCGGGATACGATACCGTGGAGGGCCAGGATGACGTGGCCGGCGATGTAGATCGGATCCACCACCTGGTGGGGCATCGCCCCGTGCCCTCCCTTGCCGATGATGTTTGCGAAGAAGCTGTCCACCCCCGCCGACACAGGACCTGCGGCGATCGTGATGTCGCCGACGGGGACCGAACAGTCCACGTGGAGGGCCAGCACGGCGTCTACCTCTGCCATCGCACCGTCCTCAACCATGCGATGCGCGCCACTGATCCCTTCTTCGTCCCCCACCTCCTCGGCGGGCTGGAAGAGGAAGCGCACAGTGCCGGGGAACGTCTCCTGCGCCAACAGCGCCGCCACGCCCAGGGCGATCGCCGTGTGGGAGTCGTGCCCGCAGGCGTGCATCACACCGGGGACCTGGGATGCATAGGGCACCTCGTTGGCCTCCTGGATTGGAAGGGCATCCATGTCGGCGCGGATGGCGACGACATGGTGGCCCTGACCCAGATCCCCTACGACCCCGGTGCGGCCGACGCCGGTGCGGACCCGGTAGCCCAGCGACTCCAGCTCTTTGGCCACGCGGGCGGCGGTGCGCGTCTCCTGGAAGCCCAATTCGGGCCGCATGTGGAACTCCCGTCGCCACGCGACCAGTTGTTCCTCGATTTCCTGAGCGCGCTCCAGCAGTGTGGTTTGTCCCATAGTCAGTTTCCTCCTACAGATTGTCTTCCCGAAAGCCAGAGCTGGCCATTGGAGGAAGCTTCAACGGTCTTGACATCGTCGACGCAGCATCTGGCTTCCGGGAAGGTCTTGTTCCCTAGCGGGTCAGCAGATAATGATAGGCCGAGATGGCCGCCTTGGCCCCCTCGCCGATGTGCACCAGCGCCTGCTCCGAGACGAGCGTCACGTCACCGGCGGCGAACACCCCCGCCCAACTGGTCGCGCAGTGCACGTCCACGGCGATGTGCCCGCGCCTGTCACAATTCACCCACTCCTGCACCAACTCCGAGTTGGGCGTGCGCGGCAGCTTGACGAAAACGCCCTGGACGGGGACCTGGCGCTCCTCGCCCTGGGCCGTGGTGAAGACGATGCCGTCGACGAATCGCTCGCCGTGCACGTTTTTCACAACCACGTTCTCCGCAATCTCGAGGTTCTGCTCCCTGCGCAGCTTCTGTGCCAGCGGGGTGTCCGGCAGCGGCTCGGGGGCCAGCAGGTAGACGTGGTGGGCCTTGCGAGCCAGGTCGGCCGCAGCCCAACGGGCGCGCCGCCCCCACCCGACTACGGCCACGTCCTTGCCCAGGAACAGGCCGGCGTGCGTGGTCGCCGAGTAGCTCAAGCCGTACCCGGCCAGCCGGGCCTCGCCAGCTACGTTGAGGCGCTCTGGCCTGGCTCCGGTCGCGATGATCAGCGCCCGCCCCTCGAAGCGATCACCCCGCCTGGTATCCACGACGAAGTGCTGTTCTTCGGGCATCACCTTGGTCACGGTGTCGAAACGGCGTACGAAGTCCAGGTAGTCGAGTTGGCGGCGGAAAGCGTCCAACAGCGTCTCGCCGGTGATCACCTCGCGCCCTTCCATCTCCTCCAGTTGCATCACGTAGCTGGTCTGGCCGCCCCAGCGCTCAGCGATGATCAGCGTCTCCAACCGCTGGTTGATGGCCGTCGCAGCGGCGGTGATACCCGCAGGACCCCCGCCGATGATGATCAGGTCATACATTGCTTTCCCTCCCCTCAGGATAACTCCGCCGGTACGGGCGGGATGAGTTCTTTCTCCATCAAGAAGCGAGTCATGTCCTGCGCTTGACGGATGGTCTCTTTTGCTTTGCTGAGCAGTTCCTCGTGGGAGATGGTCAGGCGGGCGACTCCCTGCTCCTGCGCTTTGACGCCGACGGCCGCCGCCTCGCGAGGGAAGACCTCCCATTCATCCATTGTCGGCAGGATGTTCTCCTCGTCGATCCCGCGCTCGCGGGCACAGCGAGCCAGCTCCTCGGCAGCGGCGATGGCCATCTCGTCGGTGATGGTCGCCGCCCGCACGTCCAGCACGCCGCGGAAGATGCCGGGGAAACCCAGCGAGTTATTGACCTGGTTGGGGAAGTCGCTGCGGCCCGTGCCCACGATGCGCGCCCCGGCCTCCTTCGCCTCCCAGGGCCAGATCTCCGGGACCGGGTTGGCGCAAGGGAAGAGGATCGCGTCCTCGGCCATTCCCTTCACCCACTCCGGCAGGATCGTCCCCGGTCCGGGCTTGCTGAGCGCGATGCACACGTCGGCACCGCGCATCGCCTCGGCGGCGTCCCCCCGCCGTCCCTCGGCGTTGGATTGCTGGCAGATGCGCCACTTGTCGACGAACTCGATCTTGCGCTGTGCGATGTCGTCCCGGTCGGGGTGCAGGATACCCTTGCTGTCGCAGGCGACGACGTTGCCGAATTGGACGCCCGACGCGAGCAGCAGCCGCAGCGTCGCGACGTTGGCCGACCCGGTTCCGATCAGCGCCACGTGGACGTCCTCCATCCGTTTTCCTACCAGATGGAGCGCGTTGATCACTCCGGCCAGGATGACCGTGGCCGTTCCCTGCTGATCGTCGTGCCAGACCGGGATCTTGACCTCAGGGTCCGTGCGCAGCATGTCGAGCACGCGGAAGCACTTGGGCTGCGATATGTCCTCCAGGTTGATTCCGCCGAACGAGGGCTGCATCCACTTGACGGCCAGGATGATGCGGTAGGGATCTTTCGTATCCAAACAGATCGGGACGGCGTCGACACCACCCAGGTACTTGAAGATCAGCGCCTTCCCCTCCATCACGGGTAGCCCGGCGGTGGGGCCGATGTCGCCCAGTCCCAGTACCCGCGTGCCGTCGGAGACGACGGCGACGGTGTTGCCCTTGTTGGTATATTCGTAGGCCAGGCGCTCATCATCCTGGATGGCCCGGCACGGGGCCGCCACGCCGGGCGTGTACCAGATGGAGAAATCGTCCAGGCCCCGGACGGGACACTTCGGCGCCGTCTGGACCTTGCCCCGATAGACCGGATGCAGACGCATCGCGTCTTCCGCCGGTTTCTTGGCTTTTGCCAAGAGCTCTTCCTTAGTAAGCTGCTTTGACATGCCACCTCCTATAGTTCAGAGAAACCGGGGTTCTTACGGAACCCCGGTTTCTTGTTCCGATTATTTTCCCGGACACTGCCGGGCGACAGCCGGATCGATGTTTTTATCGCCGTATGCTTTGTCGAAGTGGGCACAGAAGTCTGCCGCCAGTTTCCGGGCCCGAGTGTCGTAGGCGTCCTTGTCCGCCCACGTGTTCTTGGGGAACAACACGTCGGAGGGAACGCCGGGGCATTGCTTGGGGACAAGAATGTGGAACGTCTCGTCCTCGGCGTACTCCACGTCCTCCAGTTGCCCGCTCAGCGTGGCGTTCACGATCTCCCGCGTCAGGTTGATGTCCATGCGCGCGCCCACGCCGTAGGGCCCGCCGCTCCAACCGGTGTTGACCAGATAAACCTGCGTGCCGTGCTTCTGCATGCGCTCGCCCAGCATGCGCGCATAGACGTCGGGGTTGCGGGGCATGAAGGGCTCGCCGAAGAAGCGGGAGAAAGTGGACACCGGGTCGACGATGCCCGTCTCCGTGCCAGCCAGCTTGCTCGTGTACCCCATCAAGAACCAGAGCATCGCCTGCTCGGGGGAGAGCCGCGCCACAGGCGGCAACACACCGTTGGCATCGGCGGTGAGGAACAGAATCGTCTTGGGATGAACGCTCTTCGACGACAGCTTGAAATTGCTCAGGAAAGAAAGCGGGTAGGACGCCCGTGAGTTCGGTGTGATCCGGTCGTCGTCCAGGTCGAAGACGCCGGTGGGATACATCATGGCGTTCTCAACGATGGAGCCGTGATCCAGGTAGTGGGCGCTGTGGAGAACGGCGTTCCAGATCTCCGGCTCCTTGTCGGCGCGCAGGTTGATCAGCTTGGCGTAGCAGCCGTGCTCGAAGTTGGCGATGCCGTTGTCGCTCCAGCCGTGCTCGTCGTCGCCCAGCAGCGCCCGGCGTGGATCGGCCGAGAGTGTCGTCTTGCCCGTGCCCGAAAGCCCCAGCAATAGCGCGCTGTCGCCCTCCGGTCCCTCGTTGGCCGAGCAGTGCAGCGGCAGGATGCCCGCGCCGGGCAGGATGTAGTTCATAATTGTGAATATGAGCTTCTTGACGCTGCCGCCGTAGGCCGAGCCGTAGACCACACCCAACATGCGGTCGAAGTCCATCGCCACAGCCATGTTCGAGGTCTGGCCGTCGGGCTGTTTCCGCAGCCGCCCCTCGTACCGGGCGCGGTCGAGCTTGTCGTAGGGGACGGCCAGCAGGATGAAGCCTCGCTGCGCAAACACGCTGCGTTCGATGTCGCCTGGCACGGGCCGGAACATGTTGTCCGTGAACAACCCCGTGAGTGCTTGGTCCGAGACCGTCTGGACAGGCAGGGCGTAGGAAGTATCGGCGCCCACGACCCGGTCCGTGACGTAGACCTTCGGCTTGCGGAACAGGGTCTTGAGCGCGTCCTCAAACACCATATCGAAAGTGTCCGGCGCCATCGGGATGTTGTTTGGGGAATCCCAATCGATGTTGCCCTCGCTTGCGGGGCGGCGCACGATGTACGTGTCCTTGGGGCTGCGGCCCGTCGACTCCGGAGGGGTCCACGTCGCCAGCGCACCGTTCGCGGATATGATGGCCTCCTTGTTCTCCACGGCAGCCTGAATCATCTGCCGGCGTGTAGGGTTATTTGCCACGGTCGGATGCCGTTCCAGAACCTGCGCCAGGTTTGCTAAGTGTGTATCGCGTGTCATGTAGGGGTCTCCTTGTAGATTTTGGCCGTTGGATTGAGAAT
>Ga0180437_10004385_pt1 | contig 20139 bp, 16 predicted proteins | sample SS_ome_4_FD_132410 | JGI IMG/M metagenome (GOLD analysis project Ga0180437, IMG submission 132410) | Hypersaline lake sediment archaeal communities from the Salton Sea, California, USA - SS_3_D_1 metaG | ecosystem: Environmental > Aquatic > Non-marine Saline and Alkaline > Hypersaline >... | reverse complement strand
GAGTCAACCCTAACACTTGCTTTTGGGTTGATATAATATAACTTACCAATAGGTAGGTTAAGTGCCTGTACAGACACGATGTCGTTTGCTAACAATTTAGCAAATACTCTTCGGATTACTGGAAAAGCAACGGTTTCGAACTGTCCACTGTTACTTGAGTCTGAAGACTCATTAACCATGTGAGACAACTGGTTCTCAAATAATTGAGCGCAGTTTTCTTTAACGTTTCCTTCCAATCCTTCTAACAGACCAATCTTTTCCCAACGATTAGTTGTTATTTCTCTTTGTTCACGGAGTTGCTTTAAACCAATGTTACCAACTTCCGCACTTTCCATTAAAAATCCCATTTTATTTATGTATTTTAAATTTTCTAATTTATTTTTTTGCTTCTTATGAGTTCAAAGATTTCTTACCTCTGTTCTCAGCATACTCAATTAATTTCAGCATCTTATTAACATGCTCGTTATCTTTGTATGCAGTTACTTCTTTAGCTTCCTCAAGACTTTGCTTTGAAGAAGGTGCTACAGAAGCACTCACCTTACCTTCAATGCTTTCAGTTAAAGTAGGTTTGCTTGTCTTCATTTCTGAAAGAATGCTCTTATACTTTTCCTGTGATTCAGCTATTGTATCTACCTTTTTGAACTCGTTGATAATCTTAATCTTATCTTCTTGAGTTAAAGCAAGACTTTCATTCACCAATAGGTTATTTACATGCGCTAAATTGGTATTGAATGTTGCCATTTCCTTTAATTGGTCACGATACTTTTCAATTGCAGACTTGTATTGTTCTACTAACGTAGTCACTGACTGCTTGTATTTCTTAGTTTCGTTTAATTTCTTTGTCAAACTTTTGTTTTCGCTAATCAAACTACTAATCTTTGTTTCACCCTCATTCTTCATTGCTGCACGTAGTCTCTTTTCTTTACCGTAATTGGTATTGTCATTAGCACCTACTTGCCTTGCATTTGAATGTGTTTGGGTGTGTTGAATATTTTCTTCAACTTCTTGTTCTTCCATTGCTGGAGCACCAAGAACTGCTTCGACATCAGAGTCAGTAATTTCTTCCTCGTCAATCATTGCTGTGGTAGGACCGCCTGACTCACGCCCGGGGATGCTTTGCTTACCACCTTGATTTTTTTGTTCTGCAACTTCTTCCTCGTCAATCATTGCTGTGGTAGGACCACCTGATTCACGCCCGGGGATGCTTTGCTTGCCACCCTGTTGCTTTTGTTCGCCAATACTTTGAATCATTTCGTCAATCTGATTTTTCATACTAACGAGTTTGTCATAAGCGATGCCATCGTCTTTACCACTCTTAGGATTGGTATTGATAGCTTCAATCTCATTCATTGCAGAGATTTCTTCTTCAATTTCATCCATAGTGATAACTTCGTCATCTTCTTCAGCGTTTTCGAGCGCAGTACCTACGGCACTTGCGTCCATTTCTGTCATGTCAAATTCTTCTTTTACCGAAGTTTTGTTTGCAAGAGTGTCTTGCTTTGTAGTAATTTTTTCGACAAAAGCGTCACCATCTACTGGTTCTTCTTTATTAGGAGTGTCGGCTTCAACGTCTCCCATGAAATCCTTTTCACGTTCTTCTTTTACAACGTCTGGTCCAGATTCAGGTGCTTTTTCTTCAAAAGGGTCACTCTCCTTTTTCACTTCACCTTCTTTAATAACCTTTTTGGTCTCTTTAGTTTCTTTCATAACAGATTCTTTGTTTGTTTCAGACTCTTCTAACTTCTCAGTCTCTTTATTTTCGTCTATTTTTTTATAAGACTCTTTTGTCTTTTTATTTTTATTTATTTCTTCCTTCAAAAGTTCGTTGAACTTCTCAGGATATGTTTCAGCTAAATTTTTTTTAGCATTAGCAACAGCAGCTTCCTGAATTTCATTGAATTCAATGAGAGCCTCTTTAATTACTGATGATTTTTTATCGTCTTTCATGTTCTTAAAATGTCGTATCTAATACTATAATTTTTATATAAATACATTCTCGTTACGAAAAAGTGTTATTTTTTATAAAATCTCACCCAATTTTCTTGTATATCCAATTTTTTATAATTATCTTATGCGTTTTTATAACAGGAATTTATTGATAGCGGTAACGATTTTACTTTCGTCTTCCTTAAGTAATATGCCGTTTTCGTTCTTCACGTAATTCTCACCAAAACTAATCTCACCCTTCTTTTCTGGGAATAAGTACGCCCCGGGGGTTGATGGTGTAGCCACCAAGTCAAAACCAATTAGTTCAAAATCGTCTTGAACAAGGTTTTCACCATTAATTTCTTTAAGCGTTCCGACACCACGACTTGAAATCCCCAATTTGATTTTATTCTGAAGATAAAGAACGATTTTATCACCAATTACGGAAACGATACCCATGTTGATGTACCCGGGCGATACGATAAGTTTCAATTGACCAAACAACACATTTTCTTGGTCACCTTTTCCCCACCACATTTTAGTAATCATGTGTGAGATGTTCTGTAATGAAATTATACTTGAATCAGGGTGGTCAGCTTCAGATACGGCACTGTTTGAATTAACGAGTTGTTCGTATTCATTTACCTGCGGAACCAATACTTCTTTGGGGTAGATACGACCATTCTTATTTTTTACACCCCATTTCTGCAAAATACAGTTAATTAATACGGGTTCGTTCGGCTTCAACTCGAAATTCTCGTTGAGCATATTTTTATTGAGTTCGGAGTTGATGTATCCAGCATCATGTTCAATTAAAATACCGAATCCCGTATCGCCTTCCTCTAATATCTTGCTTAGTTGTTTTTTAATTACCGCCATAGTAAATTAATTTCTTTCCTATAAATAGTTTATATTATGATTTTGTCATCAACAGGCTCTGGTTTATACTCTTTTATTATCCTGTCCTCATTAACATCCATGTCTTCAACGAAAATTCTGGTCTCTAAATCGACACACATTTCTCTTAGGGTTTCATTAACTTCTTTAAGTTTCTCTTTTTTAGTCATTGTGTTTGAGTATTATATGGCAACTGAGATTGCCGTGAATTTGTTTGGTTCAGGACAGAAAGCCGTCACCCTATAATTTTTATCTGTGCTCTTATTGTAGTTCTCGAAAGTAATGGGTTTACCTGTTTTCGCAACATTACCAAAGATTTCAATCCAATATGGTTCAACATCGGGAATAACCTCTAAACACGTTTTACCGACAACACCCACCAAACCAGTCGTTTTTTCAAAAGTATCATTAACATCAAGGAATCTATAATCAAAAGGCTTCCCTTTTTCATCATAAATCATTTCATGATATGAAATCGCAACGATACTATTATTGAACAACTGACGAAATTTCTTTTCGCTTTGTTGAAGGTCAGTCATCAATTTTTTCTCCGCAATAATTTTTTCTTCGATGGCACTTAATGCCTTATTCATTTTCTTAAATTCGACCTTATCAACCTTATCGCTTAATTCTAATAGGTTTGAAACTCCGTTCAATACATGTAGAGTTTCTTTTTCACTCTCCATCCATTGACGAACTCGGTCTTCTTCACGCTTAAGCATCTCAACCCTAAGATTTTCCAATTTCTCACTTTGTTCCTTTCTGATAACATCCACTCGTGCCACGTGTTGGAGTTGGAGTGCTTTTTGGTCACTTGATTTCTGTTTAATGACCTTAACCATAACCATTATCAATCCAAAAAGAAGTAATGTGACACCAACAAACACATAAAAAAAGGAGTTTGTCCAGACAGGATGTGCATGTTGTGCGACTTCAAGTAATTGCATTTTTTCTGTTTATAATAAATAGTAAAAAGAGAGGGATTAGCCTCACCCATTTACATTTTTTATTAAGAGGTATTTATATAAAAATCCGAAGAATGGCAGATGAGTCAACTAAAAAGTTTGGTAAGAACACAATAGAGAATGGAAACGTAATTCTTGTAGAACCAAATGACGTTAATATCAACACCGATATTGTAAACGGCATACCTCAATATCAGGACATGCATATCTTTTCTGAACTAACTGCCGTTAGTAAGGGAAGAACCGTCATTGTTAAGGGAAATACAACGAGTACGACATCAAAAAAGATTAATTTTCTCGGAAACGACCAAAACGAAAATAATCCAAACTATCTGAATTTCACAACAAATTATTACGATGGTAGTACTGGTAATAACACACATTATGAAGGTTTCGGAATTAATAGTATTAAAATTGTAATTAATTCATCGTTCATTCCTCAAGTAGATATTCAATTCGTAGATGTAAGGGGTCTGGCTTTCTTCAACCAAACCGATTCCCCATATAGGATATTATTTGATTTCCCACCACCAATATTCCACTTAACAGTAAAAGGATATTATGGAAAATCAATTAAATATCAATTGCATTTGGTTAAATACACCAGTGAATTTCAGTCATCAAATGGTAATTTTGTTATTGATGCACAATTTGTTGCCGTAACATTTGCACCACTTAGTGACATATTATTTAGATATATCATAAATGCACCATTGATTAATAATGACGAATCAATGTCTCCAAGTACAGCAGGTAGACCTAAGAACACCTATAACTTAATTATGAAGTTAAAGAATCTTTATGCTGCAATTTCCGAAAAATTAGAGACCGATACTGAGAATAAAGAATTTCATTCAACAGAAAAGCAATTAGAGACCCTTGATGAAATTTCTGATATGTTTACGGCAGTTATCGAACGTCAAAACGAAGTTCTGGAGAAACCGGGTCGAGCATACTTAATCGCAAAAACACCTAAAAGTGCCAGTGAATATAATCTGGTGACAAGTCCTGCTACAGAAGTGGTAGAAAAATATAATCTTCAAATAATTAGAACATTAGCTGAATTTAATCGATTTATAAAAGATGAGGAAACCACTGGAATAAAAAGCACATTAAGAAATAGATTATTTGTTGTTTATCTCGCAGGTACTAACCTCCCCTTAAGTCCAACAGAATATAATCCATTTGTAAATGTCAGTGTTGACCCAATATTAGCACCATTCGAATTCCCTTCAAAAAATTATAGTGGATTTGAAACAGCATTAACATCATTTCGTAAGGCATTGATTGCAAATGTATTACCTTCATTTAATGTGGGTGGTAGTGATATCGGTCAACCCGCACCGTTTGCTAATGGAGTCAATATTACCAACAATGAAGAAGTTAAAACCGAGTATTATGGATTAGATATCACTGATTACTACTATAAATTATATAAAAAAAATCAGGAGTTGGTTGAAAATAAAAATGAGCTTTCAGCCAATCTTGCAGAAAAAATCAATAATATGGTGTCTCAAACATTAGGTATGACACCAACAATTTATAATATTTTTGATATTATTCTAAATGATGTTGATGAATTCTTTAGGATTCTAAGAACAACCTCACAACTTGCAGATGACGTACATAATACTCCTGCATCCAATAAAAAAATTATTGCTGGCAACAACATTGATAGTCCAGTGACAAGCGGTAACGTTCCTGACCACATATATCCATTTCCATTGGTTTTAAGAGAATCTCCTGTACATGGTGGATTAAAAAGAGAACGAATAGCACCAATCGAACTTTCAAAAAAGGTTCCGTTTCCCGAACTTGACCTTGTTACTACTTTTATGGATACTTTTGGTGACCAAAGAGCTACACAAGCATTGTTTGATGCAAGAAGGAATCAGGACGATGATGGGGTTTATAAATGGATTCCTACATCACCACTGGATTCAAAACTTGGTGGTGCTTCACCCCAGAGTCCATACCTAAATATTAATGATGATGTAAGAGCCGAATTAACAAAAATATTTCTGAAAAGATTTTACATGCTATCTCAAGGTTCAATCGATAATGTTTTCTATGGTGAAGCGGGAACTAAACGAGACGCATATATTAATTTATATGCAAATGCCGAAGCAATAAATGTCGCAACCACATTATTCTCTAAACAAAATGCCGATACGTTAAAAATAATGGCAGATAGTTATAAAGGTGATGTTCAAGCATTTTATGATTATGCCGAAACAATTATTGATGAATATGATAACGGTAGTGAAATCGTAAGTAATAACCTAATTGATTTCCCAATTAACGACCCTAAATATTTCCCAATTACACCATCAAATCCATCTGATGGAGAAGTGTATGTAAATAAATTTAATGATAATTTCGTTGGATTTAATTGGTATACAAGTGATGTTGTCATTCAAGAAAGAAGCGAAACTGCTGGTTCAAGCAAACCTGTTGATAATTTTAACGAAGACGCTAAAACTAAGTGGTTTAAAAGAAATGATGAAGAATACCTGTTTTTCGAATTCACCCAAGAAAATGTTATTTATCTTAGAGATGTTAATGCCGAAGATGTATCAGAAGGGTTCTTTGGAAGTGAAGTTATTGACGGACTCAATATGTTCACAAGATATTTAACTAATGGTGGTGACCAATTTAGACAAACCGAGACTCAATATGTGAGCAGTTCATCAGCACCAAATGGAAATTACCCGGGTACTTCAACCGACCTTGATACACGTGCCATCGAAGGTCAGAAAATCGCATATGCCCAAGGAAACCAATCGTTTCGTAATACCAATGTTAGAGATAAAAAGGCATTGAAATATGGTAATAAAATATTTAATGTTTGGATAAATCAATTAGGTAATAGTGATGTGGTAAATACATTAACTGGTGACACAACACAAAACTTAAGTACGGTATTAATTCTTTCGAATTTTGGGACAACAGCAAGTCCATTCAATATTTATCCGAATGCTTCAAATACTTTAATTTTTGACACCCCTGCTGCGATTCAAGTTCCAGAGTTTTATGCTCCTTATATCGGGGCACTCTTAACTGCCATTGATGACGGCTGGGAAAATGAAATTTTGGGTTTTTTCACAGGAACTACAGGTAATGATGGTATTGGTGCTAATTTCCCGAATAAAGGGTTTATGGTATTAGCGGATTTACATGATGTCGAAACATATCTCTCTAATAACGATAAAGCTAAATTCAAACAAGCATATAATGATTATCTATTGGGAACATATACCAATTCACACGGAACAATTGTTACTGGAATAAAAAATATGTGTGATTTCGTTAGAGAAAATAGTGGTCAAGACAAAATGTTTCTAAGCGAGGGTGCTGGGTATACATATGTGTTAAACCCACAGTCAGATGATAGAAAAGGCGCAGAACAACACGGACAATATTACTGGATTATTCAAACACTCATGGAAAGTAAAACTCTTGTTAATTTCAGTCAACTCACTTTTGAAATGTCCGATACTTATAATGCTGGTTATACACCACTTTCAGTATTGAATGAAGACACGGCTAAGAATGATGTGAATGAAAAATTCCTCCAAATATTTTTTGGAAGACTGTCACGAGAAATTATTAATAGGGATAAAGAATTAAAGGAAGAAGAAGAGGTCATAAGAAAAGTAAGGGGTGATGAGGACATCATAACACAACTCTACTATTCATTTAAGAACATAAATGATAAGTGGTTGACGGGAAGCGTAAGTACTAATGAATATTATCCCTTCAATAAACCAAATAAAAGACTAATCGATTCGTTTGCTTTTGTTGACAGGGGTATGAACCCAATTGGTGACACCGTAATAAATGCTGAAATTTTAATTGATATGATGGATAATCCCAATATCAGTTTATTTAGTGTATTATCACAGTTATTGTCATTAAATGGATTCGAATTCTTTCCATTACAAAATTTCATGAGCTTTGAAAATGAAACCAGTTGGGAAGATAGTTTCAAGATTCACACAGGAGCAATTGAAGCACAGAATTCAACTGCGTTCGTGTGTATGTATATTGGTGGGACTTCGAGTTATCCGTCTGTGGCGGGGAATGGGTTTGTGAATGATGGGATTATTGATATAACTGAACCGGGTGTGACGGATTATTTCACATCAAAACCAGACCCACAGGGTACGGTTAATGATAAGTTGGAAGAGAATACAGATTTTCCTTGGCGACAAGTAAGGGCATTTAGAGTTAGATTCGGTGAACAAAATCAATCAATGTTTACTGACATTAAAATCGATAGTAAGGAATACCCTGAGACCAATGAAAGCATACAGATTTTATCGAGACTTGCTGGTGATAATAATCCAGATGCTCCCGTCCCAAAAGGACAGAACCTATATAATCTCTATGAAAACAGGTCGTATAAAGCTACGGTCACTGGATTTGGGAACGCAATGATTCAACCAACACAATATTTCCAGTTGGAGAACATTCCGTTATTCAATGGCGCATATATTATATTAACCGTTGAACACAATATAACCGCAAATAAAATGACAACAAGTTTTAGTGGAACTAAGTTATTAAAATATCCAGTACCAAGAGTATTGAATCCTGTGGCGTTCACGGCATACAGACCAAATCAAACCCCGGGTGAGGTGGTTATTTCAGCAGCTAATTTTGTTAGTCAAAGAGAAGAAACTCATTTCGATGCAATGTATGATAAAACAACAAACTCATTAAAAATTGAATAATATGGCAGTAACGAAATTAACTAAATTGGGTGAAAATTTTATACGCAGTAAGTGTAGTGGAAGTGGCAATTCAAAACTTACTGGAACTGCTGATGATAAAAGGGGTTATAAGAACAACCCGACAGCAGTGTTACCGTATTGTTCACCACTAACGACAACGAGTAAGGTCTGGCTTTCAAACCCCAGCATTAATGGTGGGGTCACAACAAACGCTGAACTTGCAGAGGTATTAATTAGATGGTATAATGAATTTGCCGAAGAATTCGAAATGGATGCCAATATCATGGCAGCACAGGCATATCAAGAATCAGCATTTATTGTGTGGAATTATGCGGTTAATAGTAGTGCATCGGGTATTAGTCAATTTGTTGATGATGCTGTTTATGATATAATCATGAGAAATTCACGTGGTGGGATGAATACAGCCGATAAAGAAGCGATATCTAAAAACATGATTGGATACACATTCTCGGCAGGGACTCCACCCAAAAATCCATTTCTTGTTGATTATAATCTGGGAAGACAAAATAGACCAATATTGCATCAAAACATTATCGATAACCCAAGAATAATGATTAAAGCACAATTCGCATACATGAAATATATTTCAACACGATGTGATGCTTTAGCAAGTTGCACATTATTTGGATATAATAGAGGACCGGGCTTTGTGAAATCATCTTCGTACCCCGCAGCCATTGCAGCAGCGAAAAACATGGGTGATAATTATGAGAATGAGGGAATAAATTATGTATATAGAATTTTTAAAAACCTATACGAGAATTTTGGTTATAAAGAATTGAATATTACTAAAGAGGCAGCAGCAACTTTTGACGGATTTAATGCGAATTTGGGTTAAAGTAATTCCTTCTTGAATTCATGGAGACCGATGATATTATCATCGATATCTTTCTTATTATAAACCATTTCCTTTATCTTATCAATGGCTTTGGTGATGTTGTCCTGAACATTCTCTTTGTCTATGCCTTCCAGAATTCCAAGGGTTTCGGTCTTATAGGTCTCAAGGAGTGCCTTTTTCTCCCTCCAGTCGGCTTTAATTAAGGTCTTCAGTAGTTCTCTATCACTTTCATCAAGACTTGCGTATTTCTCGTTAAACTTACCCACAGCGATTTCAAGAACATCTTCATTTATTGGTTCAACATCTACGTTCTCAAGTAAGCCTTTCCTTTCTGATTTAACATGATTAAAAACCAGACTAAATGCTTCATGAATTTCATCAACATCTACGTCTTCACTAAGTTTTAGTGATTCAGCAATAAGCGTGTCAATTGCGTTATATAAATCAATTTTTTCGAGATTATAATCGGCTTCGGTTATATTTGGAATAACGTTTTCTGTAAGGAACTCCGTTAATTTCTTGTGTTCGGCTTCGATTTCCTCAAGAGTGTAGACTTCGAACAATTTGATGTGTTTATCGATATATTCTTTAGCAAGAATTTCATTCTCGATATGTTTGCCATCAATATTATTATAGACTTTAAATTCTAATTGAAGAATCGGAGATTTTTTCACTACGTCTAAAAAATCGAAAGCAATCTTCTTAGACTCCCCAATTAACTTCTCGTTGAAATACGACTCATTTAATTTGTTAGAAACCATCAAATTGGCAATTCCTATGTTGACATTTTTCATATGATATAATCCGATTTAATATAAATACTATAATTAACTATAAATGCTTAGTTCCGTAAAGATATTAATTTAAGGCTTGAATTAATCCTCGAATTCAATGTTTTCAATATCCTCAATATCAATATCTTCCGTTTCATTAATATTTTCCCTGCTGTTAATACTTTCACTATTTTCCAATAACTGGTCAATCTCAGCAACCATATCGGCAGCACCTTTATTCAGTTTATCATTAATATTGTTATTTTCCTGAATTATCTCTTTTTGCTTGATATTATTTTTTTGTTCGGGTTCTTTGGTTGTACCGAAAACAAGTTTCTCAAGATGTTTATTATAGTCTTCTTCACTCATTCCTTCCATCATCGGTGCAGCACCAACTCCACCACCCATGTCAGGAGCACCACCTGCTGGAGCACCCATATCACCACCACCTAATGGTGCACCTCCACCAATTGGTGGCATTCCACCTTCTTCACCACCTAATGGTGCACCTCCTTCTGGTGGCATTCCACCTTCGGTTTCACCTGTCATTGCCATGTCTTCAATTGGTTCTCCGAATCTCTTATCGATGTCAACAAATAAACCAGACTTCTTAATTGTAACTGGTGAATCCTGAAGTTCTTGCATAACGACTTTCTCCATTTTCTGTTGTTTCAGGTCGTCAACGATTTCTCTGTCACTCATGTTGAAAATCATACGTTTTGCTTGTGTATGAGACATTGCTGCAATACCGCCTTCAGCACGTGTTAACTCAGTGTAAGTTTGTGCTTTATCACGTAGTAATTCAGACTTTAGTAATTCTTGCTGTGTACTTGGATTAGTTAATGTAATTTGGAAACTACTTAAGTCCTCGCCAGTATAACCCAATAAATAAAGATGAATCATTGCCATCTTATTGAGTTCTTGAACCATTGCTTGCTGAATACGATTGATTTTCTTAGAAAACCTAATATCGTATTGAGCCAAGTTCTTACCACCACCACTTGCATCTTGGAAACTCAGGAACGGTTTTGGAACACCGAGACCTGTAAATAAATTATCTCTAAGATATTCAATATCATGAATTTGGTCGAGATTCTGTGCACCCGGGAGCGTTTCGATACCAGTCTGTGTATTCGCATTTCTTACTGGAAGGAAATAGTCTTCGTCATTACCAAGAATATTGAAACGGTAATCGATTTGACCATCATTTGGTTGAACCTGCGCTGTTTTCTTGAATGTAGTCGCTACTTTGTAGATGTATTCCTCAATATCGTCCTCATCGATATTACCAACATCGATTTTAAAAACCTTTTTCTCACCTGCACGAATAATACGGTAAGTAAGCATAGCGTCTTCAGCCATTACAAGCTGACGGAATACTCTACGAACCTTATTAAGAATAGATGAGCCATAAGGCAAGTACTTATCGTCTCCAAGAAGTCTGAAGTGAGCAATTTCAAATACGTTGAATTCGTCACCAGTCATTCTTTCTTTGAATCGAACCAAAGGTTTGCCATTTTGAATTCTTTCAAATCTTTCGATTTCGTAATTCACAAGTTGTTTTACATGAGTATACCCTTTTTACGTTCACCATATAAAAGAACGAAGTTATCACCGTATTTACACACATTTCTTACCCAAAATGGTAAGTTGACATTAACGTTAACCGTATCATAGAAGAATTCTTCCAATAATAACTTAATTCTTTCCTTACTACTATAAATGTTAAGCATTTTACCATTTAAACCAATGGTTGTTGCTTCTTCCATGAATAAATCCAATGCTGACGAAATGATTGGATAATATTCCATACCTTCATAATCGATATATGCTGGAAGTCTGGCTGCTTCATATTGTAATGCTTTTTGGAAGCCTCTATCAGTTGTACGGAAAAACTTGCTTTGAAGTTCTTTCTTCTGTTCGAGTTCAAGACCCTTTCTATGAATCTCTTCTGGGGTATTACCCTTTATGATAATCTTCGACTTTTGTGGGGTTGCCACAGGAGCTACTGCTGATGATTCTTCATAACCAAAGCCATCAAGATTTAGCATCTTATTGAGTTCCTGATATACAGTCATTTTTTTCTTACCTTCGTCAGCCATTATTATAATTTTTTATAGTTTTTTATAAATACTCTGAAATTTTGAAAAAGTCAGTTATTTATAAATACATTCTATCTTTTGTTTTTATCTTTTATTCCCTGAAATAACCAATCATTCGCACCATACGGGTTTAAGGGGTCTGCACCATCTGCCGTAAGCATTGGTTTGTTCTTTAATTTTTTCTTCTCCCCAATGGTTTTCATGTCATTGATGGTAAGTATGGAATTCAGCATTTTCTCAGTAACACCCTTACTTTGTTTGAATTTCGCCATATCAAAATTCAGGACATAAAGACCAATCGCTAATCCCATAATACTATCATCATGGAAACTACGTTTGTGGTCAGCTACACGATTACCGGGTACGGTTACAAACGTCTTCAACTCATCCAATAATCTCTGTGACCTAATAATAACATCTTCTAAATGAATTGCTCTTTGGAGTTCGAGTACAACAGATGGACGGTTTTGTCCGATGAAGAAACCGGGTATGAGGTCAACAACAGAAACTGCACCATCTGGAAGAACCTTCTGACCCTTCTTAATATAACCACTTAACCTATCACGTGTTGGTTTATGCTGAACTTCGGCATAATGAATATTTTCATAACCAATATCAAACATTTTATCAATTGTGTGAACACCATGACCACCTGTGATATCGACAACACAATATGCGTTATTATATGCCGTTCCATATTGGTATGCAATTTCAGCCAACAACTGTGGTGTAATCTTTCCATAGTACTCAGCAACCTGTTCGACTTTATGTCGTTTAATCTTAATCTTTTTCGCTTTACCATTTTTCTTAATCACCTTTTCCTCAATAATTTCCAAGGTTTTTAACATATTGATTGTCGAATGGTCTTCACCATGACCCGGTGACGCATCCAACGCCATAATATAGTCTTCGCCTTCCTGTGGGTCTTCCCAAATCCACATTTTTCCGTCATGATATTCTTGACGTATTGGTGGGAGAATCTCATGCTCTTGAATTCGTTTGAGATATTCTTCAGCAATAAAGTTATCACCAGAACCCAGAAACGAACATAATAATTCCTGCGCAACCTTACGCATATCACCATTAGCGTTTTTGATTTGTTCCTCAAACCATTCATTGGTTGCTTCCCAATTATCTTCGACCATCATGGAACGTTTCTCATGTGACCAATCTTCGTCTTTTAATTTCTTCTCGTCTTTCTTTCCCTTATTCTTAACCCAATACAAATCTTTATTATATCTGGGGTCATTATACCACCAGAGTTCAACGGCATGAAAATTATTTGATGTTTTTCCGTCTTCATCGAATTCTCTTGCACCTTGGAAGGTTTTATAGAACACCGCATCAAGTCCTGAAGGCGTACTAACCATAATTGCACGACCACCTGTCACCAATGAAGGAAGTGCTGATGTCCAAAACACATCACCTTTTTCAGACCACGCAGTTTCATCCCAGAACAGCAGGGTTGGTGTCATACCACGAATCGATTTAGATGCGAATGCACCAAGTCTTGACTTATTGTCGTAAATCTTGAGTTTTTGCGTATCCTTTAAACCATCCTCAGATTCTTTTCCTGTTTTTGGTCTAAGCCACTTAGGACACATTTCAATGAATTCAACCACATCACTCATTAATTCACCAGTTGCGGTTTCGAGTTTATCGGCAACAATCGCACATGCCCTATTTGAATTAAACATGACATACCACGCAATATATGCACAAGTAGTTGTACTAACTCCAGCCTGACGATATTTGTTGGCTATAACAAATCGATTCTCTTGATACGCCTCAATTAAGGTCTTCTGGAATTCAAATAATTTAAATGGAACAATCGAACCAGCAACTCCCTGTGTCTGGTCAAAGATTGTTAAATATGTTTCAATAAAGTAAATTGGATTACTGGCACAACGAACAATCTCATCTTCCTGTTCTTGGAAAGTTAATTCGCTGGCTTTCTTTATAACACCTTCTTTAGTAACAATTACGGCTTCAATATTACCAGCAGATTTCCTGAGTTTTCTTGCTTGTTCTCTGGCTTCTTCCTTTTCCTTCTCCTTCTGCGCATCATATGGAATTAATGGTACGTGTTCGGGATGAATACCATCATCTTGTTCAGGAGTTTCGTTTAAATTAAGGTTTAGATTAACATCATCTTTTTGGGGCGTATCATCTAAATTCATTTCTAATTCATCACTCATTTATGAAAATGTTTATAGATAAATACTTATAAACCTAAAACAGCGAGGGTCGGTACGCATCTTGGCGTACCGACCCTCGATTTCCTTCTCCCAAATGGTGAGACGAACTCAACTATAAATACAAAAATAATTAAATTATTCGAATTTAATAGAGGATGTCTCTACAAATTCATTATTTTTCAAAATTATTTTCTTAGAAGCCAATAAATCCCTAACCCTTTCCAATGTCATACCGTAATGAAACACCAATATCGGTTCTTCATCGTTATTCTCCCCTCCAAACATTTCTTCGTAATCACTGAATGCAGTGTTTCCATCACCCTCTTTTTCGATTTCATATGCCAGTGCGTGAATGGTATAAACACCATGCATATACTCCCTATCAACGGCTTCGTGTAAACAAAACAGGTCAAATGAAGACGTTTTTAAATTAAAAATCGCATTAATGTATTCTTCAGTTGGGGGTTCAGCATTATTAACTGCGGGAGACAAATCCCAACACCAGCCTTCGATATCAATGTTTGTGTGGTCTAATGAGAATATGAATTCATATAATCCTTCATCCTTGGCATTATAACCGATTTTCAGAACGTAAATCAGTTTCAACTGCTTTTCATCGTAATCCATAATATGATTTTCTCATAAATACTGGTAATAGGGAAACAGGAAATTAATTTTTACTGAATTCGAAACCAGTTTGTTGTTCAATTGCCGATAATATTATATCAAAAGAAAAATCATGTGCGGATAATATCTTCTTTTCCTTATTTTTGAAATACAGAAAAGCCATATATGAGGCAAACGCCATACCGAAAACGACCATTCCCATGAAAGGATTTAGAAATGAAATCAGTAATGCAAGTCCTGCAAAACCAATAGTCATCACATTCATCAAATATCTCCAACTTAAAACTATGTTGAGAATATCATTAGAATATTGAGTGAATATCCTTCTATATTCGAACCAATCCACTTGGGAATTATCCTCTTTTTCACCTTGAACGTTTATAAAAATCTGATTTTCACGTTCTTTAGAACCACCAATATAAGTTCTGGTGAACTTCAACTTATTAAATTTTCTATGTATCATGTGTTCTTATACGACAAATGGAAAAAAATGTTACAAAAAAACCCGAATTTCTTCGGGTTTTTAAAATATTAATTAAAATCAGTTATTATTACACTCCACCCAATTGGGTTTTACCTTGTGTACCACCATGACTAAATTGACTTGGAGTAGCAGCACTTTTTACAGAAGGGGGTGCGAATACCACAGATTCGGTATCGTTACCAAGTCTTAGTGTACCACCACCTTGTTCAACATATTGTTTCAATATTTCGTATCTCTCAGGAGCAGGTGTTTTTTTAGCAGCATTATAAATTGCACCCATTTGCGGGTTATTTAATATTGATTGGAATGCCTTATAGAAAAGTTGAGCAACTCCCGCTTTATCATTAGGGTCAAGTTTTGCAAATTTCTCCTTAATACTCCATCCAAAAACTTCATTGATATTCTCATCAATCTTACCCTTTGCTTCAGATTCGAATAACTTGAATTGTTTTTCAATTATCCTATCAAGTTTCTGTAGCTTCTCAGACTTTTTACTTTCGTTAAGACTTGGCTTCTTGATTCCAGCATATTCTTCAAGTCTGTTACGGACATACTTTCTGAGCTTTGCTTCAGATTCATTCATTTCAACCTTAACACTGTCTTTAGTTACTTCAACAGTTGTTGCTTCAGCACCTTCTGGTTTAACAACTCCACCGCCCATAGAGTCAACTCCACCAATCATCGGCATTTCAGGTTTTTCATGTTGTGTTAAATCCAGTACATCTTCTTCACTTTCCTCACCAGCTTCTTCGTCATCAATAACTTCACCCTCTACTTCTTCACCTTCTTTCATCTCGACTTCAGGTGCTTTCTCTGCACTTAATGGCTTACCCTTTTTCTCACTTACTTTGATATCAACTTCTTCTTCCATTGGGGGTTGAACCTCAACGCTATCAACAGGAAGACCTTCTTCATTTACAGGAGTTTCGATTCCAGTACCATCTACTGGTTCTTCAACTGCAATACTACCTTCTTCATTTACAGGAGTTTCGATTCCAGTACCATCTACTGGTTCTTCAACTGCAATTGAGTCGCCTTCAGCGATTCCACCAAGATTTGCAGCACGACCAGTACCAGCAACCTGATTCGCAATTGTACTAAGTATGCTTTTAACATTAACTGGTTCTTTACCAGCTTTTTGTAATCTCTTATTTAAAGCATCGATTTGCTTACCTAAATCGGCAGCGACACCTTCGAGTTTCTTAACTTCTTTAGGAACAACAGCACCATGTGCAGCTTGTTTTACGCCAGTTGCGTAATCACCAACTGCCTGTCCGACTTGTTGTGCCTTTTGACCGACTGCTTGTGCGCCCTTTTTCACGCCACCAGCAACATCACCAGCAACTTTACCAGCAGCACCTTTAATCATACTACCTAAGTTACCGAAAAGTTCGTTAATTTGTGCTTCTTTATCTTCAGCACTGGTTTCATTCATTTCATTTGCGAAAGGCTCAACTTCATTTGCAAAATCATCATGACCATAATCACCCTTTAATTTCTCAATGATTTCAGGGGTAATAAATAAAGCAACGGCTTTGAAATCCCCATCATTTTGTCCTTCGCCATGTGCGTTTGCATATCCACTTACCAAGTTGGTCATTTCTTCTTCTCCACATTCCATCATGCTCTGTGCATCATAACCACGTGATTCAGCATAGCGTGCGAAACCACCACATTCTGAACATTCTTCTGCTTCAGCCATTTCAGGTTCTTCAGCAGCAGCCATTGGGTCTTCCATTGCCTCTTCATCCTCAACACTTTGTCCCAAATCTTCGATATCTGAATCAGGAACAACCTTAGTGATTTTTTCAGCCATTTCTTTTCTGTCTTCAATATCAATATCGGGGAACTTATCTTTAAATGCTGCAAGAAATGTATTAACATATGATTTAACCTGAGAATCGGTTAATTCAGTTTTTCTTAATTTATTTGTTATTTTACCGAGGTCTTTTTCAATTTCTCTTTCCATTTCGGTTTCAGGGTCTTCTATTGCAACTTCTTCTTCACCACCTTCTGGTGCAACCTCATCTCCAGCATCAACCATTTCTTCTCCAGCATCAGCCATTTCTTCTCCAGCATCAGCCATTTCTTCTCCAGCAGCAGCAGGTACTTCTTCAGCAGGGGCATCGGCTGGCATAGCATCAATCCCAGCATCCATTTCAGCAGCACCGTCATCGGCAGGAAGTTCTGGAGCAGGTTCTGGAACAGCAGCAGCGTCAGTTGCAGTCTCTAAGTCACCAACTTTACTTGCAGCCATTTCAATTTCCTGACCAGCTTTATCTTCAGTTAGGACAACCTTTTTACTACCATTTGGATTTACTTTTGTTGAAATTCCCTCATTAATTGTTTGGAGTAAGAAATTCCTATTCTTCTTAGCTTCAGCTAATTTACTATATTGGAATTCCGTGATGTTCTGGACACCACCAATGTATGCGAAATCTGCAACATTCAGGTTCTCATTTAAACCACCCTTTTTAATGTAATATTTATGTTGTTCTTTAACGATGCCGTATGCAACACCATCGGCTGCTCTTTCGACATCAATTAAAGTACCTAACGTGCGGTTTTTTGACTCATTTACCGAAGTATTTTTAACACCCGCCAGATGTTGGACTCTTGCCTTAAATGCATCTTCTGATATATTTTTCTTCATTTGAATATGTTTTTGTGCAAATTATTTAATTAATATTTTTTTATAAATACTTTACTATAACCAAAAAAATGAAAATGTTATATTATTTCATTCTTCTGCTCAATTATTTTATGCTTAACGAGCATTTCATTAACTCTGGGAGTTATGAGGTTTTTTCGTCTGTAATCTGCAATAACTGATTGATTCGCTTTTTCATGAGAAACGCTCTCATTCAAAAACTTAGCGTTTTTATGTAGACTTTCCACGATTTCCCAAAAGGTTTTTTCTGCCTTCTTTCTCTCGATATATTCATTTAATTGCACTTTTGTTACAATGAATCTTTTCATGGTTTAATCTATAAATTCGTTGAGACTCAATTCTTTAGTAAGATAGTCATTTTTCATATCAACCATTTTACCGAGATATCCCGTGTTTCTCAGAACTTTAAATGCGAGATTTTCGCTTGAAAATTCCCCGCTTCTATCAAGTCCTGATTGTCTTAATTTTTTTATTCTATTTTTTAATTGCTCGTGTTTGTTCAAGAAATCTTCTTTATCCTTATTGGTTTCTAAATCATCAATTGCATTCATGATGTCAGCAGATTTCAACTGAACATTTGCACTATCAATATTTACTATCTTTTTAGTTGGCTTTCTAATCCAATCGTCTTTAACTAACGAATACGTACCAGATGAATGATGTGGTTCTGCGCTGTCTTGAAAATACATTTCAACATCATGTCCTTTAACTTGAATAGGGAGTCTATCTGCCCAGAGTGCCTTTTTTAATTTAAAGAAGTCACCAACAAAGTCTTTGTTTTCGGAAATCTGTGTAAAGTCCAAAACAATGTGCACATCTAAATCAGAGTTTTCATTGTAATTGTAATTAGCCATGCTTCCTGTCAAAATGATATCTGCAAAGGTGAGATTTTCTGCATCACAGAATTCAATGAATCTTTTGGCATTCATTAATAACGCTTTTCTGACTTCGGTTTTCATTTTCTTATCAGATTCCCAGATAAGCGGATTTAGTGTGTCATGCATTTGAATACTCGACACATCAACATTATCGGGTTCAACAACTTCTTTCAGTTCATCTGAAATATTGTGTTTCTTCCAATACTTACCCGCCCAGAAACGGGGATTCTTTTTTACCTCGTCCATGCTAATACCTAAGAAATTATATTATTTTGCTTCACCAACTTTTGCTACTGCTGCCACAGGAATTTTTTCCTTTGCCTCATCAAGACCCATTTTCTTTTCCAAAGCCTCATATTTTTTCTTGACTTCCCCATCTGAAAGGTCTTTAAGGTCTTCTTTTTTACACTCCTTATCGTTTTTACAGATAAATGCTTCTTGAGATTCCCTATCTTTTAAATGGTCTTCGTTCAAAGTCTCTTCGATTTCAACTTCAACCTCATCTTCTTCGGGTTTAATTTCTACCTCAACTTCACCTTCTTCTTCTTCACTTTCTTCTTCACCATGAACCATTGCGTGGAGTTCATCGACCTTTGCTGTCAATTCTGCAAGTTTTTCTTCAGGACTTTTTTCCTCTACTGGTTCTTCCATAGGTTCTTCGGCAGGAACTTCTTCAGCACCCATTTCAACAGGAACTTCAACATCATCGGTAGCCTCAATTTCTTCGAAACCTTCATTTAACGTGGGTTTAAATGTTTTATCCAGCCTACCCATGACTTCAAATAATCTTTCTTTACTATCTTTTTTCATAATCGTGAATTTTTTATAAATACTAATAGAATCAAGTTAGCGCACTAAAAAGATTCTTGGTTATTTCAATCATTTTTTATAAATACTCAACTATATTCAATTGGGTTCAGTATTTATGATAAATTCCTGTACGAAATGAATTTAGAATGCTTAAACGATATAATCACCAGTAATTTGGCAATACAGATTGACCTAACAGACCTGAACTCATGG
>Ga0180437_10004384_pt1 | contig 20141 bp, 15 predicted proteins | sample SS_ome_4_FD_132410 | JGI IMG/M metagenome (GOLD analysis project Ga0180437, IMG submission 132410) | Hypersaline lake sediment archaeal communities from the Salton Sea, California, USA - SS_3_D_1 metaG | ecosystem: Environmental > Aquatic > Non-marine Saline and Alkaline > Hypersaline >... | reverse complement strand
CAATTCATCTGCGTCGACCTGTTGTTGGTGACATGAAGAATATGGTCTTCCAGGGTACAACCATTACTGCTGGAAAGGGTCAGGCAATCGTAACTGCAACAGGTATGAGAACTCAATTTGGCAAGATTGCTGAGCTCGTCCAAGAGAGCGATAAAACAATGACGCCTCTTCAGCTCGACTTGGAAGATCTAGGGAAGAAGCTTGGATTACTAATCATCATTCTCTGCATAATCGTGTTTGGTGCTGAGGTTATTAACCATGCTGCAGCCACTATTATGGAGGCACTGCTTGCTGCGATTGCCCTCGCAGTGTCTGCAATCCCCGAGGGACTGCCTGCAGTTGTCACCATCACACTTGCGATAGGTGTGCAACGAATGGTGGCTCGAAATGCCATAGTGCGTAGATTGCCTTCAGTAGAAACACTGGGCTCAACAACTATCATCTGTTCTGACAAGACTGGTACAATAACAAAGAACGAGATGACGGCAACAAATCTATTTGTCAATGGCATGACGATATATGTTAGTGGCGTTGGATATAACAAAGAAGGGAAATTCACAAGGGCTAGTGGGGACTATGATGTTCTTCAGGACCAACATGTTGTGAAACTGCTAGAAATTGGACAACTGTGTACGAATTCGCTTATACAACCTGATCCCTCTGGAAGGGCTGACTGGAGCGTGATTGGTGATCCTACTGAAGGCGCATTGCTTGTTCTTGCTGAGAAGGCTGGCATCTCTAGAGAGGATACACTTACTCGTAACGAAGAGATAACAGAGATTTCATTTGATTCAGGCCGGAAACGAATGACCTCGATAACTCGAGATGAGGCTGGTAATCTATGTGCCAATTCAAAGGGTGCTCCTGAGGTTCTATTGCCTCTCTGTACACACATCTATGAGGACAATCAAGTCAAAGAACTATCTGATGACGATAAGAAGTCCATCATTGAAATCAGTGCTGGTTTTGCAGAGAGTGCATTACGGGTTCTTGCATTTGCATATCGTCCCTTGGAAGGGGAGATACCCGATTGGGAGCCTGAAAAGGTGGAACGAAACCTAATCTTTGTCGGACTCATTGGAATGATTGATCCACCTCGTGATGAAGTCAGAGATGCGATCAAGCTGTGTAGGATAGCTGGAATTCGTCCAATCATGATAACCGGCGACCATAAGCTCACTGCACGTGCAATCTCACGTGATGTAGGATTGATTGACATTGATGGCGAAGTTCTCAGTGGCGTTGAGCTGGACGACCTATCTCCCAGAGAGTATCGTGAAGCAGTCAAGCGGTGTAATGTGTTCGCTCGAGTCGCTCCGGAACATAAACTGAAGATCATAAAGGCACTCAAGTCATCGAAAGAAGTTGTTGCAATGACCGGTGATGGAGTGAATGATGCTCCTGCAATCAAAAATGCTGACGTAGGCATCGCAATGGGGATTCGAGGAGCTGATGTCACCAAGGAGGCATCAGACGTAATCCTCACTGATGATAACTTTGCCACCATAGTTTCTGCGGTGGAGAAAGGCCGTGAGATATATGCAAACATACGAAAGTTCGTGAGATTCCTACTAGCCGCTAATTTCGATGAAGTCTTTCTCATTTTTACGGTCATTATGCTCGGATTGCCACTCCCCATTACTGCAATACAGATACTATGGCTTAATCTTGCGACTGATGGATTTCCAGCCCTCGCTCTTGGCGTAGATCCCTCTGAGAAAGGTGTGATGGAACGACCTCCTCGAAGACCTGGAGCAAAGATGATGGACAGGGGAATGATTACTTTCATTATCATTGCTGGTTTCACAGCATTTCTTGCGTCCTTGACAATGTTCATGTGGTCGCTTTGGGCTTATGGCGGTTGGGTCCCCGGTCTTACAGGACCAGTAGTCGACTGGAGCACAAGTGTCTCGCCCGTTACTGGAATGACATGGGAATACGTCCTGGCACATGGAAGGACTGCTGTATTCGCCAGTGTCGTGTGTTTTGAGCTCCTGTTTGTCTGGAACTGCCGAGATGAGTATCACCCAGTTTGGAGGACTGATATCAGAGAATCAAAGGTCTTGATGGGGGCAGTAGCCTTGTCTTTGATCCTGACACTGCTTACAGTCTATTTCCCACCAATGGCTGTCCTATTCGAAACAGTTCCCCTTAATCCACTCGATTGGGGTGTCATTCTTCTGACCTGTCTGCCAGCCTTGATTATCCCACCACATATCATCTTTGGACATACTAATAAATCGCGGAATGACTAGGCTGGGAGACGTTTGTCCAACCACGCATAGAGGTCTCCAAGAACCTGTTCTCTCTCAGGCTCCTCATGTAGCTGGTGGTAAAGACTGTCATATAGGTACCAAGTCTTATCCTTTGAACCCAGATTTTCATAGAACTCTCGGCTCTTTTCAGGATTCACGAGCTTATCAGCACCAGCCTGTTGAAGTAAGACTGGCATGACAATCATGGAGGCTGATCGGAGAGCATCTTTTGAGGCTTTGAGCCCCTCGATACCAAATCGCGGTGTAACCACATCTACTCTAAGAGGGTCATGCTCCATACGTTCGATGTTCTCAGGATTTCTAGAGGCATCCGAATAGTCTATTCCTGTTTCGAAATATCTCTTGACATTCAGCAAAGAAAGAAAACTTCCAGCGATACGTTTTCCAGCACCAATATCCAGAGTTTGACTCACAGCGGGACAATTTAAAATAAGTCCATCTAGAGTTCTTGGATATTTTACAACATATCGGATCGCATTCAATCCACCTAACGATGCTCCAAGTAGAAATGTAATTTTGTTCAGATATGTATCCTTAACCTGCATGACCAAATTCTGGATGTCCTCGACATATTCCTCGAAACTCATCACATGTCCCTTCGTTCCAGAATAATGTCCAAACCCCCTCAAATCGGGTGCAAAGACCGCAATCCCTCGATTAGCAAGATACTCTCCTATGTTTGTCATGTCCCCAGCATGACCTCCAAGACCATGGAGAGCTATCACTAGGGCTCGCGGTTTGTCATCATCAGGACGCCAGAGTGCCATGAACATTCTGGTCCCATCAAATCCTATGTACTTGCTCTCCTTGAATTTCATGAAGGACACCGCCTTTTTAGTTATGCACAACTTCTGCTATTTATCTTGTTCAGGCAAAAGAAGAATTTGACTGGTCCTTCTCGGACCAGTCTAAAAATTATAACTAGAATCTGTTTGGTTTCGGTTCATCGCCTGAATAATCATAGAATCCCATACCCGCCTTGCGTCCAACCCATCCTGCTCTTACCATCTTTCTCAGAAGGGCTGGTGCTCGATACTTGCTGTCTTTGAACTCATCTACAAAATAGTCACTGATGTATAACATGGTGTCAAGTCCGACAAAGTCTGCCAGTGTCAATGGTCCCATTGGCCAATTGAGACCCAGCTTAATAGCCAGATCCATATCTTCTACAGTTGCAATGCCTTCTTGAATGGCAAAGACAGCTTCGTTAAGTGCAGGTACCAATAGACGATTCACCGCAAAGCCCGGTGCTTCATTGACCAGCACAGTCTTCTTGCCTACCTTATGAGAAACATCCTCAATCACTTTCACAGTATCATCATGGGTTGCTTGCCCCTTGATAATCTCCACAAGTCCCATTACGGGAACCGGGTTGAAGAAGTGCATTCCTATGAACTTCTCAGGTCTCTTTGTGACAGCAGCCATCTGGGTAATGCTGATACTTGATGTATTCGAGGCCAGAATTGCGTGTTTTGGTGCAGCCCCATCAACCTCTTTCCAGGTATCGAGTTTCAGACTGACTATCTCAGGAATTGCTTCAATGACAAGGTCTGCATCCTTCACTGCCTCCTTGAGATCTAAGACTCCCCTGATTCTTCCAAGAATAGAGTCCACCTCATCTTGGGTGATTTTCCCCTTTGCTACCCCTCTCTCAAGGTTCTTCCTGATGGTTGCGATTCCATTGTCTATGAACTTCTGGTCAATGTCACGCATCTTGACTTCATACCCTGCCTGAGCGCAAACATGGGCAATTCCATTTCCCATCTGTCCTGCACCCAGAACAGCTATCTTTTTGATCTCCAATATAATCCACCTCTAATTACTCAGTTGAGTATGTCCTTGGCTCGTTACTGCCTCTAAATATGTTTGACTATCCCACTAGAAATTGCACGATATGATTGATTTCATGCAACTATTTCCTGCAGTATCTGAAGGTGCAGCGTTTATCTCCAGTTGCGATTGTTTCATGACGTGTAAAATCAATCCAGTCCTCAATAGAATCAGCGAAAAGGCTGTCATAGTCACAAAGTATCGGTCCCAGCTCAGGTTTTCCAGCCTCGCGAAGAATGTCAAAATAGAAACATCTGTGCATGTCAAAAGCAAAGCACCCCTCCTCTTTTTCAACTTCTTCTAGCTGGAAGTACTCGTTGTTATAATTGACCTCATTCCCCTTCCTTGCCCATTCAATAAAAGCATGCCAAGAATTATCTTCGTGCCTAAGTTTCGTGACCTCGTCCTTTAAGTATCCTTCAAGCATGGTTCTGTAAATTGACATCACTGTTTCCTTTAGTTCTGTAAAGGAGGCTCTTACCTCACACATGACATCATCAAGTGCCATCACAAAGAGGGAGTTAACACCGTGACGCTTGGAAAGGGCATCTGGCATCATGTGTTCATAGTTATTGAAATGAATCTTGAACTGTCTCGAGAATAGTGTATGCATGGATGGACCTTTATCTCCAAATTGCCTAGTCAATTCATCACGTGTGCACTCTGAGAAATAATCGATTAGTTGTTGTGTCTGCTCATCTGGAGCCATTACCAAATCACGTTTGCATTCTTTTAGTACATGTGAGCTTTTGGTCATCCTTGATATGCTTGTCTGGGTTGTACATTGCTCCAATTCAGTAGTAACATATTGTGACTCCTTTCCGTGACCCTCACAAGTGGCTTCGCTATATATACTAAATCTGAGCAGTATTCATTGTGAAATATCATGGCTCTAGCAACTAACTCACGAAGAACATCTGCGCTGACAGATAAGAGAGGTCCAAGTATCTCAACTCAGGCTTTGACCTATGCATACATGACAGTCACAAGGTGATTAAAGTGATAGATTCCGAACAACAGATCTGTTGGATCTCTGCTGACATTAGTATGACCGGTGGTTGGTCACAAGGTGGTCACAGAACTGGTCAGTTGGTCTCAGAAACAACATATCATGTGACCAGACCATAAAGGCGTGTGAAATATCATGGCTCTAACAAAGAACGACAACAAATCTGTGCGATCGAAATACCACGATTTTCAAACTCGGGCTATCACTCATGCCTATACCTACAGGAGATGAGGCACTTGGCACAGAAGAATATCTCTCGATACATCTCCACTCGTGCAATCGCTGAAGTCTACTTCAGGAGATGAACTCATTGATAATTAGTAAATTTGGTTTAAAATATCAACAAATTTACTATTATAAGTACATAGAACAAAGTAATGCTTTTAGAATAATGTTTATAACAAAACCATTCATTGATAATGGTGTGGCTAACAAACTATTTGGAGGCTAATGATACAACGTGGTGATGACAATGACACTGCTGGCAATCCTCTCACAGGAACGAGTAAACTTGACCAGAGGAGACAAGTCAATCTGTGTCCAGTCATCCGGGGCATTGCGTGACGCAGGTCTTGGTGTGTCGGAATAGAGCAATGCGATTTCACATTAGACTTACACCGGACAAATCTCCTATCTCCGAATCTCCTAAGGTGGAGATTCAGCAGCGGCCCTCGTTTGTGTGATCCGGGGGCCGTTGCAATTCATGGGAAGTTGACAGACATGAAACGTGAAACGGATCTTGAAAACAATGCTCCTAGATACGCATTCTTAGGCAAAGAATCAACTTCGAACTCCTTCAAAGATCACAACCAAAAGATAGGGGTTGAACAGTCATGACTAGCATGAGATCCTTCCTGGGCCTGCCAGACGCCACTGACAAAGTCTTAAGACTGGCAAAAATCATGGGCATCTTGGGACCACTTGCCAATGTCGTCTTCACATTGTCTACTACTTTCTGGGTGATATTTGTAGCAGAGGCACTTGGTGGAGGTCCTGGAATGTATCTCCAAGGAATGGGTCTTGTTGGGACCCTTGTTGTTGTGCAGATGGTCGTTCAGATACTTCTAGACTATCCAACAGGGGCTGTGGGTGACTGGATAGGTCAACGATATATCATCGCAGGTTCTAACATCTCATTTGGTATTGCCTTTCTTCTGATCTCCTTCGTCACGGTTGACACTCCGTTCATCTATCTGATGGGGGTATATGCACTGATGGGCTTTGCTGAATCGCAATCAAGTGGTGCGTGGGGCGCTTGGTTCGATAACAATTATCGTGTTGCGATGCCCGGAGATACAGACAGGAAGCAGTATGGAGTATTCTGGGGGCGGATGGGTATGGTGATGCAGATTGTGTCAACTGCTTCATTGATTCCAGGAAGTATCTTAGCTGTTATCTTCTCAAGGTCCTGGGTATTTCAACTCCAGGGGATTCTCGCCTTTGTGTTTGCTATGCTTACTTTTAGGCTTGTGCGTGATTTTCCTGAAGTTGAAGAAGAACGAGACCAAAGGGGCGGCCGCCCCGAGATGGGTGAGTATCTCTCAATCCTCAAGGGTGGTGTCAGCTATCTGTTCAGACATGCTTTCGTTCGCTACATTGCTGTAGGAACCATGTTGGCTGTGAGCTCAATCATGGTGTGGGGCAACCTCATTCTCTTCCCAATGTACTACCTCTATCTCATCACGGATGTGGGTGTTGCAAGCTTCAGAACTTTACTCTTCATTCCTGGCATCTTTTCTCAAGAGCGTTCAGGAGTCTGGTCCCGAAGGTTTGAGCCAAAGAAGTGGATTCCCCGTTTCCGACTGATGCAGACGTGTGGTTTCATCTTCTTCTGGGTGTTTGCTGCCATCATGTTGATATTTCCACCTGCAGCTTCCAGTGTGAACATTCTGACTCTATATTGGCCCTTTACCAGTATAGAACTGCTCACACTCCCAGTGGAGAATGTAGTTCCTATTGCTCTCATATTCACCACATTTGTGTCCACATCCTTCTTTGGTGGATTTGCTGAGATTCTAACACAGCGAGTGTTAATCGATGTGATTCCAAACCGGATCCGGAACTCTATGTACTCGTTGTTCCCAACGCTAGCAACATTGTTTGCGATTCCTCAAATTGCTCTATTCGGGTGGCTAATCACCATCATTGGTTTCCCCTTGACTCTTGCAGCCTGTGGCATCACATCTCTGACCGGAGTATTGCTGATTATCTATGGGTTCAGACATGAACCTCCAGTAGTTGATGGTGAAACTTGGGCTAATGGAGATGCACTCAAGGCTCTTGAAACACCAGAGTCTCCAATTACAGAAGAGATTGCCTTAGAGATCATTAAGGAGTCAGAATCTGGTGGAATGGACGAGATCACGAAAGGATTACTCTTGGACGATTAGGTTTGGTTTATAGGCTGCTAATCTTTGCAGCCTCTTTCCCTTTTTATCTACCAACACAAAGTTAATACTCACTCTTGTGGATTTGACTTCGGTGTTTACAATTGTCGGATAGACCACAGTTTTTGACCGTGTCTTATTCTGACTCAGGTCTTAGTACCATGAGTTATGAGCGTAAGATGGTCCGAGAGAAAGATGTGAAATTTGATGGGGAGGATGGGGACCTCGAGCTCACCGATGTTCGTCTTGTCTGGTACAAGAAGCCCTCCAAGAAGAGTGGACTTAAGAAATGGGGTGCCCTTGCTGGAGCAATTGCGGGTGCTGCACTACTCGAAGGTGCAGGACATAGGATGGGCGGTATTGGTGGCCATGTCACGCGATCCCTGGCACGAGGAATAACCTATGCAGCAGTTGGAACTGCAATATCTTCGTGGACAGCTGAGTCATATTACAACAAAGATCAGAATGGTAACACTGAGAGTCTCGCCTTGCCTCTACTTGCCATCAACAACATAGCACAGAGTGGTGAACGCCTGGTTGTTGAATTGAAATCTGGCGGAGCAATGGAGTTCCATTTCAAGCAGAAGAAGGTCATTCCATCCATCATTGCGAATGTATCAGCAGCACAGACGCAAGGAAAGTGTCCCTATTGCGGGACCAATGCTGGAAATGTCCCAACATGTCCCAATTGTGGAGGCGTCATAGAAGGTGGAACCGGTGGAGCTCATGCACATGACACAAGAAGTGCTGGGGGAGCAGGCTCAATGACCATTCACTATACTGACCGAGATGGTGATGGGCAGCCAGATTCAGTGACTGTAACAGGTGCCGGAGTACCAGGGGGTGCTCAGGGTGGATTCTGCATGAATTGCGGAACTCCCTATCCACAAGGTGCAAGATTCTGTAATAATTGTGGACAGAAGGTTGGATAGCTACTCTCATTCTTGGGCTCAGGATTGAGCCCATTCCCCTCTTTTTTCGGTTTGTTGACGGAAAAGGTCCTCCTCCTTAGGCCGATTCACATCACCAGCATTTTCAGAGCCATCTGCAAACTCATAGCCACGAATGATTACAACTGGAACTCCCTCGCCCGCCTGCCCCATCAAGGGCTCTGCAAAAGCAGCAAGTTCATCTATCTGACAGACAGTCGATCTTTTGAGAATCCTTCCATGCAGGTCTGGTTTTCCCTTATTGTATTTGAAGGCATTAATCCCTGCGCAACCTATGGCAACATTGACCAATCCTTTTCTCCATGGTCTGCCTTGACTGTCTACTAGAATCACACCAAGGTTCAGGTCTGTTTCTTTTCTAAGATCTCTAAGAATTCTCTCTGCTGATTGATCTGGATTCTTTGGTAGCAATACATATTCTCCATCAGGGGCATTCGACCTGTCCACTCCACTGAAATTGCAGATTAGACCTGAGTGGGTTTCTGTGATCAACACACCTTTACTAGAAATGACCTCAACGGACTCCCTAAGGGCAAGTTCGACATGCGTAGGATCAAACCCATTTCTCTCAGCAATACCCTTGGCTTCCCTAGAAGGAATAATACTGCATGCCTTCACAATCCTGCCTTCTGATTTGGAAACTATCTTTGAAGAAATTACGAATATATCTCCCTCATTCAGATTGAATCCACTCTCTTCGACTGCTTCAAGGATTATGCTTACGAGAGGGTCACCTGGTTTAATGATTGGTATTGAATCCAGAGCAACTGCAACGACAGTTATGGGTGTCATTATTCCTTTCCTGATTTTTATTGTTGCATTTTCAGAAAAAGTTGTGTGTCCAAATTAATGCTACTTAGAACACATGTTCCAAGAATAATCAGTTCAGTTAATATATAACTTCAAAAGCGTCTTGAATTGTACAAACTCACAGAATGAGGCGTTTTGAGGGGATTAGTGACAGAAATGATTAATATACGATTAAAAGAATCCGACTATTCAGCGCAGAATGTCGTTTCGTTGGAAATCCATCCTTGTGAACTTACATAGTAAGCACAAGAAAATTCCATCATTTGGAGCCGGTCACATTGTCTGAGAAGAAATCCAATTCAAATCCAACTCCCGCACCAGCCAAGGTTGAAACAGGAGATATCAAGCAAGGTACAATTGCTAAATTCATGCGAAAGCGTACTCAGTTAGTGGGTTTTGAAACTGGACTTAACAAACATACCCAATATGCTATTGAGTTCTTGGACAATGCAATCGACGCTCTCGAGAGTTGGTGGTGGAAGACTAAGAGACGTCCAAGACTCCAAGATCAATTAGACCCAGCAGTTATAGCTGAAGTTCGTGCTAAACTCGAAGAAGGTCAGATAGATACCATTGCTCTAAGTAAGCAATTGGAACGAGATGTGAGAGCTGGCAAAGAAGTAGAGATTCCACCAAGACGTAAGGAAACCATAGATGAGAGAATAACGGAGTTTCGGAAATTCGTAATGCCTTTGCGCTCTTTGATATCAAAGAGAGAGCCATTGGTAGTCATAGAGCTCAAAGAAGTACAGATGCCTGATCTTGTCGCAATTGATGATGAAGAGGGATTCAAGGTATACGAATTCACCTGTTTCGATACAGGTGTAGGAATGGTTCCCAATGACTTAGAGAAATTTGGTATCTACCTTGCATCAAGTAAATCGGAGAAGCTCAGACAGACGCGCGGAAGTCAAGGATTTGGAGCTCCTTCAGCTTTCAGTGATGCGCAAAACACCACTGGAAAGCCTATTTTCACAATTACAAAAAGGTTCAACTCTGATGCAGGAACAGTTGCTAACTTTTACACAACGACCGCAAACACAAAGGAACATGTTGGCGGACCTATTGATATGGAACTCCCCTTCAATCATGGAACTTTCATCAAATTGTTCTATTTGAATATTCAATACCGACGAGGGTATGCTGATATCTATGCTGAGATGGCCTCACTTCTCAATTCTCATGTGACCATTATTTTCATTGATCCCTATGGTGTGGTTCACATTCATCCACGTAGAGTGAGTACATTTCCTGAGGAACCAAAGTATGCTCAACCACATCCTGCAAGTATCAGAATTGGTGAGTTCCAAGATCTCTTACGAGAAACTAGAGAACCTGATCTAAGAGGATTTCTGACAAAGGCATTCTGTCGACTCAGCATGAATAAGGCAAAGACGATTGTTTCCAATGCTAGCAAGGATCTCCGAAGAAGGCATCTTGATGACCTCAAAATGACAACACCTACCGACTCCCTCTCGAAAACTGAGGTCGAGTTGCTTTATCGGGCGTTTTCAAGTGAGGACTACATCGCTCCCCCCACTGACACAGTGGTTCCAGTTGGTGAAGAGATATTTGAACAGACAATAAAGATGGCATACAAGCCTGATTTCGTTGCCGCTGTGACACGAAAACCCACATCCGGCAAGGGACTCTCTTTTGCTATTGAAGTATGCATTGCATATGGTGGTGAAATAAAACCTGCTTCATCAGCACCCATGGTTCTGTGGAGGTTTGTGAATCGAGTACCTAAACTTCGAGACAATAGCGACTGTGCCACTTGGAAGGCAACTGCTTCAGTGAACTGGAAGAATTACAAGCTACAGACCTTTGACAATGGAATTCCTAGGGGTCCAGTGATGGTTTTCATTCACGTTGCTGGAGCATATGTACATGTCATGTTCAAAGGACAGAGTAAACAGGCTTTGGCTGAGGATGAAGTGCTTCTAAGAGAGATCAAACTCGCCCTAGAGGATGCAGGTCGAAAGTTCAGGAGGTTCATAACACGCCGCGAGACTGCACGCCGCAAAGCAAAACGTGCTGGCATTCTCGCAATGTATGCTGACCAGTTTGCCCAAAGTCTAGTGACCATCGCTAATGATGGTAGGAAGAAACCCCTTTTTGATGCAGAAACAATTGCTAGCAAAATAAGAGATTCGATTACGGGATTTGAAACTGTTGAAGATCAAGAGGAAACCGAAACTGATGCCTTTGGCACGGATCTTATTGCTGATATTCCTCTTGATGATGACGAAGAAGTGGTTGAAGAGGGTGAGCTTGAATGAGTCGTAAGAAAACTAAGGATAAAGAAGACACTGTTCAATCAACTCTTAATGAGGTTGTTGAAGAACCAAAATCAAAGAAGCCCTCAAAAACCAAATCTGCGAAAGCAGGTTCGAAAAGACCTTCTAAAAAGACCTCAAAGAAGGTCACCAGTACAAAAAAGACCGAAAAGAAACCAACAAAAGTCACTCAGAAAAAGGAACTCCCAAAGAAGAAAACACCTTCAAAGAAGAAGAAAAAACAAGTAACGAAAGAAACTCCAACTGAATTACCAGCGAGTGCATTCAAACTTACAGACCTTCCTGGTGTTGGACCAAAGCTGCAAGAACGACTCATCAAAGCAAAATACGAAACAGTTGAGAAGATTTCTCGTGCCAGACCACCCTCGATTGCTAAGAAAGTGGAAGGTCTAAGCAAAGATGGAGCAAAGAAATTGACAGATGCGGCAAAAGATTTGGTTAAGAGAGGTTTGGCGAAGACAGTCACACCAGATGAGCCTTCTGAAGCTCCAGCAGAGGTCACTGAAGAAGAAATCAGAGCTCCAAGGATGTCCCTGACAGATGTTCCTGGTTTAGGGTCTAAACTTGCACTCTCTATGGAACGTGCTGGCTATGACTCAGTGGCTCGGCTTGCTCGTGCATCGCCAGAAAATGTCGCAAAGAAAGTTGGTGGTCTGAGTGTTGCAAAAGCTACTTCATTTGTGAATTCAGCTAAAGGTCTAATTCGTGATCAGGAAATAGCAGAGTTGACAGGGGAACCTGAGATAATTGTCGCCACAAAGACAAAGAAAGAAGCAGAAACACCATCAGAGAAGGAAGAACCTGTGAAAGATAAGATGGAGGAGAAAGCTCCTAAGAAGGAAAGGGTGCCAAAGAAAAGAGAGCCAAAGAAAAAAGAGGTCCCTGTCAAGAAACCAACAAAAACACCGAAGGCACCTCTTAAGAAGAAACCCAAGCCTCTTCGAAAGGAATCCGGCTTACCAGTTCCTAAAGCTGTAAGTCAGCTCGCTGTCGAACTGAAGGATAATTGGACAGCTGCAGAACAGAGAGTTCAAGCTTCTCACGAGGATGGTGAGGAAGGAGAACCCCTCATCGAAACAGTTGAAGTCGTTAGCTTGTCTGCAGATGATACAACTGAAAGAATCGTTGATACAGCACTGGATATTCTCAATGAAACAATGTTGAGTGGTAGACCAGCATTTGATATACCGAGTAGGTCTGGTGACAATATAGTTTGGGATGAGGTTCGTGATTTACTTCTGCTCGGAATGCGTACAATCTCCCGTCCCTATCATTCGCTTGCTTCAGTGGTCGATGCCACAAGGACTGCCCGTGTTATGGAGATTGTGTTCAACTTACTCAAGTCTAATTTGCATGCAACCAAAAGAGAAGTGTACTACAGTGATGTTAACTTATTCAGAGAACAGAAGTATAGTGATAAAATAATCGAAGACGTTGCATCAATGATTCAAACCACACGTGACAGCATTCACGTAGTGGCTTCCGCCAGAGGATCAGCAATGGGTCGTGTTACCATTCGCGATGGTGGCGACTTGATTGATCTCACAAAGATGGGGACTGGTGGCTGGGCGGTTACTCCATTTTTGGACCAGCTTGAGATTGTAGAGAGTGATGCCGAGTTCATAATCCTGTCCGAGAAGGATGCTGCAGTCATGCGGCTTGCAGAAGCAAAATATTGGAATCGCCAACCATGCATAGTGATTACAGGCAAAGGTTCTGGAGACATTGCCACAAGGGCATTCCTCAAGATGCTTGTCAAAGAACTGGAGATTCCGGCCTTCGCCCTGGTAGATTCTGACCCCTATGGACATTACATCTATTCCGTGTTCCTAAGAGGTAGCAAGAGATTGAGCTATGAGTCACCATTCATCGCGACTCCAGAGCTGAAGCTATTGGGTGTATTGAGTCGAGACTTGGATGAGTATAATATCCCAAAGGCTGTTCGTATACCTATGCAACCCACTGACATCAAGCGAGTCAAAGATATGCTGAAGGAACCATTCGTAAAGCGGAACAAACCCTGGGTAGAAGACCTGGAGTTGATGCTTAGGCTCAAAGAGAAGGCTGAGATACAAGCTTTTGCATCTCATAGCTTTGAATATCTCACTGATGAATACCTTCCTCGAAAGCTTGAAACTGGAGATTGGATATAGTCAAGCATTAGCTCCATGCCACAAGTGAGTCCTTATTACTAACTTGGGATAAGTAACACTAGCTCGAGAGGATTAAGGAGACTCATCATTGGTGATTTCAAAAGTTGGAACTGAAGTGATTGACAGCCACGCACACTTCTTCACCTACGATACAATCAAACGATGGCTTGATAGTGGCGCTTCAATGGAACGGTTGCAGAACAGAGTTACATTTCAGACTGACATGCCAAAATTGGCAATTCCCGATGAAAATTGGGATGCTGGCCAGATGTGGGCGGATGAATTGGACAAATATGGTATAACTGCTATTGGTATGATGATTGGTGAAGAAGTATGGGATGAATTCAACGAAACAAGGAAGCGATTCCCTGGTAGATTCTTGGGGTATGCGAATATTGATCCAGCCCTAGAAAATGCTGTTGACTTGGTCAAAAGAGCTGGGAAGGATGATTTTCAAGGCATCAAATTATATCCAAGCTCTTGGAACATGCATGTCTATGATGAAAGTGTGTATCCTATTTATGAAGAAGCAAAGAAGCAAAATCTGCTTGTGATCTTACACTTTGGTATCACCATTGGAGACCGAGCAAATCTTAGATTTGGCAATCCTCTTGATATTCAAAGACCAGCGCAAGACTTTCCTGATCTGAATTTTATGATTGCTCATTTTGGAGCAGGGTTTTTCCGTGAAGTCTTGATGCTCATGTATCAGACTCATAATGTTGTGATGGACACAAGTGGAAGCAACATGTGGATGAACTATCAAGATGTAGATTTGACAATTACAAAAGTGTTTGAACGTGCATTGAAAGCTGGAGCATCATGTAGAGTTGTGTTTGGAACAGATTCATCATTCTTCCCACGTGGGTTTAGATACAACATTCTTGAAGAGCAATATAACGCTGTCAAGTCTTTGTTGCCGCAGTTCAATTACACTCAAGAGGATGTTGATTTAATCTTTCGAGATAACATCATTCGACTGACAGGATTCAAACCAACGAATGATTAGACTTTAGGCTTTCCTGATTTTCTTTTCGAGTCCCTTGAGTCTTTTACCGTCATCGCCCTCACGGAATTTTCCTGCAGCTTCTTGATATTTTGCTAACGCATCACGAGAACCACCCTGTTTAGCTAGTTGGTCACCTTGTGCTTCAAGGTCCTTGCCCCACTCTATATACGCCTCTCTGACCTTTTCGGCGCATCGGGCTCGCTTTTTAGCATCAGTACTAAACATGTAGAGCTCTCGTGCTTTCCTAAACTGCACAATAGCCCATTCAAATTCATTTGCCTTCATATGGCTCTCGCCCTGATCGAAATGATACTTTGCCATTGAATCGTATCCGATGTCAACCCTCTTCGTGCTCTCAGCAACACCTTTCTCATTTCCTGCCTTTTCAAAAAGCATCTTCGCAATCTCAAAAGCTTCAATCGCTCGTTCGTGTTCATTCTCCTGCAGGAACTTCTCTCCTTGCTCAATTCTTGCTTTTCCCATTGCTTCAAAGACATAATCAGGATATTCAAACTCATCTGCTGTAAGTGAAACACCACAATTCGGACAAGCAGGAGACTCAAGCTCTCTGGGCGGCACCTTCAGTCCGACCTTTGATGGTTTTCCAACAACCACGTCAATGAAAGTCGTAGTTGTGCTTCCTCTTCCCTCAGGGAACAAGTGTTCAACAGCTTTTCTGGCTTCCTCTCGAAGTTCTTCGGGCGCGCCTTCAGGGAATAGATGCTGAAGTGCCTCTTCAGTTGTTACAGGTATCTCTTCATCATAGACTCTTGGGGGTTCAATCTCTTTGAAAGGCATTCCCACCTTGATACCTTCAACACCCTCCTCCCATGACAAATCCGTGCTTTTTCCTTCAGGTGCATCCATCTCCTCAGTTGGTGCGACCATCTCTATGTCAGTGGAACTTTCAGCTATCTGTTCTTCCACTAATGTCAGGTCTTCCTCTACTGGTTGGACGACCAATGAATCTGACTCCTCCCAACTAATCTCCTCTTCCACAGGAGGTAAGAAAGCCGGCTCAGTGGCAGTTGATGGTTCAGGGGGACTTTCATCGAAAGCCGAGTCATCTAAACTCGGAACATCTTCAACTTCATCCAAGATTTCCGATTCTTCAAGTGTTGGTTCTGGAGGTGCTGTTGGTAGATTCTCAGGCACTTTGTTTCCACAACCTATACAGAATGTCGATCCTCTCCTAATGCGTTTTTGACATGTTGGACAAATGACCTGTTCCTGCATCTTTGAATGACATTCCTATAGTTTGACAGTTGCGTAACTGCGTTTATGAAATTCGACTGTTCACATATGAACTGTTTTCGTACTTAATAATCGAATGTGCAATTTCGTCCTTATGGAAGATACAGAAAGAAATAGGTGGTCCATGTAATCATTACTCCCAACATCACACCAGCCACTGCTTGTCCAAGAGTGTGTTGCTTCAGCGCAATCCTAGAATAGATTACAAGAATCCAGACAATAATGACAATAAGTGCGATGGATCCATAGGTATAGATTAGTGCTTCTCCTGGACCACCCACCCCTGCTCCATGTACGGATATCTTGTATTTCAGACTGACTAACAAGACACCAGAAGCCACGGTAAAGTACGCGGCTGAAAGGGAACTCATTATGAGACAATCAAAAAACCAGTAGATTATGAAAGCAATGACATAACAGAGCATTGAGAAAAGAAGGAACTTCTTTCTGCGCTCTCTATCAGAAACATCAAGATCTACTTTTCCCTTCCATGCTTCGTATAGAATGGGTACGATAGGGAGTATAACCATCACAATCAAGCAGATTAGAATTGAGGACAAAGAATCAAGGACTGGACCAAGACCAATGGGTGAGGTTAGTGAAAAGATGATTCCCACATAAAGATTAATCAGGGGGGCGGGAGTGAGTCTTGAAACGATTCGAGAAACCATCACACCCTTTCCATCCAACACAAGTAGCTCGTCGTGGTACTTCAAGGAACTCACCATTTTGAAATGCAGTTTTAGTATCCAATCTTCAGTCTTTTTCCACCAATTGAAGGAAGAATCCTTCCTATTGGTTTTTGGTAGCTATGCCCACAAGCTTTTTCTTTGTCCACTTAACACCTTTCAGATACAAGAACCCCTAGAAACTGCTATGGATGTGTACAAAAACATGCCAGCAATGCCAAAGCGTGAGATTTTCGAGAGGATAATTCAAAACATCACAAGTAAGTTCCCAGATGTTTATGCAGCCCTATTTATCAGTCCTGAAGGATTCCCAATTAATACTTGGGGGGTCACACTTGAACGAGCTGAAGAGATCTCTGCTCTTCTGAGTGCATTGATTGGCAAAACTTGGGAGATCGTTAGGGGTGTGAAGGAAGGTGGAGAACTGGCATTTATCCAGATTCAGACCAATTTGGGCGGAATTCGGATTGCTCCCCAAGAAGAGTTTATACTTGTTACACTAACCCGTGGATAAGTCATCAACTAGCGACATTTCTGGACCTAGTTTCTGTCTGAAGAAATCTGTTTTTAGCCATCTCACTCGGTTTGTCCACTAGTGCAATTTTTATACTCAGTGAATCGACACTATCATGTTTACATACTCAACAAAAACCAAAGGTTGACGTTGTATACTATGGGAGGTCTTCTAATTGTCACGGAAGAAGGCAGCAGATGTCGAAAATGACGATGATGAAATGGACTACGAGGAATTTGAAGGGACTGAAGAAGAAGAAGAAGAAGGTGCTGATTTTAGCGGCGACGATGCCAGTGTTTCTGGGATTGAAGTCACAGACCTTCCTGGTGTAGGTCCAGCTATTGGAAAGAGATTGGCTGAATCAGGCTACAAGAATGTTGAGGCAATTGCAGTTGCATCACCTGGGGAGCTTGCTGCAGCGGGATCGATTGGAGAAACAACAGCTACTAAGATTATCAAGGCAGCCCGTGAGATGTTAGATATTGGTTTTGAAACAGCTGACATACTTCTTGAACGTCGGAGGACTGCTGGACGGATTTCAACAGGTTCGAAGGCTCTTGATGAGCTGTTTGGAGGCGGTATTGAAACTCAATCAATAACTGAGATGTATGGATCATTCAGATCTGGAAAGACCCAGGTAGCCCATCAACTTGCAGTGATGGTGCAACGACCCCCTGAAGATGGTGGTCTTGGTGCAAGAGCAATCTATGTCGATACTGAGGGCACCTTCCGACCAGAACGTCTAGTTGACATGGCTGAAGCGTACGGTATGGACCCTGCAAAGGTCCTGAAGAATGTAGTATGGGCGAGAGCATACAACTCGGATCATCAGATACTATTGTGTGATCAGGCTATGGAGATGGCAACTGAGCATAATGCGAAGCTGCTAGTTGTGGATTCAGTGACGAGTCACTTCAGAGCAGAGTACACCGGTAGAGGTACTCTTGCAGCAAGACAACAAAAGCTGAACAAACACCTTCACCATCTCCAGAGAGGCGCAGAAATCAACAATATGGCTTTATACATCAAAATCAGGTAATGTCTCGACCTGATGCTTTCTTTGGAGATCCAACTGCTCCTGTCGGTGGGCATGTTCTAGCTCATGTGCCACAGACAAGATGTTACCTGCGGAAATCGAAGGGCGAGAGAAGAATCTGCCGTCTTGTTGACTCGCCGAATCTTCCTGAGGGTGAGGCAGTCTTCACTGTTGTGAAAGATGGCATTCGTGACGTCTAGTATGAATGAAAGAGGTAGATGGTTTTCGAGACCATCTCCTCGTTTCTATTCGAAAGTGGCAGACTCGATGATACCTAGAACTGATTTTTCCCAATCTTCAAGCTTCTCCGGACTAATTGGATAGTTGTGATAGGCTTTGCTCATCTTCTTCATTAGTCCTGCTGCTTTCTGAAGTTTCCTAAGGAGCGATATTCTTCCAGCCCCTCTTTTTACGCGTCTCAGCTTCTCAGCAGCACTGAGTGAGAGACCATCTCCACGATTTGCAGCCATGAGGTCCTCTGCCTCAAGAAGCCTTCTTTCGAAACCAAAGTCCATATCATCATCAGACACCGCTTGAAGGAGTCTTCTAAAAATCTCAAGGGATGCCAGCCTACTACCGAAGTCTGGGAAATATCGAGTATTATAAGACCAAAGACCAGTGGCAGAGTGGTCTCGTCTGACAATGGCTCCTCGTATGACTTCTCCGAGAATTATCCCAGCGCGCATCCCTGCGCCAATTCCGCCCCCATGGATTGGATTGACTTGAAGAGCGGAATCTCCAACAAAGGCGACTCCATCTCCCACCAGGCTCTTGAGTGGTCTGCGAACAGGGACAGCGCCCCCTTTACCCTCAATGAGCTTTGTCCCAAAGAGAAGTGGATATTTCTTTTTGAATTTCTCAAAGTGAACTTTTGGAGAACCTCGACCTTCCCCACCTGTTATTCCCACACCTGCATTCACTTCCTGGGGGCCCTTTGGGAATATCCACGCGTATCCCTGTGGTGCAATTTCCCCACCCAGAAAAACACGAGCCACCTCTTGTTCTGCTAGTGGCATCTTGAGACTTAGTATCTCCCGATAACAAAGAGCAATGTCCCTCTTGTCGATTTCATTCTCTACCAGCGGATTCTCGAGTTTGTTTCTGATGACCGCAGCAAAGCCACTGGCATCAACAACCACCTTGCATTTGACAATCGTTACCTCTCCAGAGACGAGGTCCTTATACTCAAGACCAGTGACTTGGTCACCAATCATCATCGGACTACCAACATGGGTGTTTGGGAGAAACTTTGCACCTGCACTAATTGCCTCACTTAGAAGTCGTTGTCCAAAAGCTAGTCTGTTCACTGTCCATCCATCGAACTCAGTCCATCCTCTTACCTTCAGCTCATTCTTCATACTTGGCGGATAGACATCTGCACCGGAGATAATGGAAGACACCTCATCGCCTTCAGGATAATCGATTCCTGTTGCCTCGAAGTGGGACTTGCTTATTTCATCACCACATACCTTCTCGCCGACCTTATCCCTCGGCTTTCTGTCCAATAAGAGTATCTTTAATCCTAGCTCAGCGCATCTTCTTGCAGTAACGCACCCCGCAGATCCTGCTCCAACAATAACTACGTCCGGTCTCTTCAAAGTCTATCGACATCATGAAGACGCTCTGAGATTTAAATACCTGCATGACCACCCATTGAAATACTATGCATAACTGTTATCTACAACATACGAGGGCTCCGACATATGAACTCTGCACAGAGCCTGGTTGTTGTCGGTCTCCAATGGGGAGATGAGGGGAAAGGCAAGATTGTCGATGTTCTTTCTGAGAATTATGACATTGTTGTACGTTTTCAGGGAGGTTGCAATGCGGGTCATACGGTAATCGTAGGCGATAAAACCTATAAATTCCGAATCTTGCCAACTGGAGCCATTCGAGGAAAGAAAGTCGTGATTGGCAATGGAGT
>Ga0180437_10004380_pt1 | contig 20152 bp, 18 predicted proteins | sample SS_ome_4_FD_132410 | JGI IMG/M metagenome (GOLD analysis project Ga0180437, IMG submission 132410) | Hypersaline lake sediment archaeal communities from the Salton Sea, California, USA - SS_3_D_1 metaG | ecosystem: Environmental > Aquatic > Non-marine Saline and Alkaline > Hypersaline >... | reverse complement strand
GCTGTCGAGCACGGCCTCGCAGACCTTCTGGGTCCTCAGGGCGCATTTCATGTCGGGCTGGAACGGCTCGCCGCCTTCGAGGCTGGCCAGGAAGTCGGCGAAACTGTTGGTGAACGTGTGCTCGTAGCCGATCACGCAGCCGGGCACCCACCAGTTCTTCATGTAGGGGTGCTCGAAGTTGGTCACCAAAATGTCCTGCCAGCCGGTCAGGTGATCCTCGGTCTTCTGGCCCTGCGGGTCGGCGTAGCGGAAGAACTTCAGCATGTGGGCGTTTTCCAGGTCGAAGAACATCGCCCCGTGCTCGCCGTTGATCTCCATCGAGCTGTAGTTCTTTCGCCCGCGGGCGTAGCGGGTGCTCTCGAACGTGCCGATCGAGCCGTTCTCGAACACGGCCAGGAACATGCAGGCGTCGTCGATGTCGACCTTCTCGACCTTGCCGGTGTCGGCGTGCTTGCGCTGCTTGATGAACGTTTCGGCGTGTGCCACCACCTTCTTGATCGGCCCGTTGAGCCATTCGGCCGTGTCGATCGAATGGGCCAGCAGGTCGCCGGTAACGCCCGAGCCGGCCACTTTGGAATCGAGCCGCCACAGCGCCATGCCGCCTTGGGGCACGTCGGCGCCGATGGTGTAGTCCTGGTTGTACGTGGCCCGATAGTGGAACGGGCGTCCCACGCGGCCCTCGTCGATGATCTGCTTCATCAAGGCGATGGCCGGCACGCGGCGGTAGTTGAACGAGACCATGTTGGCCACGCCCGCCTTCTCGACCGCGGCGACCATTTCTTCGGCCTCGGCCACGTTCATCGCCAGCGGCTTCTCGCAGACGATGATCTTTCCGGCCTCGGCCGCGGCGATCACCACGTCGTGGTGCATGAAGTTGGGCACGCAGACGTCGATCAGGTCGATGTCGTCCCGTTGGACGACCTTCCGCCAGTCGGTTTCGATCGACTCGTAGTTCCAGCGTTTGGCAAAGGCTTCCAGCTTGTCGCGGTCTTCTTCCCGGCCGTAGCAGGCCTTCAGCACCGGCTGGTGCTCGCGATCGAAGAAGTGGTTGACTTGCAGGTAGGCATTCGAGTGGGCCCGGCCCATGAAGCCGCAGCCGAGCACGCCGACGTTGAGGGGTTTGGTCATGGGTTCTTTCTTTCTATCTGTGAAGGTGCGGAGTATGGTTCTATGGCTGTTCGCCATCCGTTATCAATACATCAGTTATCCACTTGAGGAATGGCTCAACGACTTCTCGATTTGTGTCAAGGTACTTCGCCTGGATTGCCTGCCCCATGGGTTTACCGGGATCTTCTTGGACTGCCAGCCAAGAATGGACCCGAGCTTTCGGTCGATGCCGAGGTTTGAACCGCCGCTTGCCCTCTGGAATGGAGTCAAGGAATCCATCGACAAGTGGATGCATCTGGTCGTCTCTCGGTATCAGATTCGCAACGAAGTCTTCGAGCATGCCATCGGAGTCGTTGTCGGGCATTACCCACATTGCGAAACGCACGGAGCGCTGCGTCCGCGGCCGAAGTGACAGTTGGAGTACCTCATCCTTGGGGAAGTCGTCAGGCACGCCGTCGTATCCCCTATTCCGCAGCCGATCGCGAACTTGCGTCCACCTTATCTTGGGCCCCTTATCGTCTGCATCCATAACGACGGCCAGCCGCTCGAGATCACTTTCCAGTAGCCGCCGCGGGACCGCATCGAGTAGCTTCTCGATGCCACCGTTCTCGTCGGCGTCTTGGTCCGACTCGGGGCACTCGACCTCGAATGCCTTGGGTACCTTGCGCACCTTGAATAGGTTGCACATGACGTGCAAGTCGTCCTTCCCTTCGACAAGCAGTACCCGTTTACCCATCGCTAACGCACCTCAATCGAATCGCGGATTACGATGGGCAAGTCTTCACGGTCGATGATCACGGCGCCGGTCTGTTGTTCGCCGACAACCTTCTCCAGGCGAACTGCTAGACCATCAGCGTCCTCATCTTTCGTCATCGCTGCACTGAACCCCTTGAGGCAGTCCCACGAGTGGGTGGTCGCGAAGACCTGGAGGTTGTGTTCGCGAGCCGCGCAGAATACGGACTTCCATAGGTCGGCAAGCAAGGTGTGATGAACACCATTCTCGATTTCATCGATCAAGACTATCTCGTTGCCTTCTGAACTCTCTCCCTCAAGTCCCTTGAAGGACGTTCGCTGTACGTCGCGCGGAGCCCGGGACGCAAATTCAGTTGCGGTTGCGAACTGAAAGACCCTGAAAGCCCCTCCACCGAGGCTCTTCAATGGAAGCGGTTCTCGCTCTCCCGAGATGCGCACCTTGAACATCCTTCTGTCACGACGAACCGGATCTTCCACCGCCGCGATTCCCTCAGCCGCGGTCATGAGCGATAACCATTTGAGCACACGTTCTTCGCCGGGGGTCAACGAAATATCATCCCACCATTGCACGAGATCGGAATCTCGCACACCGCCGGCAGATACAAGTGCCGGCCCCACATATCGTCCCTGACCGACCGCACGTTGCGTCGGCTCGGGGAGAATCGAAACTTCTTCGCGATTGCGTTGAAGAATCAGCCCCTTCAAGATCTCGCCTTCCGGGGCAGTTTCTTCTTCCTCGTACTCCTCGTAGTGATATCTTCCATCGGAGGTCTCGATCCGTTCGAAGTCGGTCAGCCGCATCGTTAGAACTCTGGCCGATTCCCCTAACGGCCCGAAAGTCGCTTCTGCTTCGTCAGTGGGTCTGCCATGGAACAACGACCGAAAATCGAGCTGCGCCTCGTTGGTTCCGGACCGCCTCAACTCGTCACGGTTGACGAGACATTCGCGCAATGCCGTCGCACTTCTCATCGCGTAGAATCGCAGCGCCTCCAGGAGCGTCGTCTTGCCCACGTTGTTCTTACCGGCGATCAGATTCACTCTCCCCAAACGCTCGATGCGCAGGTGCGAGAACGTGCGGAAGTTCTTGATCTCGAAACTAGTGAGCATGGCAGCCCTGTGCCTGGTGACGGGTTACGGGGGCTGGTCAAACTGGATCTTGTCGTAGACGTCGGATAACGTGAACTCGCTCTCGACCGACGGGAGTCGGATCGTATCTTCCATCTGTGTGGCTTCGTGCAGCAACCAGTCGCCCGAGGACTGGCGGATATACTGTTCCACCCGCGCCTGATCCTGCGCGATCAGCAGATACTCCTTCAGGCTGTCGAGCGTTCGATAGTGAGCGAACTTCTTGCCGCGGTCGTACGTCTCGGTCGACGGGGAAAGCACCTCCGCGATCAAGCGCGGATTCAACAGCGTGTCGTCGTGCTCGTCATCGAACTGCGGCGGGCCGCAAACCACCACGACGTCCGGATAGGTGTACAGGCCCGTCCGCGAGACTTTCACGCGCAGATCGGACGAAAAAGCTCGGCACGGCCCCCCTTGTAACCCGGCAAACAGGTGGCCCGTCAGGTTCGCCACGATCGCCACGTGCGCGAAGCTGGCCCCCGACATGGCGAAGACCTCACCGCCATAATACTCGTGCTTTTGCGTGGCCTGGCGCTCGGCCGCAAGATACTCTTCGGGCGTGACGGCGTGCTTCGGCTGCGATGACATAGTCTATTCCTGCCACCCGTGCGCGTCGCGCACCGCGATCATGGCCGTGAGAATGTCGTCCCAGGTCTTCGGGTCCGTCATTACCGCGTTGGAGAACATGCAGCCGTCCCAGCAGAGGTGTGGCAGCCGCCTGGTCACTTCGCCGTTTTCGCCGCGGAGCCAGTAGCCGGCGTGGCGCGGAATGTCCAGCTTGCCGCCCGGGTCGGTGGCCTGGCAGTGACGGCCCGTCTTGTCGTGCGAGCCCGAGCCGTGCACCGTGCCGTCGTTCTGGGCCACGTGCAATTCCATGGTCCAGGGGCGCAAGGCGTCGGTCAGCGTTTTGTAGGCGGCGTCGAACTGCTCCTGATCGCTGAAGTCGAAGTCTTCCGGCAGCAGGGCGTCCTCCGGCGCGTTGTAGCCCAGCAGGTACAAGAGCGTGTGCGACATGTCGGCCTGGAACCCGAGGGTCTTCGGCCGGTCGACCATCTCCAGCAGTTGGATCATCCGCTTCCAACTGTGCATCCCGCCCCAGCAGATCTCGCCTTCGGCCACCATCCGCTCGCCGTGGTCTTCGGCCACCAGGCAGGCCTCGCGGAAGACGTCGGCGATCTTCTTCATGTTGCCTTCGGGGTCTTCGGCCCAAGGCTCCACGCCGATGCCCGTGTCGAATCGCACGGCTCCATGCGGCCGCACCCCCATCTCGCGCAGCTTCTGGGCCACGCCGCAGGCCTTGCGGACCTGGCCGATGAAGGCCTTCTGCTCGGCCGGGGTGCCGATGGGCGAGCCGCCGCCGGTGCCGTCGTAGATCGGCGCGACGACCGTGCCCACGTCGAGGTTTCGCGCCCGGGCCTTCTCGGCCAGGGTCTCGGTCTCCTCGTCGCCGCCGTCGATGTCGAAATGCGGGTGGTAGAGGAAGATATCGAAGCCCTCGAACTTCAGGCCGTCCACTTCCGCAGCGGCCGTCATGTCGAGCATGGTATCCAGATCGATGGGCGGCTCGCCGCCGTCGCCCTTGCCGACCAACCCCGGCCAGGCGGCGTTGTGGAGCTTGGGGAAGTTGTTGGTGTGGCTCGTACTCATTCGTAGTCCTCGCGGTTGGATATCGGGTTTGGAAGTATGAGATACTATAAACTCGCCTCTCCCGCTTGCGGGAGAGGGAAAGCTCCACTTGTTCACACGTCAGTTGCTCACAGGTCAATTCGGCGCGCGTCAAGAAGGCCCATGCGCTCACCCCTGTTCAAACAGATTAGGGTCTTTGACATCGGATGGTAGAATCTTCTCCAACTTCGCAACGAGCGGAGGTAGGTCGACGGTCGCTACGGCCCAGACGATGTCGTAGTCGACGTGCAGGTAGTCATGGACGACCTTGTGGCGCATACCGATAATCTGCTTCCAGGGCAATTCTGGATGGTCTTGTTGAAACTCGGGCGAAACGCGACGTGCTGCCTCACCGAGCGTCTGGATCAAATGCGCCAGCGCCAGACGGAGATTCTCGTTGGCGTCGAACTCTGCACGCGACTTGCTCGCCGCCTTGCTGACGATCGATCGAGCCGTGTCGAGCATGTGGCCGACGTAGACGAAGTCATCCTTCTGCATACTGCACCTCGGCGCTGGCAAGAACGCGCCCCCGCAACCGCGCGTTCAAGTACTTCTCCTGCACAATATCCACTTTGTGCCCACCAAACACCCGCGACAGCTCTTCTTCCATGTCGATAATCTCAAAGCCGACGACGTGCCCCGGTTCGAAGTTCACGAGCACATCAATATCGCTTTCCGGCCCAAAATCGTCTCGCAACACGGAGCCGAACAGTGCCAGTTTGCGGATGTGGTGCCGGCGGCAGAACTCCGCAATCTCGTCCTTCGGTATGACGCCCATGTGGCTCATGGTCCCGTTTACTTCTGCCTTCGGTGTTACTTCTTGTAGTCGCCCACGTCGGGCACGCTGTCGTGCACGTCGGGGCCGAAGTAGCGCAGGCTCACCAGCGGCTCGCCGCCCGTGTTCTCGATCTCCACGCCGGCCGTGGCCGCTTCGTGCGTGATGAAGACTTCGTCCCAGGGTTCTTCGCCGAAGCGGATCATCACGGGCGTCTGCAGCGTCAAGGCGCCCATGCGCCCGCCGCCTTGCACGGTAATCCAGCCGCTGGCGCCCGGGTCCTTCAACACGCACTTCGCCCCCGGCTCGATCGTCAACTCCTTGGCAGAAAACAACTGTGAGCCTTCGAGCTTCCCGTAGTCGATCCAGCGGTCGGTATAGCCGTCGCCCGAACACTCGGGATCGACGACCGGTTCGAGATAATTGTGCTCCTTGAAATACGGGTCGACGTTCTTCTCCCAGTCGAGCTGGCTGATGATGAAATCGAGGTCCTGGTGCTTGTCCTCGGGCACGTCTTTGACCAGCAGGTCCCAGGGCACTTCGCGGCCTTCGACCAGCGACTGGAACATGCCGAAGACGTCGCTACCCCACTGCGGCTCATAGGTGCACATCGAGCCGGGCGCGTGCAACACGCCGGCGGGGATCAGCCAGCCGGTGCCCGGCTTGAGCCGATACGCCCGCGAGAGGTCCTGGATCCCGTTGTCGCCCTTGTTCCAGTTTTCCAGGCACTTGCGGACGTCGTCCTTGGTTGTGCCCGGCTCCAGGCCCATGAAGGTGTAATCGAAATGGTTGTCCGCCGCATTCAACTGGGGTGGGAAGTAGTAGCTTTCAGGCTTGCCTTCCTGGTTGGTCAGCTTGGCGAAGTCGGCCGATTGGTGCATGTGATGCGGGATGGGGCCCATGTTGTCGAAGAACTTGGAATAAACGGGCCACCGCTTGTACTTGTCCCACATGGCCTGGCCGATCATTCGCGGGCCGGCCTCGTCGACCGCGTCGCGAAGCAGGAACCGCCGGCCTTCGAACGTGCAGTAGCTGAGTCCTTCGTCGGGCTCGCGATTGTCGTTCATCGCCTCGGTGGTGCTGGCGAACCAGCGCTCGTCGATGCCGCCGCGGTGTACGCCCAGGGCGTACCAGTCGGTCGGGGCCAACTTGATCCGCTTTCCCGGGTGCAGGAAGCTCCGCGGCACCCAGGCCGGAGCCAGCCGCAACAACCCGCCGCCCGCGTCCAAGGCGCTCTGCAAGATCCCGCCCACATTGTCCTTCCTCACAATTTGCGATGCACACATAATCGTTCACCACTCCCAGGTTCTATGGGCACTGCCGCCGATCACCACGATCGACGGCCGGCTCCGGCACACGGCCGCAAGTCGGGATCGCCCGCCTATTGAGGTATTTGTTCCAGCCCAACCGGCCTCGGCCCTTTGTAAGGCGGCATTGGTGGCCGCCGTAACGCCCGAGGTATCGGAATCCCCTTTTTATTACCTTGTCTATGTGTTGACAAGTCTTGACCGGCCATCGGGGCAAAATGATCCCGGAAAGTAGGAGTTCTAGGGAAACAAGGGATGTCAGGAAAGGCCGCGATACACCGCCGAGACACATCCCCCGCGTTTCGGCCTGGAAGCCCTGGTGGGAGCTGGCCGCAAGAAGTACATTGTGCGCTGTGGAAAAGCACGGATACCTCTCTGCAGGAGACTTTCGATCATGGCCAAGCGAACTTGGACGCTCGAAGACCGCGAGCAAGACGTATATGTCGAGCACATTGGCTTGGGGCCCGACAATGTTGGGGGCACCGCGTCGGGCTACTCGGTCACTAAACGCACCTTGGCCGCCGGATTGCGGCATGGGGTGGACGTGATCGAAGTCAACAACGGCGCCTTCCGCTTCGTCGTGGTACCCACCCGGGGAATGGGAATCTGGAAAGCCAGCCTGGGTGAAGTGCAACTGGGATGGAAATCGCCGGTTCAGGGGCCCGTGCATCCCGGCTTCGTGCGGCTCTGGGAGCCCAGCGGCATCGGCTGGCTGGACGGCTTCGACGAGTTGCTGGTCCGTTGCGGGTTGGAAAGCAACGGGGCCCCCGAGTTCAACGGCGAAGGCTCGCTGGTTTATCCGCTGCACGGAAAAATCGCCAACATCCCCGCACACAAGGTCGAGGTGACCATCGACGGCAACTCGAGCGAAATCGCGGTCACCGGCACCGTCGACGAGGCCCGGCTGTTCGGCAACAAGCTGCGGATGGTCTCCACGATTACGACAGAAGTGGACCGACCGGGAATGACCGTCCACGACGAGATCACCAACATCTCGGCCGAGGACGGCGACTTGGAGTTGCTCTACCATATCAACTTCGGCGCGCCGCTGTTGGATCCGGGCTCGAAAGCGGTCTTGCCGGTGGCCAAGGTGGCGCCGCGCGACGAGGTGGCCGTGGGCAATCTAACCGAATGGGACACGTACGGGCCCGAGGAGCCCGGCTCGGTCGAGGCGGTATTCTTCTTCGACCTGGCCGCCGAATACGATGGCCGCACGCAGGCGCTGTTGCGCAACGCCGCCGGCAATCAAGGGGTGAGCCTGAAGTTCAACAAGAACCAGTTCCCCTGCTTCACGCTCTGGAAGAACCGCCAGGCGGAGGCCGACGGTTACGTCACGGGGTTGGAGCCGGCGATCAATTTCCCCAACGTCAAGTCGTTCGAGAAGCAGAAGGGCCGCGTGGCGGTGCTGGCGCCCGGCGAGTCGCGCCGGTTCGAGATCGCGATCGAGGTCCACGGCAACGCCGAGTCGGTTTCCGCGGCCGCCGCGGCCGTCGACAAGATCCAGCAGGCCAGCACGCCGGAAGTGTTCGACCGGCCAGATCCTGAGTGGTCCGGGGGGGGCTAGAGTTGCGCCTTTGCCCGCCGATAGCACTGCCGTTTGCCACGCGCCCATCCTAAAAAGGAAAAAAGCCGATGCTTGAAGAGTTGAGAGTAGACAATTTCAAGTCGCTGATCAACGTGACTTTTCGGCCGCAGGACCGGAACCTGCTCCTCGGTGTTAATAACGCAGGCAAGACGACTCTTTGCCATGTCTTGCGATTCCTTTCGAGCACGACGAGGCGCCCACTTGAGGGTGCGGCCGAGGGAACGACCGGGACCCGTTTCGCGATAGGTAATCGCTACCTGAAAAAGACCACGACTGATTTTGTGTTGAAGGCGACCCTTCCTTTCCACGAAGACACTCTAGTGTTCGACTACGAGTTGACGATTTCCGTCGCTAGCCCCGACTCGCCGGCCGCGGCTTTGGAGGTAGACTCCGAGAGGCTGCGCGTCTCGGGTGGAGGCTTTGACAACGTGCTACTGTTCGAGAACACTCGCGACGGCGTTCGTCTTCTGCATGAGGGAAGACACCTTCGCGGGGAAACCGCGTATGCCGAGACATCGGCGCCACGGGATGCCACCATGTTGAATCGTCTGTACGACTTGGAGGCAAATGCGCGGATGAATTGCTTCAAGACTTATCTGGCGCAATGGACTTACTACGACTTCTCGACATTAGCCTTACGGAAGGCCGATCACTATCCGGGGCATAGGGTACTCATGACCGACGGTAGCAATCTGAGTTCGGTGGTTTTCCAATTGAAGACGGCTAACGAGCGCGGCTATCGAGAATTGGTGCGTTGTCTCCAAGAAGTCGATCCGACAATTGACTTGATCAACTTCCAAGTTCCCTCTGCAAACAGAGTTTTCATGGTCTTTGAAGATACGGAAGGGAATTCGCTACCAGTGGCAAACGCATCGAACGGGACATTGCGATTCCTGGCATTGCTTTATGTTCTGCTCGTCCAGCCGGAAACGGGGCCATGCCCGCTGACGATCATTGAGGAACCTGAGAACTGTCTTTACGTCGGAGTCCTTAAGCCGCTGCTAGACGCGGCTGAGCAGTCTTCAACTCGCTCGCAAGTGATATTCACGTCGCACTCCCCGTATTTTATCGATCTTTTCGAGAACGACCTCAATAGCATCTTTGTGATGAAGCGTGGCGAATCGCACTCGTCGCTCACGCAGCCTGATATCAGCGTGGTAAAAGACCGATTGGAGAAGTTCCCTCTTGGCGAGATGCACTTCCGGGAGATGCTATGAAGATCGGCTACTACGTTCAAGGTACGACGGATGATGCGTTCATCGAGGGCTTGAGGAGACGATGGTGTCCGGACGCGGAATTGGCTCCTCCGAAATTCCGCGGCCGAATGAATAAGATCTCCTTCAGGCGTGCAATCGAGACGTCTCTTTGGGCCCTGCGAGACAAGGATCGATGCGATGTGCTCGTGGTGTTGACCGATTCAGACGTGAACCCCTGGCGAGACGTAAAGCGTCGCGAATGGAACCATGTTCCTCAAGATTGCCAGCACATGTGTGTCTTTGGTGTAGCCGAGAGAAACATCGAGTGCTGGCTGGCAATCGATCGGGAGGCACTGGCGAAGGAATTGCAGTGCGATTCAAAGGATATTCCGACTGATGATCCATCTGGGTTCATTAAGAGGCGGTTCGGCTTGGGGCAGCGCGACCCTGCTCGGGGGGTTGCCAAGGAACGCGTTGCCCAGTTCGTGGCCCACGCTCCACTGAAATCGTGGATCGGGAAATCCGAATCATTCGAAGACTTCTATCAGGAAGCCCGGTCACTGGGGGCTGGAATCAATTGTGATATGCCTAACGAACTTGGGAATGACTGAGATCCATCGTCTGCTCAAAGAATCGGACCAATGCGTCAAGCTGGAAGTGTGCATACGGCTCATCGCAAGCCGGCGTGGTCTTGCCGGCGTCGGCGCACCACATCTCCAGCGACTCGGCGGCGAAAATCGCGTCGTGTAGATTCGAATCCATCGCCACGGGCCGCTTGATGATCTCGATCAACGTGGGCACGTCGATCTTGCCGTAGTGTTGTTGCAGGCGCTCGCTCAAGGCCTCGGCTCGGCCGGGGCCGGAAACCATCACCGTGTCTTCCGGCACCGTCGGCAGGTCCGCGTGCTGCTGCCCGGGCTGCAGGACGACCATCTTCTCGGGTGTGCAGTGCAGTGCCCGCATGGCCCGCGACTTGTCGCTGAGCACGTAATAGTACTCGCAGGTTCGCGGCGTGGTGCGGATGATCTCGAGCGCCTCTTCCACGGTGGCGGCCCGTTCCATCACGTCGCGGAGCAGGAAGCTCATCGGCACGCCGTCCCAATCGCCCACGCCTCCACCGCCCATCTCGCCGACGGCCAGCCCCTTCTCGTTCATGGCGGTCACCGTGCCGATGAAACCGGCGTAGCCGAGGCTCATCCAGCGGTTTCGCCCTTCGGGCATAAAGACGACCACGGCCGCCGCGCTCTGCAGATCGATGTCGCGCATGTAGTCCAACACGCGGGCGTGCAGCACGCGCCCGTCGTGGGTGGCCTTTCCACGCACGGCCACGCCGCTGCAATGGAACCGCTCGGGAAACAAGTTGGCGTATCGACCCTGCTGTTGCGGCACGCCGGCCGCTTTGGACAGCGCGTCGCACTCGGCCAGGAAACGCGGCGGCGTGTGCGGAAGCGTTCGCTTTTCGATCTCCCCCATGCGCTCGAGAAATGACTTGCCGGTCCGAATGCTGTCGACGGTCCCCACCAGGAACAGGACCGTTGCGACGAGCTTGCGGGTCTGGCTGCGCAGCAGGGTTCCGTGGGCGGCTCCCATCTGTTTGGGCGTTCCGGCGACCATCAGCACCGTCTTGCCTTGCGATTTGCACAACAGGCCGCAGCCGGCCGGATCGCGAGCGACCAGCTCGATGGCTTCGGGGGTTTGGGCCCGGCAGACGGTTCCGCCCAGGACGGCCAGCGTTAGCAGCCAGACGGCCGGTCGGCTGGTGAGTCGTGGAATTGCACGCGGCCTGGCAGTGGCTCTCATCGCACGTTCTCCTTGGGAATGAATGCTATTCGGCGGACGCAGGCAAGCAAGTGTTCGTCGGACCCGTCTCAAGCCGTTTGTAGTGGCCGCATTCATGCGGCCTTTCGTACGATCTGGGCACGCGCCCCCGATGAATCGGGGCACTACGAACGGGATTCTGAAGGGGACAGTCCCATTTTCCCTGCGGGAAAATCGGGACAGTCCCCAGGTTATTCACGTAGCAGTTCTTAGCAGACCAGATTTCCCCGCTTCACGCAAGCCAGCTTCTCCAGGCACCGCACGATCAGGCCGGTCCATCCGGTCTGGTGGCTGGCGCCGAGGCCTTTTCCCGTTTCAGCGTGGAAATACTCGTGGAAGAGGACCAGGTCGCCGAAATGCGGGTCATCGGCATAGCCCGGTTCTTCACCGTGGCACGGCCGGCGCTGCCGATCATCGGGCAGAAAGAGCCTGGCCAGCCGCGAGGCGAGTTCCAGGGAGACCTGTTTGAGGTCCATCAGCCGGCCGGAGCCGGTGGGACACTCCACCTTGAGCCGCTCGCCGTAGAAATGGTGATAGCGTTCCAGCGCCTCGATCAGCAGGTAATTCAGCGGAAACCAGACAGGCCCCCGCCAGTTGGAATTGCCGCCGAACAGCCCGGTCTCGCTTTCCCCGGGTGCGTACTCCACACGGAACTCTTGTCCCCCGGTGTGGAATACATACGGGTGGTCCCGGTGATACTTCGACAACGAACGGATGCCGTAGGGCGAGAGAAACTCCTCTTCATCGAGCAGGTATTTCAACACGCGCAACAGCCGGTCGTGCGAGGGAATGGCCAGCAAATGATGTCTCCCGGGGCGGTCCCGGTCCAGATAAGAGATATGCCTGGCCAACTCGGGACGATAGCGCAGGAACCAATCCATGCGTTTTCGGAACTCGACGCGCTCGTCGATCGATTCGTCGTCCAGAGCCTGGACTGCCAGCAGCGGAATCAGCCCCACCATCGACCGTACCCGCAGGGGCACCGTCTGTCCGTCGACGTGCAACTGGTCGTAGTAGAAACCGTCCTCTTCGTTCCAAAGCCCGCTGCCGCCCAGCGTGTTGATGGCGTCGGCGATATGGACGAAGTGCTCGAAGAATTTCGAGGCAACGTCTTCCGCTCCGGGATCGAAGCGGGCCAGTTCCAGGGCCATCGAGAGCATTTCAATGCAGTAGAAGGCCATCCAGGCGGTGGCGTCGGCCTGTTCGAGGTGTCCGCCGGTAGGCAGCGGTTTGGAGCGGTCGAAGACGCCGATGTTGTCCAACCCCAGAAAGCCGCCGGAGAACAGGTGTTTTCCGCGGAGGTCCTTGCGGTTCACCCACCAGGTGAAATTGATCAGCAGCTTCTGGAACGTGCTGGAGAGGAACCTCCGGTCGCGTTGGCCGCGGGGAGCCGTCAACTTGTAGACCCGCCAACACGCCCAAGCGTGGACCGGGGGCGTGACGTCGTTGAAATCGAACTCGTAGGCGGGAATCTGACCGTTGGGGTGCATGTACCATTCCCGCAAAAACAGCTTCAACTGGTCCTTGGCAAACTGCGGATCGAGATGCGCGAACGGGAGCATGTGAAACGCCGAATCCCAGACCGCGTACCAGGGATACTCCCACTTGTCGGGAACGGAGATCACGTCGCGGTTGAACAGGTGGGGCCAGTCGGCGTTTCGACCCCGTTTGCGCGCCTCGGACGGCGGCGGCATGTTCGGATCGCCGCGCAGCCAGTCCTCGACCACGTAGTGATAGAACTGCTTGCTCCACAACATGCCCGCGTAGGCCTGCCGGGCGACCAGCCGCTGCTGGCGGTCCAGTCCGCCGGGGATCACCTGCTGGTAGAACTCGTCGGCCTCGGCGATGCGCTGCTTTATCACCCGGTTGTAGTTCTCGCCGAACGCCTCTTTGGGCCTCTCTTCGCGTGCAAAAAGCCGCATCCTGACGACGGTTTCCGCCCCCGCCGGGATTTCCAGCCGATAGTATGCGGCCACCTTGGTGCCGAACGGCTGAGGATTGACGGCGGAGCGGTTTCCGTGGACCACGTAATCGTGAAAGGCGTCTTTGGTATAGGGGCGCGGGTTGGGCGCGTCGAAGAGCTTCTGCGCGTTGGTCTCGTTGTCGGTGAACAACCAGGTATATGGGCTTCCGTCGGAAGCGTTTTCTGCCGCCAGGTAGAACGTTCCCAGCGTGACGTGTTCCGCCATCAGCGTCTCGTCGTCGGCCAACCGGATCAGCGGCTTGACCCAGCAGCCCTCGTGAAGGCAGCCCCAGATCCAGGTGTTGCGGAACCAGAGCGTGGGCAGCAGGTGCAACACGGCCGGCTGCGGACCGCGATTGGCCGCCGTGAGCCGGATCAAGAGGTCGTTGGGCGAGCCCTTGGCGTACTCGGCGAACACGTCGAAGTAGCGATGGTCGTCCAGCACGCCGGTATCGGCCAATTCGAACTCCGCGTCGCGCCTGCCGCGCCGCCGGTTCTCCTCGCGCAGCCGCTGATAGGGAAAGGCCTGCTGGGGATACTTGTAGAGGGCCTTCATGTAGGAATGCGTGGGCGTGGAGTCGAGGTAGTAGTAGCACTCCTTGACGTCCTCGCCGTGGTTGCCTTCGGGCCCGGTCAGGCCGAACAGCCGTTCCTTGAGAATCGGATCGCGGCCGTTGAACAGGGCCACCGCGAAACAGAGGCGGCACTCGCGGTCGGTAATCCCCAACAACCCGTCTTCACCCCAGCGATAGGCCCGGCTGGGGGCGTGGTCGTGCGGGAAATACGTCCAGGACTCTCCGTCCGGCGAGTAATCTTCGCGGACAGTGGCCCACTGTCGCTCGGCGAGGTACGGTCCCCAGCGTTTCCAGTTTTCGCGGCGGTCGGCGTCCGCCTCCAAGCGCTGAGCCTCGGTGCCCCGGATTGGCATGTCGGCCTCGTTCCGTTTTCTCGGCACGCAGGGCGCCACCTCAAACGGTAAAGTCCACGTGTGGTATGTGTTAAACCGCCTGTACTGAGGAATTATAGCAGCTTAGCACGAATCGGGCACGAGAATTCGCGGAGCGGTTGCCTCAGGCTGCCCCACAAGGTAGAGTTATTAATGAGCTTGTATCGTGAAAAGTAGAGTTTCGGTGCTGGCCGTCAAGTCGCCGCGTGGGCGCGGCAGCTAAATATACATGCGAAGATCTCAATAGCCTGGAGCATACCATGTCGGAGCGAAGAGCCAGGAGAATCACGCGTCGGCGAGCATTGGCCGCCTCAGCGGGAGCCGCAGGAGCCGCGGTCCTCGGCACCGCGCCCGCGGCGGCCCAGCAGAACAAAGGCCGCCCCGCGAGACGCAAGCGGGTGCTGGTCGCCATCGGCGAGTTCAGCGAAGGAATGGAGACCTACTACATGGTCTACCGGTTGAAAGAGGAAGGTGTTTTGCCGGTCGTCGCCGCCGTGGACGTCAAACGGTTGCAGATGGTGGTCCACGACTTCGAGCCGCAATACTCCAACTACACCGAGAAGCTGGGCTACCAGATCCAAGTCGACGTGGCCTACAAGGACGTAACGCCGTCGGATTACGATGGGTTGTTGATCCCCGGCGGGCGCGGGCCGGAAGAGATCCGACAGAACAAGCACGTGCTGGACATCGTCGGCTACTTCATGGACAAGAAGCTGCCGCTGGGCGCCATGTGCCACGGCCCGCAGGTCGTCTACGCTGCACGGCCCGTCAAGGGCCGCCGCATCGCCGCCTACTACGGCATCCGGGCCGACGTGGAGTTGGCCGGGGCCACGTTCGTCGACGAGCCCGCGGTGATCGACGGCAACCTGGTCACCTCGCGCGGTTGGCCGGATTTGCCTTACTTTATGCCGAAGTTTCTCGAAGTGCTGGCGGGGAATTAGTGGGTAGTGGATTGTGGATAGTGGGTAGCGGGCAGCCTTGACGGAACGGCAAGCTCCTCCGTTTAGCAGCCGCCGGGACGGCGGCTTGACGCCAAATAGACGCTTTTCCAACGAAGCCCCTGGTATCGGCGGTCACGAAACGATCGGTTGTCGGAATCGGGGAGTAGTCTCCGGGGCGGTCTTTTCACAATGTCAGCGTGTTCGTGTGAGAGCACGATGCCCGCTTCGAGAAGAGGCTTGCAGCATGGGCAAACCGTCCAGCGAATCTGACTCCTCCTCGCCGGCTGCCCATCGGGGGGCGTCCGGTCGCAAACGTCTGCTGGAAAGGCACCGTTGGTTGACGTTTTTGCTGCCGTTGATCGTGTTCATGCTGGTCGGCGCGCTGGAGCCCACGCCGGAGAGGGCCGGAGGAGCGGCCGTCGGCCTGGCGATTCCTTACACGTATTACCCACTGATCTACGCACTGAAGATCGTGTTGACCCTGGCCGCCGTGTGGTTCGTGTGGCCGGGCTATCGGGAGTTCCCGTTTCGGGTCAGCCCGCTGGCGGTCGCGGTCGGCGTGGTGGGGGTCGTGATCTGGGTGGGGCTCTGCCGGCTGAACCTGGAACAGGACTACCTGGTGCCGTGGTTGAAACCGCTGGGGCTCGGCGGGTTGATCGAGGCCGGGGCCCGAAGCGCCTTCAATCCGCTTGAGGAACTGGCCTCCTCTCCACTCTATGCATGGGGCTTCCTGGCAGTCCGCTTCCTTGGGCTGGCCATCGTGGTGGCCGTGATCGAGGAGTTCTTCCTGCGGGGATTCTTGATGCGGTTCGTGGTACAGCAAGATTGGTGGAACGTGCCGATCGGCCGGGTGAACGTGGCCGCCGTGCTGATCGGAACGCTGGTCCCCATGGCCATGCACCCGGCCGAATTGCTGGCCGCCGCCGTTTGGTTCTCGATGGTCACGTGGCTGATGGTCAGGACGCGAAACATCTGGGACTGCGTGGCCGCCCACGCCGTCACAAACCTGCTGCTGGGCATCTACGTGGTGAGCACGGGCACGTGGCACCTGATGTAGCGGAGCCGCAAGTATTCCCCCAATCCGTTCGTAGTGCCCCGATTCATCGGGGCCGCCCGGTGGGACCCCGCAGCAGGCCGCATGAATGCGGCCACTACGAACTGTTCCAGACGGGCTCGACGAACACGGGACTACTTGTCCCGCTCAGGCAGGAATGGAAACAACTGCCGCAATTCTTCGGCGTTGGGTCGTCGGCCGTACTCGCAGATCTCGAACGCCTCGGCGTAGCGCACCTGCTTTCCTTTTTCCTCGCCGTAGAGTTCGATCAGCTTGTCGCGGCAGCGGTCGGCTATGCCAGCGAATCGTCGCTTGAAGCTTTCCCGCAGCCGCTGGTGGGCGGCCTCCCTTTCGGCCGCATTGCGCGGAACGCGGCCGGCATTGCCCATGGCACCGCCTTCGATGAACTGCGACTCGATCTTCGCCAGCGCATCGAGCTTTCGCTCGATCACCCCGTCGATCGCCACCACGATATCGGGGCGGAACGGCACCGGCGTCTGGAACCGGTCATAGGAATAGAGAAACACCGGATTCTTCCGCAGCGGCGGGGTGTCGGGACACAAGAACGGCACGGCCGCCATGTAGGCGCTGTCTTGCATCAATACGCCCGTATAGCGGTGGTCCGGGTGATAGTCGTTGGGGCGGTGGGCAATGACGATGTCCGCGTTCCACTGACGGATCAGGCGGGTGACGATCTTGCGGTTCTCCAGGGTCGGCATCAGCTCGCCGTCGTGGATGTCGAGCACTTCGCTGGTCACGCCGAGCACCTTGGCCGCCGCTTGCACTTCGGCATTGCGGCGTTTGGCCAGCGGCCCGCCGGCCATGCCCCAGTGACCGATGTCGCCGTTGGTCATGGAGACGAACTTCACGTGGTGCCCCAGGTCGGACCACATGCTCGCCGCGCCGCCGGCGCGGATTTCACAATCGTCCGGATGGGCTCCGAACTCGATGATCCCCAACTTGCCGTCATTGGGTCGTATCGGCAGGCCCGCAAACGTGCGGTCTTCCGCCGTGTCGCTCTGCCAGCCGGGACGGGCGAACCCGAATCCCACCGCAAACAGCAACCCCACAGCAACGCCCGATGAGAATACGTGCCATTTTCGCATCGCAAGACCTCCTCAGAAATGGTGGATGGATTTTGTCTCTGCCATGAGCCTTCACGCCGGAAGTCTCCTTGCCCGAACCAACCGAACGGCCCGTGCCGGCACGAAGATCGCCCCAATTTGCGCAGAGCGAAAATGGAACGGTCCTCCTCTGCACACGGTTATCGACTTCTCACGGCCTTCTGGTCGGTGGTACGGCCGGACTCCTTGCGGGCGTCGTTCCCGACCGGCCAGACGGTGCCGTTGGCGAGGTCCCGGCCGGTGGAGTCTGCGACGTGTTGTCGGGCGGCGCTTCCGTGGCGTCGTCCGACGCGGGCGGTTGTGCCCAGGTGACCGCCATGGCGTCGCCCGGGCCGGTGTAGACGTGGTAGACTACCCCCTCGTAGATCGCGGTGTGCCAGTGCTTCGGATCGAGGACCTCCTGATCGAGGGTCTTCTGTTCCGCGAGCAACCGCTTGGCGATTCGCTGCTCGACCAATCGCTCCAAGTGCGATTCGGTAATGGTGACGGTTTTCTCCGTCGGGTTGGGCGGCTGCGCCTGTTGGGCCTGGACGGCCCAGAGACCGGCCAGCAGCAAGATCACCACGGCCAAGATGCCAATGCGTTTCACGGTCTGATCCTCCTCGGAAAATACGATTGGTGAACTATGTGAGAACGTTACGAATTGAGCGGCGGGCTCGTCGCCAGCTTGGCCCTCTGCAGTTCGAGACATTTCTGGGGCGTGTTGCGACGGACCGTGGCCTGAGATTCCGCCCACGTGATCGTCTCCTGCAAAACCCGCCACCGTTGGGCCGCGTCCCAACTGGCTTCACGCTTCCGCTCTTCGAAGCGTTTCAGATCGTCATCCGTCGCGCCGCTCATGTTCGGTAGTCCCAGACGCTTGTTTCAGAACATCGATACGCTGCTGGTTCCGCATCGCCGGCGGCAATGCTATTTGGCAAGCCAACATATCGTCATCAGATAATCCCACATACGGCGTTCCGGCTGCGGTCGTGCCGGTCCGTGCCTTGGCACGAGACGCGGCAAAAGTCGTCAGCCCGCGTACGGACCGAAAAACGTCAATGGCACCGTGTGGGCTGGTCAAGCAGAACACGGCTTGGCTGCCGAGCCATCCGGGCAATTTGTCGGCGACCGGTCGCCAGTCCTCCTCCGACGCGCCCCATTCGGCTTCAAGATCGCAGAGGGCCTTCTCGCAGCGACCAAGATTCTCCGGCGTATCGTCAATCCACACATCGAAGTCGTAGGTGAGCACGGGAGCGTGCCGCAGGAGGAAATTTACCCCACCAATCAGAATATAAGCCACCCGGTGCGCATTGAACGCCTTCAGGATGTCATCCACATTCATGACACAACGCCGGGAGAGCCACGGAGCCACGTGCCCGGCTCCGAAGCGGTGACCGGTATCACATATCATGCCCCATTTTAGTGTAGGCCATTATACTTCTCGATTGTCGACGACGACAATACTCCGGGTCGGACGTCCCCTGGCACAACCGCGACGCCGGCGGGGCACGTTCGGGTGGTGTAGGTCCACCCCTGCTTTTCGGGACGTTGTGTCGCGGCGATGTTTGAGCTATTTTTCCATAGGCGCCGACCGTAGGCGCCCCGGACACAAGTTCTCCAAGGAGCATAACCGTGACAAGACTCATCATCGCGACCGTTATTCTCGCTTCAGCCGTCGGTGTCTATGGCCAAGGCCCGACGTCGGGCTCCCAGCAGCCGCGGGGCCGCAAGAAAGCAGCCGCGGTCTTTTTGCCCAGGTACCAGAAGAAGTTCGCCCAACTGGAACAGCGGCTGACCAAAGCAAGCTGGAAGGCGGAGCGAACGGGCAAGAAGGAGGATTTCGAGGCCTACGCCCAGGCGGCCCTGGCACTGAGAACGTTCCACAGCGATGCCAAGAAGTACCGCCGCGTGAAGGGATTGCTGCGTCGCAAGGAAGTCCTGGCTCCGCTGGACGTGCGGGCGCTGGAAGTCGCCGAGTTGGCTTTCAGGAGCAACCAGCTCTCGCCCGAGAAGCTGGAGGCCATGCTCAAGCTCTCGACTGAGATCGCGCAAACCTTCAATACGTTTCGCGCCGAGTTCGACGGCAAGAAGATGTCGAACAACGACCTGCTGGAGATGATCCGCAAGGAGAACGACAGCGAGCGGCGCGAGGAGATGTGGAAAGCGTTGAAACAGGTCGGCGGCGCGGTGGCTCCCAAGCTGATTCAGTTGGCCGGCCTGCGCAACGAGGCGGCCAAGGAACTCGGCTTTGCCAATTTCTGGGACATGCGGGTCCGGCTCCAGGAGTTCGAGCCGAAACAACTGCTGGAGATCTTCGCCGAATTGGAGCGGATGACCGATGAACCGTTTCGGAAGATGAAAGCGGAACTCGACGGGGAACTTTCGCGTCGCTTCAAGATTCCGCCCGAGGAACTGATGCCCTGGCACTACGACAACCCCTTTTTCCAGGCGCCGCCGCCTTCGGAAGAGGTCGATCTCGACGAATTCTACGAGGACAAGCCCAAGGAAGAAATCGTGGAGATTGCGGAGACGTTCTATAGCGACATCGGCCTGCCGATCGAGGAGATCGTCGCCCGCAGCGACCTCTACGAGCGGGAAGGAAAGAGCCAACACGCCTTCTGCATCGACATGAATCGCAGCGGCGACGTCCGCACGTTGTGCAACATCAAGCCGACCGCCGACTGGATGGAGACCATGCTCCACGAACAGGGCCACGCCGTCTACTCGGTGGCGATCGACCGTTCCCTGCCGTACAACCTGCGCGACGCGGCCCATCCCTTTACGACCGAGGCGGTGGCGATGTTGTTCGGG
>Ga0180437_10004379_pt1 | contig 20155 bp, 17 predicted proteins | sample SS_ome_4_FD_132410 | JGI IMG/M metagenome (GOLD analysis project Ga0180437, IMG submission 132410) | Hypersaline lake sediment archaeal communities from the Salton Sea, California, USA - SS_3_D_1 metaG | ecosystem: Environmental > Aquatic > Non-marine Saline and Alkaline > Hypersaline >... | reverse complement strand
GCGCGCTGCCCACGTCGCTGCCCGCGCGCTTCGAGGTCGCCACCGGAGACCCGCGCCTCTGTGGCGTGCTCGTCTCCGTCGACGGCGAAACCGGCCGGGCCGAGTCCATCGAGCGCATAGAGGTCCGCGGCCGCATCCCCGAGGGCGGCGCATACGACGCCGACGACGGTCGGGCACAACCCAGGCAGAAAAACCGATCGTGATCTGCCGGGACGGCGCGTCCCGGGCAGTCGCCACGGTCCATTTCGGACATCTGATCGCGGAATGCGGATTGCCGGCTGCGGCGCGGTGAATCGACAATCCGCAATCCGCAATCTGAAGGCACGCACGACAGATGCCCTCGACATACTGAGATTCCGACGACGCGTCAGGAGGATCTCACACCATGCTGCCCGTCCGATGCCCGAACTGTGCGGGCCAGTTCGAGACCGAGGAGGCCAACGCCGGCCAGTACGTTCCGTGCCCGACGTGTGGCTTCAAGTCTCCCGTGCCCGGCCGCCGGGCCGCCCGTGAAGCGGCAGCCACCGCGAAGCCGTCGCGCAAGGACCTCGCGGCCCCGACCCGCCCGCAAGGGGCAGCTACGAATGGCCTGGGCATCGTGGGGCTGGTCTGTGGGATCGGCGGCCTGCTGCTGGGCGCCTTGCCCGGCGGCTGGACGCTGTTCGCCCTCCTGCCGGCCGCGTCGGGCCTGATCGCCAGCGCCCTCGGCGTGCGCGCTGCCCGCCACCGGGGCGTCTCGCCGCTGATCGGCGTCATCGGCCTGCTGTGCAGCTTCGTCGCCCTCGTCTGGATCGCCTTCCGCGCCTGGTTCTACGTCAAGAGCCAGGGCACCATTACGGCTCCTTGAACGTCCTCATCTCAGGATCGAGCGGCCTGATCGGCTCGGCGTTGGCCGAGCGGTTGGCCGCTGACGGACACGCCGTCGGGCGCCTCCTCCGCCCGCCGCGCGAGCCGAATGCCGGCGACGCGCTCTGGGACCCCGCCGCCGGCATGGTTGACGTGGGCGCCCTGGAAGGCCGAGACGCCGTCGTCCACCTGGCCGGCGAGAACATCGGCCGACGGTGGTCACGGAAGATCATCGCCCGCATCCGCGACAGCCGCGTCGGCGGCACGCGGCTGCTCTGTGACGCGCTTGCCCGCCTCGACGAGCCGCCGGATGTGCTGCTGACCGCCTCCGGGATCGGCTTGTACGGCAGCCGCGGCGAAGAGGCCCTCGATGAGGCGTCCGCGATGGGCGAGGGCTTCATGGCCGATCTATGCCGCGACTGGGAAGCGGCTGCCGCCCCCGCCGCCGAAGCCGGCATCCGCGTCGTCAACCTTCGCCTGGCCCTCGTGCTCAGCGCCGCCGGTGGGGCGCTGAAGCGAATGCTGCGGCCGTTCCGCCTCGGCCTCGGCGGGCGCGTCGGAAGCGGCCGCCAGTACTGGAGCTGGGTGACGCTGACCGACGCCGTCGCCGCGTTCGCCTTCGCCCTCACAAGCCCGGGCCTCTCCGGGCCCGTCAACGTCGCCTCGCCGAAGGCCGTGACGAGCCGCGAGTTCACCGCGGCTCTCGGTCGGGTGCTGCACCGCCCGACCTTCCTGCCCGCCCCTGCCTGGGGCGTTCGCCTGGCCTTCGGCAAGATGGCCGACGAGCTGCTGCTCGCCAGCGCGCGCGTCCTGCCGAAGAAGCTGCTCGAGGCCGGCTTCACATTCCGACAGGCCGACTTGGAGCCCGCACTGCGACAGATCCTCACGTGAGGCCGCTACAGGGCCGCCGAAACCTTGTCTGCCACGGCGATCAGGTGGCTGCCGAGGTCGAGGCAGCCGGGTTGGCGGCAGGCTTTGGCCTCCAGCTCCAGCAGTTGACGCCACCGCTTCTCGTCGGCGCGAAGCTCGCGCAGCGGCTCGCCCCAAACGGTCGACAGGCAGTTCGACGCCGACATCGCCAGCACATTCGCCCCGCAGCCGGTCAACAGATCGCGCAGCTCGGCCGACCGGAACATGTGGCAATGGTGCGTCGAGGCCGCGTATGTCTCCGGGCACAAGTCGCCGGTTCGGATGATCTGCTCGTTCTCCGCGGGCGAGACCGCCAGCACGCCGGGCAGGTGCTGGTGAACGGCGCCCCAAAGGCTCATGACGCTGACGAGCAGCACGCCGCCGTTTCTGAGCACGCGCATCATCTCGTCGACGGCCTGCTCGCGCCGCTCGAAGACGTAGCTCAGCGGCCCGCCGTAGCAGACGACCGCGTCGAACTCCCCGTCGGCGCAGGCGCTCAGGTTGCACATGTCGATCTGCCGGCGCTCGGAGACGGCGTGCGCGTAGCCGAGATGGTCGGCGTGCTTGCGGTTGAGCTCCAACTGCACGGCCGACAGATCCGCCACGACGATCCGCGCGCCCAGCTCGGCGAGGATCTGGGTGAACCGCCCGGCCCCCGCGCCGATCTCGAGCACGTGGCTGCACGGGGGGACGAACCGCTCCAGGTAGTGTCGATGCACGTGAAGCTTGACCTCGGCCAGCGGATCGGCGACCAAGCGGTGCCACTCCCGCTCGCCGTACTCGTCATAGTGTCGGGCGACCCATTGTGCGTCGTATTTCGCGGTCATGGCTGATCCTCCCCGCCAATCAAAAAAGCCCGTTCCATCGAACGGGCCCGTTAGCAGCGACGCTTGCGATTGGCTACAGCGTCCTCAAGGCCCGCTCCTTCCGTAGAGAGCGACGTACATCCGCCAGCCGCGGGAATCGCCCGCGACGTGCGTGTTGCGCAGAATCTGTTCTGTTGCTTCTCTCATGGACCCGACAGTCTATCCGCTTCCTGTCGGCTGTCAAGTACAATCACCTCAGGCCCGCGCGCCCGCGTGACTCCTGCGGGCAAGACAAGGCAGGAGAACAGCTCGATGATCGTCGATACTCACCAACACGTGTTCTGGCATGGCGGCAACGACCGCGACCTGATCGCCGACATGGACGCCCACGACATCGATGCAGCGTGGCTGCTGACGTGGGAGGCTCCCTCGGTCGAGGAGGCCGGAAGACACGGGCACGTGTTCAACCCGGCCCACGCCCGCCCGGACGGCACGCACGACGGGATGCCGCTCAGCGACGTGCTGACGGCGTGCGAGCGCCACGGCGGGCGGTTTGTCCCGGGCTACTGCCCCGACCCCGCCCGTCCGGACGCGCCGGCGCTGCTCGAGTCGGCCTGCCGGATGCACGGCGTGCGAGTCTGCGGCGAGTGGAAGTACCAGATGCTCGTGGACGATCCTCGGTCGCTGGAGCTGTTTCGCAAGGCCGGCCAGCTCGGCTGCCCCGTCGTCGTCCACCTGGACGTGCCCTACCTGCCCGACGCCAAGACAGGCGAGCCGAACTACTGCCCGCTCTGGTACGGCGGGACCCTCGACAACCTCCGTCGCGCCGCCGAGGCCTGCCCGCGGACGACCTTCCTCGGCCACGGACCCGGGTTCTGGCGGGAGATCAGCGCCGACGCCGACGCGGCCGCGCAGATGTATCCCGACGGCCCCCTCGCTCCCGGCGGCCGGCTGTACGACGGCTTCGAGGCCTGCCCCAACCTCCACGCCGACCTGTCCGCCAACTCCGCGCTCGGCGCGCTGAAGCGGGACGTCGAGCACGCTCGGGGATTCCTCCGACGCTACGCCGACCGCCTCCTCTTCGGCCGCGACATGCTCGGCGGGGCGCTGCTCGAGTTCCTGGACTCGCTGGACCTGCCCGGCGAGGTGATCGAGAAGCTCCACTCCCTCAACGCCCTCCGCCTCGTGCCGCCTGCGCCCCCCTCATAGAACGGAGCTGACTCGTCTGGTCGCCGCCGAACTTGCCGCTTCGCGACCCGGGCGTGCGGGGGCGGCGGAAAGGTGGGAGCCCCCGGCCATGCGTCGTGCAGGTCAGGCTGTGGCCGGGGGCATCTCCACCAAGACGTTGACGGGCCCGTCGGCGGCGCTGCGGACGATCATCTTCGCCCGGAAGACGCCGCGGGCCACCGCACAGCGCTGCTGCTGGAGGGCATCGGCGAAGCGGTCGTAGAGCGCTTCGGCCACGTCGGGCGCGGCGGCGGCAACGAAGGCCGGTCTGCGCCCCTTGCGCGTGTCGCCCATCAGCGTGAAGTTTGAAACTGCCAGGACGCCCCCCCGAACGTCCCGGCAGGATCGGTTCAGCTTGCCGGCCTCGTCGGTGAAGATCCGCAGGTTAGCGACTTTCTCGGCCAGCCTGTCCGCGTCGGCGGGGGCGTCCTGGAGGCCGACACCGACGTAGACGAGCAGCCCGTTCTCGACGCGGCCGACGATGCGGCCGTCGACTTCCACTTCCGCCCACCGGACTCTCTGGACCAGGGCCTTCATGATCGGCCCTCCCGGGGGTTGTTCTTCTCGACGGCCCTGGCAGCGACCTCGGCGATGCGCTCGCGGAGTTCGGGCGGGCCGACGACCTCCACCTGATCGCCGTAGCCGAGGATCCACCAACTGATCTCCCGGAGCCCGTCGACGGTGACGTAGAAGTCGATGGTCCCGTCGTCGTGGTGGGTGACTCGCTGGCTGGGGTGCCACTGCACCTCGGCGACGTTGCCGGCGACCATCTTCTCGAAGCGAAGGTGGACGTCGTGGAGTCGGCCTTCGGGGATCATGCGCCAGGCGGCGCCGAACGGCTCGTCGCCGTCGGCGCCCGGCGGAGGCTCGAAAGTCTGTTCGGCGACGTCCAACAGGCGAATCCGGGTGAGCTTGAACGTCCGGACCTCCCCGTGCATCACCGAGAAGGCCCGCACGTACCACGCCCGGCTGACGAACACCAGCCGCAGCGGATGGATCTCCGTGGCGATCTGCTGCTGCTCGTGGAAGCTGACGTACTCGATGCGGCAGACCTTGCGGGTGGCCGCGGCCGTGCAAAGCTGCTTGAACGTCTCGTCGAGCCCTTCGTGGCCGCTGGTGGGCCCGATGGACATGTGGACGCGATCAAGGATCGACCCGACGTGATCGCGGAGGCCCCGAGGCAGTCCGCTCTCGATCTTCATCGCCGCCCGGGCCGCCTGCTCGGCCAGCGGCAGCCGGCCCGTACCCCGCAGCCGCCCGGCCAGCATCAACACCGCCAGCGACTCGGCCAGCGTCAGGTTCACCGGCGGAAGGAAGAAGTGCCGGCTGATGCGATAGCCGCCGGGCGCCTCGTGGTAGTACGGGATGTGTGCCATCTCCAGGACGTTCAGGTCCCGGAAGACGGTCCTGCGGCTGACTTCCAGCTCTTCCGCCAACTCGTCGGCCGAATACCCCCGGCCGCTCTGGAGCAGCGTGATCAGCCGAAGTATCCTGTAGATCCGACTGATGCTCATATGCGTAACTCCCAAGCACTTATCATCGACCGCGGTGACAACCCTATGTCACCGTCCGGGAAATGGTTGTTTTTTTTCTTCGGAGCCCTCTGCCCGCAGATGACCCTGCGCCAGTTGCCTGTCGCGGCAGGCCCCGGACGCTATCGTATGTGACCCAAGGAGGTGCGACCACAAGGACCCGGGGCGACGGGCGAAGGCCGTCAACTCCGAGGACGGTCCAGGGCACCAGAAAGCGGAACGAACGTCACGAGTGGCCACGCCGAGCGTTCAGCCGACCGGACCCGTCAGATTGCCCCTGACGCGCAATACGCGCTGAGAACCGCTCCCGAAGGCTGCGCCTCCGCGTGGCTTCGTATCGGCCCTTCGGGCCTGTGCCCAACCCCCGGGCAGCTCAGTTGTTGCCTTCGGCTTCGACGACGGAGGGGAGGGCGACCTTGACGCGTTGGAGCTCGAGCACCGTGCCCGTGTTCCGGGACAACTGGGCCAGCGCGTTGTTGTAGTCCACCAGCGCCTGGATCTCCCCGCGGGCGCTGAAGGCGAGGTCCTCCTGTGTCCGGAGCTTGAGCTGGAACCACTCGGGCGTCAGCCGCCCGCGGATCCGCTCGGTGTCCTCGAGGGCCTTCAGGTGGACGGCGCTGGCTTCCATCGCGCCGCGCCAGGCGGCGATCTCCCGGTGCGTCGTCTCCAGCCGGCGGATGGCGGTGTTGACCGCCACGGCCACCTGGTCGGCGACGTTCTGCATCTGCGCGATCGCCCGGGTGTGCTCGAACTTCCGCTGGCGGAGGTTCGCGATCCGGTCGCGGTTGCCGATCGGATACTCCAGCTCCAACTTCGCCGCCCAACTGTGGTAGTCCCCGGTCAGCAAGCGGTCGTAGGCCGTGTGAAGGTTCGACCCCAGCCCCTGGATCCCCGTCGAGCCCACGAAGTTCAGCGAAGGCAGGGCCTGGTTCTTCGCCACCGAAACGTTGATCTTCGCCGCCGCGATCGCCAGCCTCGCCTGCTCCAGCCGCGGGTTGTGGCGCAGCGCCAGCAAGAGCTGCTCGGTCGCGTTGGCGTGCAGCATCTGGTCGATCGGCTCGGTCGTCGTGGCGATCTCCAGCTTGCTCAGCGAGTTGATCTGCTCGTCGGCCAGCAGGCGCGCGAGGCTGTCCTGCATGTCCTGGACGAGCTTCTGTGCGCGGATCAGGTCGGCCTCGCGGCGGCGGACGGAGGCCTCCACCTGCTTGATGATGGGCATCGACGCGTCGATGATGTGGCGGGCGATCACCCGCCGGAACGTCGTCCGCGTGATCGACAGCAGCTTCTGCTGGATCGCCAGATCCCGCCTGGCGCGCACGAGGCCCCAGTAGGTGTCGATCACGCCCGGCTCCCGCCGGACCCGCGGGCCGACGAGAAGCGCCGGCTCGGCGTTTGACGGGCCGACCAGCACCTCCTCCACCCGCGCGCGGAAGTCCGATTCGGTGATCTTCGTGTTCAGCCTCGCGATGCGGACCCGCGCCAGGTTGAACTCCGGCCAGGCGTTCCGAAGCAGCGGCTGGGTCACCTGGAGGACGACGGTCGGCTCCCACCGGGTGCGCAGGCTGGTGAAGCTGGAGGAGTCCCAGTTCCGGCTCATCGCCCACGCCAGGGACCAGTCGGCACCCGTGACGGCGTGGTTTCGGACGCCGAAGGTGGCCTCCCGGTTGCGCTCGATTTCGCCGGAGAATCGGTTGGCCGCTTTGCGCTCGTTCTTCTCCAGCCCGATCTCGCCGAAGACGGTGTAGTCGAACACGGCCGCCGCGCGGACCATCTCCTCGCGGGCGATCGCCGGCTCGAAGCTCTGGACGCGGATATCCATGTTGTTCGTCAGGGCGCGGAGGATGGCCTCGTCGAGGCTGAGGCGGACGAGCTTGCGGCTGTTGGGCAGCAGGGCGAGCAGCTTGCTCTCGGCGCCCTCTCGGTGGACCTCGAGGGTGGTCGAACTCTTGGGTATTCGCTGGTAGTTGATCGGCGCGTTGCTGTCCTCGACCTTGACCTCGGAGGTGATCTTGCCGGTCTGCGGGTCGCGGAAGTAGGTGGTCGTCTTCGTGGTCAGCGCCAGCCTGACCTTTTCGAAGTCGTCCTTCTTCTCGATGTGCTGGTAGTCGGAGATCGTCTCGATCGTCTGTGTGACGAAGATGTCCTCGACCTTCAGCGGCGGGACGGCCTGCCCCTCGGCTGGACGAAGCAGGTCCAGGCCCTTCCGGCCGGCGCGGCGCTGCGGGCCCCGGCCGGCCATCTTCTGCTGGTATTGGTTGATGAGGGTCACGTCGATCTCGCCCGGATGCACGCACCCGGCCAGGCCCGTCAGCCCGACGACCAGCAGGCATCGTAACGCCATTGTGCGATTCATAGGATCCTTCCCGGTAACTGACCGCGGGTTTGGATTATAGGTCTCCGACCGGTGGTGTCAAACGTCGATTGCCGATTGCATTTGCCCGCCCCATCGCATCTAATCGGCCGCTCCGAGAAACGGAAAGGCGCGCGGATGGCCGTGATCGACGAGGTGTTCAAGGCCTACGACATTCGGGGTCTGTACGGTGAGCAGATCGACGACGACTTCGCCTGGAAGGTCGGCCACGCCGCCGCGCAGTTTCTCCGCAGTCTGCTGAGCGGCTACGAGCGCGGGCAGGCCTCGTCGAACCGGGTGATCGTCGGTCGGGACCTGCGGGCCCACAGCGAGGTGCTCGCACGGGCGATGATCGAGGGGGTCACCTCCAGCGGCGCCGGCTGCGTGGACCTCGGCCCCGTCGACACGCCGATGCTCTACTTCGCGGTCAACCACCTCGGCGCGTGCGGCGGGATTCAGGTGACCGCCTCGCACGGGGCGGCGGACCAGACGGGCTTCAAGATCGCCGGCACGAAGGCCCGCCCGCTGTCGCTGGCGACCGGGCTGAAGGAGATTCGGCACATCCTCGCCTCGCTGCGCCGCATGCCCCTCAGCGCGTCGATGGCCCCCGTCCAGCAGGTGGACCTTTGGGACGACTACCGCGCCCACGTGCGGCGCTTCCTCGCGCCGGCCCGGCGGCTGAAGGTCGTCGTCGACGCCGCAGGCGGCATGGGCGCGAAGATGATCCCTGCCGTCTTCGGCGGCGCCGATCTCGAGATCGTCCCGCTGAACTTCGACCCCGACGCCCCCCCGCCCTATCCGCCCGACCCGATGCTCGCCGCCGCCATCGCGCCCGCCTGCCGCGCCGTGCCCGATCAGGGCGCCGACTTCGGCCTCTGCCTCGACGGCGACGCCGGGCGGTGCGTCTTCGTCGACGAGACCGGCCGGGCCGTCCGCGGCGACCTGATCACGGCCCTGCTGGCCGGCCACCTGCTGGCCGACGAGGCCGGCGCGGTCGTCGTCCACGATCTGCGCTGCTCGCGCGTCGTACCCGAGGCCATCCGCGCCGCCGGCGGGGTCGCCCGACGCGAACGCGTCGGCGGGGCGTTCGTCAAGAAGGCAATGGCCGACGGGCAGGCCGTCTTCGGCGGCGAGTTGAACGGGCACTTCTACTTCCGCGACAACTTCAACTGCAACAGCGCCGCGATCGCCTTCGCCACGCTCGCGACGATGCTCTCGAACCAGTCGCGGACGCTGGCCCAGATGGTCCGCCCGCTCGAGCAGTTCGCCCACAGCGGGCAGATCAGCTTCGCCGACGACGAGGCCGACGCGAAGATGCAGCGGGTCGCCGAAACGTTCGCCGACGCGGAGATCGACCGCCTCGACGGCGTCACCTGCCGATATGACGACTGGTGGTGCAACGTCCGCCACTCCAACACCGAGCCCCGCCTGAGGCTCGCCGTCGAGGCCCGCGACGACGAGGCACTGGCCGAGCGGCTCGAGACGTTGAAGGAGATCCTCGGCGAGCCGATCGAGTCATGACCGGCCCGGCCGTCGGCGCAGGAGAACGTGAAATGTCACAGAACCCCTACTCGCAGCCCCAGCAGCCGCAAGAGCAGCCCCAGCCGCACTACCAGCAGCCTCCCGGCGGCCAGCAGCCTCAGCAGCCCTACCCGCCGGGCGGGTACTACGCCCCGCCGCCCCGGTCGGCCTGGCCGAAGGTCGTCGGCGTCATCTCCATCGTCCTCGGCTGCCTCTGCACGTGCGTCAGCCTGGGCGGCATGGCCATGAAGGGGATGCAGTTCGCCAGCCCGGGCATGGCCCAGCCGCAGGTGAATCTGCCACCATGGATGGAGGTCTGGTCGATCATCCAGACGATCCTCAGCCTGATCCTCTCTGCGCTCCTCGTCACCGGCGGCATCCTCCTGCTGAAGCGGCGCCCCGTCAGCCGCCCGCTTCACCTCATCTACGCCCTTGGCGACATCGTCATCAGCGTTTTCGGGCTCCTGGTTTCCGTGCCCGTTCTCCGGCAGGTCTTCGCGCAGACGAACACGGGGGCCGCACCCAAAGGCGCGATGGTCGCCGTCGGCATCATCAGCGGCGTGGTCGGCGCGACCATTGCCCTGGCATGGCCCGTCTTCCTGCTGATCTGGTTCTGCCGCCGAAAGATCGTCCGGGAAGTCCGCTCCTGGGGAGGCCCGTAGGTGGAGGCCCCGCACGCCGGCCAGAGCCAGGCCTCTGCCCCCTCGCCGGTGCGCTGCGCGCCGGCCGCGCCCGACCGGCCGGTCTGGCCGGTGGTCGTCGGTGTGGTCTCGATCGTCGAGGCCGGCCGGAATGTGCTGGCGCTCGTCGGGATGATGATCCAGATGGCCTATCTGCTGGTCCTGCGCGGCATGGGCGGTGGGCCGTTCGGGGGATTGTTCGGCGGGCTGTTCGGCGGGGGATCCTGGGAGGCCGTGCAGGTGGCCCACCACGTGCTGCGCCCTCTCGCGGCCGTCCTGCTGATGGTCGGGGGCTTCCTCCTCTGCCGCCGCAGCCGCTTCGCCAGGACCCTGATCGTCGTCTACGCCCTCGTCGCGATCCTGCTGTCGGTGGCGTTCCCCATCCTCAACGCGATCACCTCCCCTCCGCGGTTCCGGATGCAGTTGCTGTTCGGGCCGATCTGGAACGGCACGACGAGCCTGATCTACCCCGTCTTCCTGCTGATCTGGTTCCACCGCCGCAAGATCCGCGACCAGACGCGCTGCTGGGCCCGGTGAGCCCGGCCGCCGCTTCGCCCTCACGCTTCGGCGAGGGCCGCTTCGCGGGCGAAATGGCGGGCGAGGAACTGCCCGGTGAAGGACTCCTCGTTCTCGGCGACGGTTTCGGGCGTCCCCTCGGCGAGGATCGTCCCGCCGGCGTCCCCGCCGGCCGGGCCGAGGTCGATGATCCAGTCGGCGCACTTGATCACGTCGAGGTTGTGCTCGATGATCACCACCGTGTTGCCCATGTCCGCCAGGCGGTTCAGCACGTTCAGCAGGTTGTGGATGTCGGCGAAGTGCAGGCCGGTCGTCGGCTCGTCGAGGATGTACAGCGTGTGCCCGGTGGCCGTCTTTCCCAACTCGCTGGCGAGCTTGACCCGCTGGGCCTCCCCCCCCGAGAGCGTCGTGGAGCTCTGTCCCAGCTCGACGTAGCTGAGCCCCACGTCGTTGAGGGCCTTCAGGAGCTGCTTGATCTTCGGGAAGTTCTCGAAGAACCCCAACGCCTCCTCGACCCGCATGGCCAGCACGTCGGCGATGTCCTTGCCCTTGTAGCGGACCTCCAGCGTCTCGCGGTTGTACCGCGCGCCCTTGCACTCCTGGCACGTGACGTAGACGTCCGGCAGGAAGTGCATCTCGATCCGCTTGGTCCCCTGCCCCTGGCACGCCTCGCACCGCCCGCCCTTGACGTTGAAGCTGAACCGCCCCGGCTTGTAGCCTCGGATCTTTGCCTCGCGCGTCTTCGCGAACAGCTGCCGGATGTGGTCGAACACGCCCGTATACGTCGCCGGGTTCGACCGCGGCGTCCGACCGATCGGCGACTGGTCGATCTCGATGACCTTGTCGATCCGCCCCGTGCCGAGGATCTTGTCGAACTCGCCCGGCTTCTCCCGCGACGTGTAGATCCGCCGCCGCAGCGCCCGCAGCAGCGTCAGGTTCACCAGCGTGCTCTTGCCCGAACCCGACACGCCCGTCACGCACACGATCCCCCCCAGCGGGAAGCGGACGTCGATGCCCTTCAGGTTGTTCTCCCGGCAGCCGCGAAGCTCGAGGCAACGGCGAGGCGAGACTTTCCGGCGGCGCTGAGGCGTCTCGATCCGAAGCTGCCTCGAGAGGTACTTGCCCGTGATCGACTCCGGCGCGGCGACGATCTGTTCGACCGTTCCCTGCCCGACGACGCGCCCGCCGTGCCGCCCGGCCGCCGGACCCATGTCCAGGACCTCGTCGGCCGACCGGATCGTCTCCTCGTCGTGCTCGACGACGATCACCGTGTTGCCCATGTCCCGCAGGTGCATCAGCGTGCTGATCAGGCGGGCGTTGTCGCGCTGGTGCAGCCCGATGGTCGGCTCGTCGAGCACGTAGCAGACGCCCACCAACCCGCTGCCGACCTGCGTGGCCAGCCGGATCCGCTGCGCCTCGCCGCCCGACAGCGTCGCGGAGGTGCGGCTCAGCGTGATGTAGTCGAGCCCCACGTCGGCCAGGAACCGCAGCCGGTGGCGTATCTCGCGGAGGATCGTCTCGGCGATCTGGCTCTTCTCCGTGCCCAGCGACAGCTCGCCGACGAACGCCAGGGCCTCCGTGATGCTCATCGCGGTGACTTCCTGGATGTGCTTCCCGCCGACGGTGACGGCCAGCGAGGCCGCCTTCAGCCTCGCCCCGCCGCACTTGCGGCAAGGCTGCTCGGAGAGGTACGAGTGCAGGCGGGCCTTGACGTACTCGCTGTCGGTCTTCTGCCACCGCCGCGTCAGGTTCGGGATCACCCCCTCGAAGTTGCAGGCCGCGTCGCCGTGCATCAATGCCTTGCGGACCGGCTTGGCCAGCTCCCGGTAGGGCGTGTTGGCCGAGATGCCCCGGTCGCGGCAGAAGCGGCGGATCATGCGGTTGTAGAAGATGTTCATCCGCTTGCCGCCGTGACGCCAGGCGTCGACGGCGCCCTGGCTGAGCGACAGCGACGGGTCGGGCACGATCAGCTCCGCGTCGAACTCCAGGATCGTCCCCAGCCCGTCGCAACTGTCGCACGCGCCGTAGGGCGAGTTGAAGCTGAACATCCGCGGCGACAGCTCCGGCAGGTTCGCCTCCGGGTGCTCCGGGCACGCGTAGGTCGCCGAGAAAACCCAGTCCTTCCACGACCCGTTCGCCGTGCCCGCCGGGTCGCCCGACTCGTCGGGCTTCTTCGGGTTCTCGTGCGTGATCGTCACGATCCCACCCGCCAGCGCCAACGCCGTCTCGATGCTGTCCGACAGGCGGATGCGGACCGACTCCTTCAGGATCAGCCGGTCCACGACCACCTCGATCGAGTGCTTCTTGTAGCGGCTCAGCTCCGGCGTGGCCTTCAGATCGTGGATCGCCCCGTTGATCCGAACGCGGACGAAGCCCTCCCGCTGGACGTGGCGGAGGATCTCCTCGTGCCGGCCCTTCTGGCCGCGCACGATCGGCGCCAGGACCATGAACCGCGTGCCCTCCGGCAGCGTGAAGATCGCGTCGACCATCTGGGCGACCATCTGGGAGGTGATCGGCCGGCCGCAGATCCAGCAGTGCGGCTCGCCGACGCGGGCATAAAGCAGGCGGAGGTAGTCGTAGATCTCCGTGGTTGTCGCGACGGTCGATCGCGGGTTGGACCCGCCGGCCCGCTGCTCGATGGCCACCGTCGGCGGCAGGCCCTCGATGTGCTCGACGTCCGGCTTGCTGAGCTGCTCGAGGAACTGCCTCGCGTAGGCCGACAGGCTCTCGACGTACTTCCGCTGGCCCTCCGCATAGACCGTGTCGAACGCCAGAGAGCTCTTGCCCGACCCGCTGAGCCCCGTGATCACCACCAGCCGGTCGCGCGGAATCCGAACGTCGATGTTGCGGAGATTGTGCTCCTTCGCGCCGAGCACGACGATGTGCCTCGAGTCCGGCCCGGCCGGCACGTCGGCCTCCGCCGCCGGGGCTGCGGTCGCCGCCGCCTGCCCCCCTCCAGCCGCCTTGGCGCCCACCGGATCGGCGGCGGTGAGACGATTGCACGCCTCCGCGGTCCGCTTGGAGTTGCCTCCCGCCGTCCTCCGACGCCGGCCGTTTCCCTTCGAGGATGTACTTCTCTTCTTCGCCATAGCAGCGGAAATAGTGGATTATACTCCCCCTTTCGTTCGGCCGCAAGCACGCTGCGCCGGCGCGAGGGCAGAATTCAGAATTCCCCGCGAGATCGTATGTCAGGCACAAGCGTGATGGCGTCGCCGGAAGCAGCGATTGACACCGCGTTGGGGGGATCGTATGATATCGGTAGGGTCCGGTGGCGGATCTGTCTGTCCCGTTGCACTTCGCACGCCATAATGCCGTAGTGTACTTCCTTTCTCCGGCGGGCAGATCGGCACGAACGGTGAGCAGTTCGGCTGCGTAGAATGTACTGGCCGCGGGAGGCGGGCCGTGCGTCAGCTCTGCAACGTAACGGCTTTCTTGCCAAAGAGGTAGCACCAGCCGTGGCTTCCATATCGGTCATCCAGGGCTCCGACAAGGGCCGCGATTTCGACCTGTTCGACGGTGAGAACCTCATCGGGCGGCAGAACTGCGCGGTGAAGCTGACCGACGGGACCGTCTCGCGCCGCCACGCCACGATCGTCCGCCACGACGGCACGTGGACGCTGGAGGACCTCGGCTCGGCCAACGGGACGTACCTCAACGGCGTGAAGGTCACCCGCCCGGCCGACGTGCACCGAGGCGACCAGATCCGCTGCGGGACGACGCTGCTGGTCTTCGGCGGGGGCCGGCCCACCGAACCGGCGGTCGACCTCGACGAGGACGGTGCGCTGATCGACGCCGCCATCGTCGCCACACTGCCCAGCAACGAGGACTCCGTGGTCATCCCCACCCCGGAGGCCGGCGCCGAGGCCATCGAGAACATCCGCATCATCTATGACCTGATCAGCGACCTCGGGTCGATCTTCAACGTCCCCATGCTCCTCCAGAAGACGCTGGACAAGGTCTTCGACGTCCTCAAGGCCGACCGGGGCTACGTCATGCTGGTCGACGAGCAGGATCGCCTGTCTCTCCAGGCGGCGCGGCTGAGCGATCAGATGCCCGACCGGGACATCCCCATCTCGCGGACGATCGTCAACGAGGTGATCGCCAAGGAAGTCGGCGTGCTGTGCTCCAACGCGATGAGCGACAAGCGGTTCGCCTCGGGCAAGAGCGTGCACGACTTCGGCATCCGCTCGGCGATCTGCGCGCCGATCAAGGGGCGCGAGCGGATCCTCGGCGTCATTCACGTGGACTGTAGCGTCTCGGAGCACACGTACACGACCGAGCAGCTTCGCCTGCTGACCGCTATCGGCTACCAGACGGGGCTGGCCATCGAGAACGTCAAGCTCTACGAGTCGGCCGTCCTGTCCGAACGCCTCGCGGCCACCGGAGAGACCGTCGCCTTCCTCTCCCACCACATCAAGAACATCCTCCAGGCCCTTGGGGCCGGCATCGACGTCGTCGAGATGGGCATCGACGGGGACGACCTCGCGAAGGCGAAGAAGGCCTGGCCCATCGTCCAGCGGAACCTCGGAAGGATCAACGGGCTGATCCTCAACATGCTCGCGTTCTCCAAGAGCCGCGAGCCGCTGCTGGAGAACGTCAACGTCAACCACGTCCTCAACGAGTGCGCCGACCTGATCAGCCGACAGGCCGACGAGCGCGACGTGGCCGTCATGACCGATCTGGACGACCTGCCGCCGATCCCCGCCGATTCGGCCGGACTCAACCAGGCGTTCCTGAACCTCTTCACCAACGCCCTGGACGCCGTCGAGGACGGCACGGGGGCGATCACGGTGGCCAGCAAGTACGACTCGATGAACCGCAACGTCGTCGTGCGGGTCATCGACAACGGCAGCGGCATGGCGCCCGAGCAGATCGACGCGATCTTCACGCCCTTCTACTCCAGCAAGGGCAACCGCGGGACGGGGCTCGGGCTGGCCGTGGCCAAGAAGGTCTTCCGGGAGCACCAGGGCACGATCGAGGTCGACAGCAACGTCGGGGAGGGGACGACCTTCACCGTCACGCTCCCGGCCATGCCCCGCTCGGCCGACGCGGCGCAGATGGACCAGACGATGTGACGCGACGGGAACGGTCGGCTTCCGCAAAGACCGGGACCAAAGGCGCGATCGGGGTGAATCAGCCGCCGCCCAACCGCCGCCCAACCGCCTGCCAGACGTCAAGGACGCCAAACGTCTGAGCCCACCGGGCAACCAGAGGCTCCACATCCCCCCATGCGAGCCGGACGACGACGTCGATGTCTTGGGTGAACGTGGGCTCTCCCCAGGCGGCACTTCCGTAGGAGCCCACGAGCATGTAGGCTGCCCCCAACCCCTCGAGCAGATCGACAGCCCGGCGAACGAGGTCAAGTTGCTCCACCGCTGAGTCTCCGGCTGACTTCCGCCTGCACGGCGTCTTCGAGCCATTCCAGGTGTTGCGAGCGGACGGCCGCAGTGATCCAGAACCGCGCCAAACGCCACATCTCACCGACCATGAGAAACCGCTCGCCCGGCGTCTTCGTCCGCAGCACGGCGACGGTCTCGTCGTCCGGGACCTCGATCTGTCCGTCGTCCAAACGCCACTTCATGGCCGTACCCTCGGTCGCACGCGGCGGCGCGCTTCCGGCAAGCGGGCCCAGCTACAGGATCGTCACGTCGTCGCCGGTGTCTTGCTCGTCGGCTGGCGGCTGCTCGGCAGGCCCGGGCAGTTCGGGTGTATCGGGCCCGTCAATCTCGGTGGTCGGTGATTGCGGTTCGTCCGCCGCTCCATCCTCCGCGGCCGGCTCGCCCGGCGCGGGCGGGGGCGTTTCGGCCCGGTCGTCGGCCTCGAGGGGCAGTCGGGCCTGGGTGTTGTCCTCGCTGACGACGCGGGCGACGCTGACGAGGCGGTCGCCGGGCTTCAGGGCGATGACGCGCACGCCCTGTGTGGCCCGGCCGATCGTCCGCATCTCGTCGACGCCCGTCCGCACGATCTTGCCGTTCTGCGTGATCAGCATCAACTCGTCGGCGTCGCGGATGGACTTCATCGCCACGACCTTGCCGTTCCGCTCGGTCGTGCGGATGTTGATGATGCCGATCCCGCCGCGCGTCTGGATGCGATACTCCTCGAAGTTCGTCCGCTTGCCGTGCCCGTGCTCGCAGACCGTCAGCAGCGTCGCCATCGGGTCCACCACCGCCATGTCCACCACCTCGTCGCCCTCCCGCAGCGAGATGCCCTTGACCCCCGACGCCGTCCGCCCCATCGCGCGGACGTCGGTCTCCTTGAAGCGGATCGCCTGGCCGTTCTTCGTGGCCAGCACGATCTCGTCGGCCCCGCGCGTCAGCGCCACGCCGATCACCACGTCGCCTTCGCCCAGCCCCGTCGCCTGGATGCCCCCCCGGCGCGGATTGGAGTAGGCCTTCAACGCCGTCTTCTTGATCTGCCCCTTCCGCGTCGCCGTCACCAGGTAGCGCTCGTCGAAGTCGCGGACCGGCAGCACGGCACAGATCCGATCGCCCCGCTGCATCTGAAGCAGGTTGACGATCGCCCTCCCCTTCGACGTCCGCGACAGCGAGGGGATGTCGTAGACCTTCTGCCAGTGCATCCGCCCGTTGTCCAGGAACACCAGCATGTAGTCGTGCGTCGAGGCGATGAACAACTCCTCCACGAAGTCGCCTTCCTTCGAGTCCGACCCGATAATGCCCTGCCCGCCCCGGCCCTGGCGGCGGTACGTCGTCAGCGGCATCCGCTTGATGTACCCCGCGTGGGTCAGCGTGACGACGACGTCCTCCTCGGCGATCAGGTCCTCGATGTCGAAGTCCCCCACGTCGCCGATGATCTCGGTCCGACGCTCGTCGCCGTACTTGTCCTTGATCTCGTACAGGTCCTCGCGGATCACGTCCAGCAGCCGCTTCTCGTCGGCCAGGATCGCCTCGTACCCCTCGATCTCCTCGACGAGCCCGCAGTAGTCCCTCGCCAACTTCTCGATCTCCAGCCCCGTCAGCCGCTGAAGCTGCATCGCCAGAATCGCGTCGGCCTGCACGCGCGTCAGCCGCTGCTCGCTCGACGCCGCCGCGACGAACCGCTCCGGCAGCAGCTTGCGGACGGTGGCCGACTCGGTCAGCTTCAGCTTCAGCGCCATCAGCCGCTCGCGCGCGGCGGGCACGTCGGGCGACTTCTTGATCGTCTCGATGATCCGATCGATATCCGCGACGGCGAGGATCAGGCCCTCGAGGATGTGGGCCCGCTGGCGGGCGCGGCGGAGCAGGAACATCGTCCGCCGCCGGATCACTTCCTTGCGGTGCTCGATGAAGTACACCAGCATGTCGCGCAGCGTCAGCGTCCGGTGGGCGCGGTTGACCAGCGCGATGTTGATGATGCTGAACGTCGACTGAAGCGGCGTGTACTGGTAGAGTTGGTTGATCACCACCTCGGGCTCGGCGCCCTTCTTCAGCTCGACAACGATCCGCATCCCCGTCCGGTCGGAGTGGTCCTGCACGTCGGAGATGTCGGTGATCCGCCCGGACTTCACTACGTCGGCGACCCGCTCGATGATCGTGCTCTTGAGCACCTGGTAGGGAATCTCGGTGGCGACGATGATCGTCTTGCCTCCGCGGAGCTGCTCGGTGTGGAGCTTCGCGCGGACCGTGACTCGGCCGCGGCCGGTGCGGTAGCCCTGCGCGATCCCCGCCCGCCCGCAGATCATCGCCCCGGTCGGGAAGTCCGGGCCCTTGATGATCTTCATCAGGTCGTCGACCGTCGCCTCGGGGTTGTCGATCAGGTGGACCAGCCCGTCGCAGATCTCCCGCAGATTGTGCGGCGGGATGCTCGTGGCCACCCCGACGGCGATCCCCTGCGAGCCGTTGACCAGGAGATTGGGGAACTTGCTCGGCAGGACGGTCGGCTCGGTGCGCGTGTCGTCGTAGTTCGGCTGCATGTCGACCGTGTCGAGGTTCAGGTCGGCAAGCATCTCCATCGCGGGGGCGGTCATGCGGGCCTCGGTGTACCGCATGGCCGCCGGGGGGTCGCCGTCGATCGAGCCGAAGTTGCCCTGCGGGTTCACCAGCGGATACCGCAGGTTCCAGTGCTGCCCCAGCCGAACCAGCGTCGGGTACACCACGCCCTCGCCGTGCGGGTGGTAGTTGCCTGACGTGTCGCCCGCGATCTTCGCGCACTTGCGGTGCTTGCTCCGCGGGCCGAGGTTCAGGTCGTTCATCGCCACCGTCACGCGGCGCTGGGAAGGCTTCAGGCCGTCACGGACGTCCGGCAGCGCGCGGTCGATGATGGTACTCATCGCATAGGTGAGGTAGCTTTCGCGAAGCTCCTTCTCGATCGGCAGGTCCTCGATCCGCTCGTTGCCGAACAGCGGCTGGGGGGGGATGGGCGGCCCGGCCGCGCCGTCGGCTGCCGCGCCGGTCGCCTCGGGGGTGTCCTGATTCTGCGCTTCGTTCTCGGCCAATCTTAAGCTCCACTTCCCTAGGAACTTACAGCATCAACGCCGCCCTGGCGGGCCTGCTTGCCCTTCCATGCCACCTCGCCGCCACGGCGGATCGGACATTATCGCAAAAGCCCACGCCGATGTGTAGCAGAATCGCCCCGAAATGCCCCCTTTCACACGCTTTGCAGGCCCCCGCCACCCGCCGCAAGCCGCAAGCCAGGGCCGACGCCCCCGGCAGGTCGCTGTTGGCCGCTGTCAGGGCGCTCGCCCGGCCCCGTCCGCGGGAATGCCGATGTCCGCCACACGGACTTCGCCGGTGAAATCCGCCGCCCCCGGCGCGTCGAAGCCCTTCTTGCGGGCGACGAACGTCACGGTCAGCCTGGCCCGAACGGTCGGGTTTGGCGCTTCGCCCGTATCACAGTCGAGCCCCGTGGGGATGTCGACGGCCACCACGGGCCGGCCGGCGGCGTTGATCTGCTCGACGGCCGTCGCCACCTCCCCACGAAGCGCCCCGCGCACGCCGGTCCCGCCCACCGCGTCCACGACCACGTCGAATCCCCCCAGCAGACCCGCCAAGCTCTTCAGGTTCTCCGCCCCCGGCGGGCGGACGTCGTGGCCGAGCTTGCCCAGGATCTCCAGGTTGATCGCCGCGTCCCCGCCGATCTTCTCCGGCGGGGCCACCAGGAAGGTCACGACTCTCGCCCCCCGCATCGCGAGGTGGCGGGCGACAACGAACCCGTCGCCCCCGTTGTTGCCCGCCCCGGCCACGATGGCCACCGACCGGCCCGACGCCCCGCCGAGCAACTGCTCGACCGCGTCGGCCGACTGCCGCCCGGCGTTCTCCATCAGGACCACGCCGGCAATGCCGACCGTCTCCATCGCATGGCGGTCGACCGCTCGCACCTCGCTGCGGGACAGGCTGGCCATGGCTGTCTCGGGCGGACCCGCCGGTCAGCCGGCCAGGGCCTCTTCCAGGGCCTTCGCCAGGTCGGCCTTCTGCTGGAGCCCGACGAACTTGTTCACCGCCTCGCCGCCCTTGAACAGCAGCAGCGTCGGGATCGCGCTGATGCCGTACCGCATCGAGATCTCGCGGTTCGCGTCGGTGTCGACCTTCCCGATCTTGACGCGCCCCTCGAAGTCAGCCGCCAACTCCTCGATCGTCGGGGCGATCATCTTGCAGGGCATGCACCACTCGGCCCAGAAGTCCACCAGGGCCGGCACGTCGGCCTGAAGGACCTCCTCGTCGAAGTTGGCGTCGGTCAACTCGAGAACGTGTTCGGAACTCATCGGCGGCTCCTTCCGGGCGGATGTCGTTGATCGTCTGGTCAGGTATGGTAGGCGCGCCCCGCATGAATGTC